>ENA-ORBV01010427-ORBV01010427.1-microbial-mat-metagenome-genome-assembly--contig:-NODE-10427-length-14878-cov-8.986690_pt1 | contig 14878 bp, 14 predicted proteins | sample MGYA00237777_ERZ505514 | MGnify/ENA primary metagenome ERZ505514 (study PRJEB26160, sample SAMN06269048) | microbial mat metagenome | isolation source: Oligotrophic lake microbial mat | place... | reverse complement strand
CTGCTGCCCTCGGCCTACACGCTGGTGGTGCTCCAGACGCTGCTGCTTGTGTCGGCGGCTGTCCCTGTGTACCTTATCGCCCGCGACCGGCTGGGGAGTGGCTGGGCGGGCGTGGCCTTCGCAGCGCTCTACCTGCTCTACCCGACCACGCAGTTTATGGGCATGGCGGCGCCGTTTCAGCCGCGCGTGCCGGCGCTTGTGCTCTTCTTCTGGGCGTTTTGGGCGCTGGAGCGGCGGCGGCTCGGGCTGTTTCTGGCGCTGCTGTTCACGGCTATGCTGGCGCGCACCGACGCGGCCCTGGTGACGGTGGCCTTCGGCATGTACGCGGCGCTGCGTCGGCTGCCCTGGCGCTACAGCGTGCCGCCGATCCTGGTTGGCCTGATCTACTTCTACGTGGCGATCAGCTACATCACGCCGCTTTTTTACAGCTCGCAGCTGCCGCCCGTGCAGGTGGCGGAGCTGCCGTTCGACCTGAGCCGCGACTACAACAATCTGTGGCCGTGCGGCGTGAGCCCCCAGGCCTGCTACTACATGCATCTGGGCGTCGGCATTCCGAATATTGTAAAGAATATCCTGACCCACCCGGTGGAGATCTTCTTCTTTATCTTTCAGCCCGCCAAGCTCGCCTACCTGGGGCTGATGTTCGGGGGCCTGCTGCTGCTGCCGCTCTTCGCCCCGCGCGAGCTGCTGCTGGCGGCGCCGATCTTCGCGATCAACCTGCTCTCGAACCGCGTCTACCAGTATGTGATTACGGAGCAGTACCAGATCCTCGCCATCCCCGGCATGGTGATCGCGGCGATCTATGGGGGCGCGTGGCTGTGGGAGACGGGGAACAATTGGAGCGTTTGGACCACGAAGGGCGCGAATGATGCAGCGAAGGGCGCGAACGCGAAGGGCGCGAACGGTGCGTCGTTGGCGCTGATCAGCATGGTGGCGCTGGTCGCCCTGCTGAATATCCCGCTGAAGAATCCGGCGGTCTCGGCACTGCGCAACCCCGAGCGGCCGGAGCGCGTGGCGATCATGGAGCGCATGCGGGCCGAGATCCCGCCGGATGCGAAGGTGGCGGCCACGTCGTTTCAGGCGCCGCATCTGCTGCCGCGCCTCGAGCTTTTCTACATCCCCGGCGGCAAGATGCATCACCAGGCCGACGAGGCCGACTATGTGTTTATTGATCGGCGCGCCGCTGGCCTGCGCGATCAGCTGGCGCTGGGCAATGATATTCTTGGGCGCTTGCTCGCCGACCCCGCCTGGGAGATCGTGGACGCGGAGGATGAGCTGATCCTGCTGCGTAGGCGGTAGCGCGAACGCAAAATGCAAAATGCAAAATGCAAAATGCAAAATGCAAAATGCAAAATGCAAAATGCAAAATGCAAAAGCCGGACGGGGCCTGCGGCGGCAAACGGCAAGCTAGATCACTATGAGTGAGCTTGAACACGCGATTGACCCGTGGCTCCAGCATATGCGCTGGCGCGGCGACTTTGTGCGCTGGCGCGAGCGGCGGCTGAACCAGGAGCAGTATCAGGGCGAGCGTGTCGCCATGCTCGCGGGCGCCGCCGGGCAGCTTGCGGGGCTGCGCCTGCTCGACCTGGGCGCGGGCATGGGCGGCTTCGCGGTGGCGGCGGCGCTCGGCGGTGCGAGCGTGACGGCCTGCGAGTATAACCCGGCCTACTGCCGGATCATCGAGCTGCGCGCCGCGCGCCACGGGCTGGGCCTGCCGGTCTTCAACGCCGCCGGCGAGCACCTGCCCTTCCCCGACGCCGCCTTCGACGCCGCGACCGCCTGGGATGTGCTGGAGCATGTGCAGGACCCGCGGCGCGTGCTGGGCGAACTGGCGCGGGTGCTGCGCCCCGGCGGCCACGCCCTGATCACCGCGATCAACCGGCGGGCATGGGTCGACCCGCACTACCATATCCGAGGCCTCAACTGGCTGCCGCGCCCCGTGGCCGAGCTGCTGATCGCAGCGCGGGGCCGCAGCAAGGCCGGCGCCGCCTTCCGCGACATGCAGCGCCTTAGCGAGATGCACTACTTTCACTACCCCGAGCTGCTGCGCATCTGCGCCGCGCTTGGCTTCCGCGTGCGCGATATGCGCGAGCAGCAGCTGCGCGCCGGGCGGTTTGTGAGCCGCAAGGCCAGCCGCCGTGTGCTACGCACCGGGCTGCGCACCGTGGGATTGGAAGGCGCAGCGTATCGCGCCCAGCGCCGCTGGTACGTGGGCATGTTCGAGCTGGATCTTGAGAAGTGCTGAGTGCGCCGGGCAAGTGCTGAGTGCTGAGTGCTGAGTGCTGAGTGCGCCGGGCAAGTGCTGAGTACTGAGTGCTGAGTAGGGGAAGCAGAAACGACAGGCATGGCGAACTCAGAGCTTGGCCCGCCGCCTTCAAAGCTAAAGCCGCCCTCGCTGGCCTCGCAGGTGTCGCGGGCCGTGGCCTGGAACATGCTGTTCGTGCCGCTGCGCCTAGTGGCGGAGGTGCTCTCCACCCTGGTGAAGATCAACCAGCTTTCGCAGGCGGGCTTCGGCTTGGTCTCGCTGGTGCGCGGCACGAGCAATCTTTTCGGCACGGGGATCGATCTGGGAACGGCGCGGGCGCTGCCAAAATATATCCCCGAGCTGGATCACGCGGGCGGGCCGCGCGCCGTGCTGCGCCTGCTCGCCGCCGTCTTCGCGCTCCAGATGGCGGTGCTGCTGCTCGTAGCAGGCGGCCTGGCCCTTGCGCAGCCTCAGATCGGCAGCTACCTTCAGGGCCTCCTGAGCGGCAATGCGGCGGTGGAGACCGCAGCGCGGGCCGAGCTCGCAGCCTTCGTCGGACAGTTTGTGTGGCTGATCACCCTGGTGGTGCTCGCGCTGCTTTTCCTCGGCACCTGCTACGATATGCTGATGGCCTTCTTGAGCAGCTTCTTTCGTCAGAAGGCCTGGAACAGCATCGCCCTCGCCGCCGGCCTGCTGCCCCAGTTGCTCACGGTGGCCGCTATCCTTGTGCTGCCCCCTTCGCTCGACATCCTGGGCGTGCTTGGCGCGATGGTCCTGGCCCCCACGATTGCCGTGGGCCTGGCGGCCTGGCAGGTGCTCGGCGCCCAGCGCGACGAGGCGGGCCAGCGCATCTCGCTGCTCGGCGAGCTCAAGGCGGCTCTAAGCGATCTGCGCGCCGCTCTGCCGCCGGGCTTCGTGCGCTACAGCGCCGTCTCCTACCTAATGACGGTGACGGACTTTGTCGCCAGCTTCGAGTTCGTCAACTTCTTCAGCCAGGATATCCAGAGCGTCGCGCTGCTCTCGGCCGGGGCGCTCCTAGTGCGCATGGCCCTAAGCTATCTGTACACCCCGATGGTTGGCGTGCAGGTGCCGCTCTTCACGCGCGTGCGCCAGGGCGAGGGCGGCACACTGAACGGCGCCTACCAGTCGCTTGTGCGACTCCAGCTGCTGCTGCTGGTGCCCGGCGGCGTGGGGCTGATGCTGCTGGCCGAGCCGGCGCTGCTGGTGCTCAACCCTGACTATCTGCCGGCGGCGCCGATCGTCTGGGTGCTAGTCCCTTGCCTATTTTTAGAGTGTCTGCTCACCACCGCCCACAACGCCCTGATCGTCCACGAGCGCCTGGGGACGATTATCCTGTCGCGGCTGATCACCCTGGCGGTGGTGGTGCCCCTGGCGCTGCTGCTGCCCGCGCAGGTTGGCCTAGTGGGGACGGCGCTCGCCTTCGGGCTGGCCCGTGTGGCGGCCGGGCTCTGGGTGACGAGCAGCGGCGTTCGGCTGCTGGGCCTGCGCTGGCCCTGGCGCTTCACGGGGCGTGTGTCGCTCGCCACAGCTGCCATGGCGCTGCTGCTGTTCGGCGTGCGCGGTCTGCTGCCGCCCGTCGCGCTGGATGCGGGCCTGGTCGAGCGCCTGGGCCTGGCCCTGCTGATGCTGCTGGTTGCAGGCGTAAGCGCTGTCGCCTTCTTCGTCGCGCTGCGCCTGCTCGGCGGCCTGGATGCGCAGGACCGCGCCCAGCTGGAGCGTATGCGGCTGCCGCTCAAGCGCTGGATGCTCAGACTGCTCTAGCGCATTTTCATCCGCAGATTACGCAGATTACGCAGATTTTCGCACAATGTGAGGGCCGGGCGCGGCGGAAAAAGAAATGGGCCGGACATCTGCGCAATCTGCGCAATCTGCGGATAGAACCGGCTGCGTGCCCTATGCGGATCTGCCTCTACAACCTGACGACGACGACGAAGTATGGCGGCGTGGAGAGCTTTGTGTGGGATCTGGCCCGCGAGCTGGCCCGGCGCGATCACGCGGTGACGATCATCGGCGGGGTGGGCGCGCGCCGCGAGGCGGCCCCTGGCGTGCGCGTGCTCACCTTTCCATTTGTGGCGCGCAGTCTGCTCCAGCGCCTGCCGCCCCTGCGCCGCGCCTACGCCGAGGCCAAGCTGCTGGAGCGCCTCTCGCTTGGCGTCGCCGCGCTGCCAGAGCTGGCCCGTGGCGGCTACGACCTTATTCACATCCAGAAGCCCTACGACATGGGGCCGGCCCTGCTCGCCCGGCGGCTCGGCGGCCCCAAGCTGATCCTGGGCTGCCACGGCGAGGATTTCTACCGGGGCGACAGGCCGCTTGCGCGCCGGGTGGACGCCGCCGTCGCCTGCTCGCGCTTCAATGCGGAGACGGTGGCCCGCCGCTATGGCTTCACGCCGCACGTGGTCTTTAATGGGGTGGACACCGCGCTGTTTCGCCCGGTTCCGCCAGACATGGCTCTGCGGCGCGAGCTGGGCGCGCCCGATGGGTCGCCGCTGCTGCTGTTCGTGGGGCGGCTCCAGCCGTGGAAGGGCGTGGAGACGGCACTGCGCGCGCTGACGCTGCTGCCCGATGCGCGCCTTGCCGTGGCTGGCGACGGCGAGGATCGCCCCCGGCTGGAGGCGCTTAGCGCCGAGCTTGGCGTGGCGGGGCGGGTGCGCTTCCTGGGCTCAGTGGAGCGCCGCACGCTGCCGCAGCTTTACAGCAGCGCCGACCTCCTGGTGGCTACCAGCCACGCCAGCGAGACGTTCGGGATCGGCCCGGTGGAGGCGCAGGCCTGCGGGCTGCCCGTGGTGGCCTCGCGCTTCGGCGGCTTCCCCGAAGTGATTGACGAAGGCCGCACCGGGCTGCTCTTCGCCCCGCGCGACCACGCCGCGCTCGCCGCCGCATTGCGCTCGCTGCTCGAAAACCCAGCTCGCCGCGCCGCCATGGCTGCCGCCGCGCCCGCCTGGGCCGCGCAGTTCGCATGGCCCGCGGTGACGGATCGCATCGAGGCGGTGTATCGAAGTGTGACGGTGGACGGTGGACCGCAGTGACGGTGGACGGTGGACCGCAGTGACGGTAGACCGAAGTGATGGTGGACGGGGATGAAGATTAGGAGCGGCTATGCCATTTAAGTTTGAGCGGTTGGAGGTTTGGAAAGCCTCGCTAGACTATGTTGACCTTGCCTACAAGCTTGCCGAGGGTCTGCCTGCTGGTGAGGAGTATAATCTTACGTCGCAGCTGCGGCGGGCTGCTACATCGGTTGCGCTCAACATCGCCGAGGGCTCGACTGGCCAGACCGATAAGGAGCATGCGCGCTTTATCGGCATGGCGATCCGCTCACTTGTTGAGACTGTTGCTTGTCTGCGGTTGATCGAGCGGCGCAAATACCCTGGTCACGATGTACTAGGGCAGGAGCTAGACTTGAAAGCACAAGAGCTCGCACGTCGGCTTCACACCTTGCGCAAAGTGCTCGACCCCGCGCATGGCTGGCTGCGCGAGCGCGCTGAGGAATACGACGCTGCGGAGGCGCCCGATGAGAATGCGTGAGCAACCGTCCACCGTCCACCGTCCACCGTCTGCCTCACCGTCCATCATCGCCGTAAGCTAGGAGGATGCGTGAGCCACCGTCCACCGTCCACCGTCCACCGTCCACCGTCTGCCTCACCGTCCACCGTCCACCGTCTGCCTCACCGTCCGCTGCGCGTATTATTTGTAACAACCTACGGCTTCGACCCGGCCTTCCCCAGCCGCCCCGAGCAGCTGCAGGCGCGGGCGCTGATGGCGCGCGGCCACGCCGTGATCGCCCACGAGTACCTTGACCGGCGCTACCCCGGCCAGTCGCAGCGCCACGAGTGGCTGCCCGGCGGCATCCCCGTGCATCGCTCCGCGACGCTTGGCTTCTTTGCGCCCGAGGCCCTGCTGCGCCTGCTGCTGGCCGACCGGCCCGATATTATTCACCTGCACCATATGCGCAGCCTGCTCGGCTACCAGACTGTGCTTGCCGCGCGCCGCCTCGGTATCCCGACCCTGCTCAGCGTCAACGGCCTGCTGCACGATGGCGACCTGGTACACGATCGGGAGCGCCCGCTGGAGGCGCCGCTGCGCTACGACAACCTGCTGACCACGCCGGGCCTGCTGCTCGCCCGCCTTGCGCGCGGCGCCCACCCGCGCCGTACCGTGCGCAACTACCTCATCCACGCGCCGCTGCTGCATGTGGACCACGTCCTGGCCTGCTCGCGGGCCGAGCGCGACCTGCTCGCCCGCATCGGCGTGAACCCGCTGCGGATGAGCGTGCTGCCTCACGCGGTGGATCTCTCGGCATACGATGACCGACGACCGACGACGGACAACAGCCAGCCACCGTCCACCGTCCACCGTCCACCGTCCACCGTCCACCGTCCGATCGTGCTCTACATTGGGCAGCTGGTGCCGCGCAAGGGCTTCGATCTGCTTGCGCGGGCGATGCCGCTGGTGCTGCACGCCGTGCCGGAAGCGCGCTTTGTGTTCGTGAGCCACAACCGCGCGGGCGAGGCCGAGCTGCGCCGGATCGTCGCCGAGGGGGGTGTGGCGGATCGGCTGGAGCTGCTGGGGCGCGTGAGCGAGGCGGAGAAGCTGCGCCTGCTCGGCGAGGCGGCGGTGGTGGCGGCACCGAGCCGCTACGAGGGCTTCGGTATCCCGTTGATCGAGGCCATGGCCGCCGGCGCCCCCGTTGTCACCACCGACGTGATGGCCTGCAACGAGATCATCGACCACGAGCGGAACGGGCTGCTCACGCCCTACGGCGACGTGGAGGCGCTGGCCGCCGCGATCATTCGGCTGCTGCGCGATCGGCCCCTGGCCGCGCGCCTGGCGGCCGCCGGTCGCCCCGAGGCCTTCACACGCTATGGCGCCGCCAAGCTAGCCGAGGATCTCGAGGCGCTGTATCTGCGGCTGCTTGATTACCCTGGCAGGTGACGGTGGACGATGGACCGTGGACGGTGAGCGCAGGACGGTGGAGGGTGCGAACGGGACGATGCACAGTATTTGCTTCCTACCGTCTACCGTCGACCGCCTACCGTCCACTGTCTACCGTCCACCGTCCACCGTCTACACAAGCTCGCGCAGCCGGGCCGCCGCCTGCTCTGGGGTGATGTCGCGCTGGGGCTCGCCCATCAGCTCGAAGCCGACCATGAACTTGCGCACGGTGGCGGAGCGCAGCAGGGGTGGCAGGAAGTGGGCGTGCAGCTGCCACTCGGGGTGGGCCACGCCGTCGGTTGGCGCCTGGTGGATGCCCATCGAGTAGGGGAAGGCCACCTGGAACAGCGCATCGTAGCGCGTGGTTAGCGCCTTGAGGATGGCGGCGAGCCCGTCGCGCGCAGGGCCGTCGAGCTCCAGCAGCGAGGCGGCGGGGAGCCGGGCGAGCACCAGGGTCTCGAAGGGCCAGACGGCCCAGAAGGGCACCAGGGCGACAAAATGCTCGTTCGCGCAGACGATCCGCTCGCCCCGCTCTAGCTCAAGCTCGACATAGTCGCTGAGCAGCGCACGACCGTGCTTGCTGTGGTAGGCCAGCTGGGCGGTGTGCTCGCGGGCGTAGACGCCAGGGAGGAAGCCGGTGCCCCAGATCTGGCCGTGAGGGTGCGGGTTAGAGGCGCCCATCATCGCGCCGCGATTCTCGAAGATCAGCACATGGCGCACCCAGTCGTGGGCGGCGAGGTCGGCGTACTGCGCGGCCCAGGCGTCCACCACGGCGCGCAGCTCCTCGGGGGCAAGCTGGGGCATGGCCAGATCGTGGCGCGGCGAGTAGCAGAGCACGCGGCAGATACCGCGCTCGGCCACGGCGCGCAGCAGGGGCGAGCCATCGGCGGGCCCCTCGCTGAACTCGCCGGGGGGCACATTGGGCATAAGTGCGGCGTAGTCGTTATCGAAGGCAAAGGTGCCGCTGTAGGCGGGGTTGGTGGCGCCGCCGGCGCGGGGGTTGCCGGGGCAGAGGTAGCACGCGGGATCGTAGGCGGGGCGTGTGTCGGGCAGGGGCGGCTCCACCTGGCCCTGCCAGGGTCGCTTGGTGCGGTGGGGCGACACAACCACCCACTCGTCGGTGAGCGGGTTGTAGCGCCGGTGCGGGTGATCCGAGAGCGAGAACATAGGGAGCCTCCGTTGGTGTGCTGCTACACGCGCCGAGCGTGCCGGGCATATTTATCCGCAGATGACGCAGATTTCCGGCCTATTCCCGGCCCCAATGCTGTGCTTGTGGCTCATACGAGCTCTTCTCGTTTGCGCAGCGTAAGGTAGATCTCGTTTTTGGGGCTTGCTCCTGGCGCTTGCGGAGGTCTGCACCCTGCACCTCCTCGGCTAGCCGGTTGATCAGGCTGAGCAGTTCGCCCTCACGCTTCTGGCGCCGCATCCGCCGCTCCTGGCGTCGGCTGAACTCGGCCTTCTGCTGGCCGAAGAGCTCGAAGAAGTACACCGAGAGCTTCTGCGCCGAGCCAACCTCCGCGCTGCGCTTCTGCTCGCTGATCTCCTCGACCTCTGCGAACCAGCCCAGCACGTCTTCAAGCAGTTTCGGGTCGACGTCGAGCTCCTGGTTGCCGGCCTCGTAGATAAGCCGACGGCACAGGGCAGTAAGCAGCTCGGTGTAATGCAGGTCGCCCAGGTCGTTCTCCGTCTCCAGCGAGAGCACCACGGTGAAGTGGGCGTCGCTGAGGGCGTGGGCGAGCCGATTAAGCTCCGAGGTCTTGCCGCAGCCGCGATGGCCGTACACCAGAAACTTCGCCTGCTCGGATGCCACGCGCACTTGCTCGCCAAGCTCGGCGATTGCGGCAAGCGGCCGCTGGACGTAGAAGCGATCAAAGTCCGCCTGCGTGTCGAGCGACCGCTCCGGGCGAAAGTTTTCAACGGCCTGCCCAAGTGCTGCACGTATCTGCTCATCCATGCGGGCCTGCTCCTCTGGGATAGCACGCGGCCCATTGCCGCTGTGTGTGCTGCCGACTGGAGATCGGCCTTCACCGGGCTTTCGTGAGGGCTAGTGGCAGTATACGGAGTGATGTGCAGAAGCGCAACGCTCCAAAGCCTCCGCGTTTGTCGTCAACACGCGCCCACTACGCTCCCAAGTCTCCGCGTTTGTCGTCAATACGCGCCCACTACGTGCCAAAGCCTCCGCATTTGTCTTCAACGCGCGCTCACAATGCTCCAAAGTCTCCGCGTTTGTCTTCAATGTGCGCCCACGACGCCCTAACGCGGGCGTGTTGTGCTTCACGCCAGGGGCGCTGCCCTTGAACGTGCGCGCATTGCGCTCCGGTGCTGCCTGCGCAGTTAGTATGGACATACACTGTCCTATTTAGGGTACTACAATGAGGATAGTGCTTATCAAGGAGGAACAGATGCAGCCGCAAACCCCATCGACGCTGGATGTGATCTATGAGAGCTGGCGTGGCTATGACGAAAAGCTGCGCACCTGCATCGCACCGCTGACGAATGAGCAACTCTTGCTGCAACCTGCCGCGCGTATGTGGCCGTTGGGGCAGATTGTGCAGCACATCATTTCTGTCAGGGCGGGGTGGTTCAGCGGCACCCTCCAGGAAGCCGACGAAGCGATGAACGCGTACATGGAGTGGGGCCAACGTGATTCACCAGCACGCAGCGCGGTGGAAATGGTACGCGGCCTTGATGAGACGTGGGCATTCATCGATGCCCGCTTGCAGCGCTGGACGCCCGACGACTGCGCCAGGATCTTCCCGGATGAAGCGGACGGTCAGGTGTACGAGGTGTCGCGCAGTTGGGTGATCTACCATGTGCTGGAACACGATCTGCATCATGGCGGCGAAGTTTCGCTGATCCTTGGGATGAACGGTCTGCAAACCCCCGATCTTTGAGCGAAGTCCATATGAACAGTAAGCAGCTGGAGCGTGTGCGCGGCATCTGCGCCGCGCTTCCCGAAAGCACTGAGCGGCTCTCGCACGGCGAGCCGACGTTCTTTGTGCGTAACAAGGTGTTTGTGATGTTCGCCAACAACCATCATGGCGATGGGCGCGTTGCGGTCTGGCTTCCGGTGCCGCCCGACTTCCAGAGCGGGCTGATCGAAACTTACCCAACAGTCTTCTTCAGGCCGCCGTATGTGGGCGTGAAGGGCTGGATCGGCATCGAGCTTGCGCAGATCAGCGACGAGGATTTGAAACTGTATATTCACACGGCCTGGGAGCTGATCGCGCCGAAGCGCCTGCGCGCACAGGGCCTACGCCCGTGACCGTATCCAGCGAGGCAACAGCGTTTGAGCAGCTGGTTCAAGCTATCGCTCCCCGCAGCAGGCTGCTGCGCACATGGCCCCTGCAAGGCGGCAGCTCCGCGCAGATGACGGCGCTTACGTTTGTGCGCCCTGATAGTGAGACGCAGACAGTGATCGTTCGTCGGATCGGTGAGCGAGCGCTCCAGCAGAACCCGCAGGCGGCAGAAAACGAGTTCAGGCTTTTGCAGCTCACGCAGGCGCTGGGATTAGCCACGCCTGCGCCGCTTCACCTGGATGTGTCCGGCGCGATCTTTCCAACGCCGTACCTAGTGATCGCGCACATCGAGGGCAGGCCGGAGTTTGCGCCCAGCCCCAACGACGACTTTACACGGCAGCTCGCTACACAGCTCGCCAACATTCATCGTGCGACTGGCGCCGCGCTGGACGCGGCGTTTCTTCCGAGGCAGGCGACAGGCTACGCCGAGACTGTCGGCAAGCGGCCCGCGCATGTTGACGCATCGCTCGACGAGGGGCGTATCCGCGCTACGCTGGAGCGAGCCTGGCCGCTGCCGCAGCGGAATGCGCCCGCGCTGCTGCACGGCGATTTTTGGCCGGGCAACATCTTGTGGCGGGATGGGCAGCTGGTTGCGGTGATCGACTGGGAAGATGCGCAGCTTGGCGAGCCGCTCACGGATCTTGCGATGAGCAGGCTGGATATGCTGTGGATCTTTGGCAGCGATGCGATGCACGCCTTCACGCAGCAGTATCAGGCGCTGATGGAGTTGGACTACGCCAATCTGCCGTACTGGGATCTCTACGCCGCTCTGCGCCTCGTTCGCCTTGCCGGCGCGGATCTCACCGCGTGGGCGGGCTTCTTTGCGCCATTTGGCAGGCCCGACATCACCGAACAGACAATCCGGGCGCATTATGGGCGCTTTGTGGCGCAGGCGTTTGCAAAGCTTTAGGCGCGCTGCCACCCACGTAAGCCCTATGGCGCAGCTTCCCAGTCTTCCAGACGAAGCCCAGCGACACGGCCAAACTCACGGGTATTATGCGTCACCAGGGTAAGATCGTGGGCAAGCGCAATGGCGGCGATCAGGGCATCGTAGGGTCCGATGCGCAGCCCCTGCCGTGCAAGCGCGGCGTCAATCCGTCCTGCGATCTCGGCGGTGGGCGTGTCGAGCGGCAGAGTCGTGAAGCGGCTGATGAGCGTGGCGACTTTAGCAAGATTTTCAGCGACCTTGGCGCTGAGGTGCGCCCCGCGATACAGTTCGACAGCAGTGATTGCGCTCAACGCCACATCCGTCGGCGGCGTGGCAAGAAGCTTATGCGCGATCACTGCTAACGGCTTGCGAAGATAAGCAACGCAAGTGTTGCTATCAAGGAGATAGATCATTCAAAAGGCTCGCGTGTTTCGTACTCACCCTGTGGATACCGCACAAAGGTTGGGTCATCAATAGACCCGGCAGTCGTGGAGAAGCCCGCTGGCCAGCCGTGGGCGACCGCGATCTGCTCAAGCTCGGCGCGGCGCCGCTTCTCCAGCAGAAACTCAATAAAGTCTTCGACTTCACGCAGAAGATCCTGTGGCAGGGCACGCAGCTTTGCTTCAATCGTCGTCACGTCGGGTGTCACAGCCCACCTCCTGTTCACAGCGCCAGACATGGATGCAGAACGTGCCTGCGCATGATACCACGATGACGCATAAGAGCGTTTGGTGCGCTTGCGGTGTATAGCCTGCGCCACCACTGCGTCAAGAAATAGTGCAAAAATCTGTCACATCTGTGGACACCATGCCCGGCACGCCGACTATGCTATAATCGCCCCCCGATGAGAGAAGGCACCCCGCTGCTGGCGGCCCTGGCGCTGCCCCTGTTGCTCTACCTGCCCGGCTGGTCGTTCCAACGCCGCAGCGGCACTCCCGCCGATCCCCTGGAGCGCCACTTCGAGCGCGTGGTCGTCTCCGCCCTCTGGAGCGGCTGGCTCGCCCTGCTCCTCGCCGAGCTAGGGCTCTTCTCGCTCTGGCTGCACCTCGCCCTAACGCTGGGCACCTGTGTGCTGCTCGTATACCGTCCACCGTCCACCGCCGCTGGGAGCTGGTGGCGCACACGATTGTGCTGGCCGTGGCGCTGCTGCTGGTGGCGCGGCCCTTCGAGGTGGTGCTGGGCGTGCGCGACGCGGGCGTGTACGCCAACACGGGCTTCGCCATCGCCCGCACTGGCGCCCTAGTGCAGCACGACGCGCTGCTGGCCGAGCTGGCCGCCGAGACCGTCTCCGCCGACCCTGCCGTGGCAGAGCCAGCCAAGCAGGCGATCTCGAACTTCACGATCGGCCAGCCGCGCGACCGCTACATCGCCACGCGCCTGCGCGCCGCCGGCTTCTTCGTTTACGAGGGCGAGCTAGCGCAGGGGCGCATCATTCCCCAGGGGCTGCACCTGCTGCCCGCCTGGATCGGCCTGCTCACCGCGGCGGGCGGCCCCTATCTGGGCCTGTTCGCGCCCGGTCTGCTCGGCGTGCTAGGCGTCTGGAGCGTGGGCATGCTCGGTCGACGCCTAGCGGGGCCGTGGGTGGGCCTGCTCGCCATGGCCTTCATCGCCCTGAATGGCGCGCAGGTCTGGTTCTCGCGCTACTCCACCGCCGAGACCGTAGCGCAGTTTTTGATCTGGGCGGGGCTGTATTTTTTTGCGAAGATGAGCGCGGACGGTGGACGATGGACGGTGGACGGTGTGGAGCCAGCGCAGGACGGTGGACGGTGGACGGTGGACGGTGCGGAGCTAGCACGGAGCGCGGCCGAGGGGAGGGCGGTCGTCGGTCGTCCACAGTCCACAGTCCACCGTCCATCGTCCATCGTCTACGGTCTGTTGGCGGGTATCGCCATCGGCCAGGTGGCCCTGGCGCGGCTCGACTTCTTTCTGCTCGGGCCAGTGCTCGTCTACCTGCTGTATTGCTGGGTGAGCCGGCGCTGGGCGCGCCCGCAGACGCTGCTGGCTCTTGGCCTGGGGCTGATGCTCGCCCACGCGGGGCTGCATATCGCATTTATTGCGCGGGCCTACTTCTTTGATACCGGCCACGAGCGGCTGAAGGACTACGCGCTGATCGCGTTTCTCAGCCTGCCCTTCCTCACCGAGCCGCTGCGCGAGCAGTTCCTTGCGGCGAGCATTGGCCGGCCCTTGCGGCTCGCCCTCGAGCTTTGCGTGCTCGCGCTGGGCGCGGGGGCCGTTGTTGCGCTGCGGCTGCGCGCCGATCTGCTGCGCAGCGGCGAGGCCTGGCTTGTCGGGCGCCGCGCGCCGTTGCTCAACGCGGCGTTCGCAGGGCTGCTGCTGCTCTCCGCCTACGCCTACCTCGTGCGCCCGCAAATCCTCGACGCCGACATGCTCTTCAACACGCGGGGCGGCTGGGGCGACCCGCTGGCCCGCGACCCGGCCCTGGTGGCGCTGGATGTGCGCGAGGGCCGCATGAGCCTGGACGAGGCCCGCAGCCAGGCGGGTGTCGCGCTGAACGCGGACCCGTTCTGGGAGGCCGCGCCCGACCTCGCCGCCACCGCCGGCTCAACCGTCGCACTCACCGTCGCCGCCACATCCGAGCCATCGAGGCCGATGATTGGGGTGCCTTCGCTGCGCCTATCTACGTGCGTGGCTTTGTGAAGACGTACGCGCGCCATCTTCGGCTCAACGATAAGGAGATCGTCGCCCAGTTGGACGATGAGTTGGCGGGACGCACAGATTTCCGCGAAACACGCCGATCGGGCGGCTTGCGGCGAGGCCCGCTGGATTTCGTCATGATGAAGCTCGCGTTGGTGCGCTGGCAGATTTTGTTCCCGCTGGGTCTAGGGCTGGCTGTTTTTGGGGCGGCCTGGTGGGGGTGGAAATCCTGGCAGAACCGGACTTTAGCGCCCCAGCCGGTGGTGGCTCCCCGGCTGTATCAGCCGCGCACGGACTCCCGGTCGGGAACTCTACCCTTGCCGCCGGCCACCAACGCATCGGGTGCGGTTCCTCGACGGCGCTGAGCTCGCGTTTCCCTTGTTTGGGCCGCTGCACTGCGGCGGCCTCGCGCCGACATCTTGTCTTAGGTACCAACGCGTGGCCTGGGGGTCGCTGATCCAAGTTTCACTCGGTGAAAGGTAACCTCGGTGATCATCGGCATAGGTTTGGAAGGCGATCTGCAATTGGCGCAGATGATTGAGGCAAGCGATGCCCTCGGCGCGATGACGCGCGCGATTCAGCCCGGGCAGCAGCAACCCGACGACGATCGCGATGATGGCGATCACCACCAGGAGTTCGATCAGGGTGAAGGCATTCCCCTTTCCAGGGCCCGTAGGAGTTGAGGTAACGAAACTCCAGCTCATCGCAATATGTGGTCGCGAGACAGGCATCTGGGGTCTCCTTACGGGCACTTCCAAAAACTCCTAATGTAAATTTAGCAATAAGTGGAGATTGAATATG
>ENA-ORBV01010425-ORBV01010425.1-microbial-mat-metagenome-genome-assembly--contig:-NODE-10425-length-14885-cov-4.806524_pt1 | contig 14885 bp, 12 predicted proteins | sample MGYA00237777_ERZ505514 | MGnify/ENA primary metagenome ERZ505514 (study PRJEB26160, sample SAMN06269048) | microbial mat metagenome | isolation source: Oligotrophic lake microbial mat | place... | reverse complement strand
GGGAACATGAGCACTACACTTTTCGACCGACCATCGGTAACCCGCCAAGCGCTGCACTCTTCGAGCGCCGTTTACAATGCGACGCCGACAACCGACTCGGAGGCGTTGACGCGCTTGTCCACGCCGTTGGTGATCCAGGTCAGCGACCGCGGCTGGGAAATGCCGAACTCGTCCAGGAAAAGACAATCCGGGGCGCTTGGAGCGAAGTCCATTTCCCATTCGATCGAGGGCTGGCCGCCGCCTTGCCCGCACGGTGTGCCGCCACTTTGCAAATTCACCAGGAGGTGGAATGCCCCGCCGGCCTGATAGAACTGCAACCCGATCAAGCCATAGCAGCCGGGCTCGTCGGAGTCGGCGCAAATCGTGGGCAGGAGAATCCCGTCCGAGCAATTCACCGGGTCGCCGTCGATATGGATCTGCTGCATCGGCCCCATGATGTAAACGCCGTCGAGCGCCGCGCAGTCTGGACAGTCGGCGAACTCGGCCATGCCTGAGATTTCGACCTGGTAGTACTCGGCGACCTTTACAGGCTGAAAGCGAAACGTCTTCACCGGCGTCTGGACTTCCCCATCACCGAGCACCGTGCTGAACGAGTAGAGCAGCACAAGATCGTCGGCGCTCTCGGCATCGGGGAACATCACCGTGTACCAGTCAGGCACGGCTCCTTCCTCAAGACGGCTTGAACTGAACCGGCCGCGGGTGACTCACAAGTCATCATCCATCGCCCGCCAATCCGGCAGCCCCTGCTTCATTTCCTTGGTCGCATGGGCAGGATCGAACTTCTCTGGATCGAATGAGCCGCCAACCCACTCCAGCATGCTCTCGTGTTCTTCGTGCTTGGGGTTACGGATCGCTTCGAGGAAATCGCCATAGCCCCAGACGCCACCGCAGTCTTCTGGCGGGCAGGCCAGCTCTCCTTCGACACACAGCGGGTACTTGGCCTTCGGATCAAGGGGCGGGCCGCCCTCGAACATGACCTCGTGTTCCCAGCCATCGCCAAAATCGTATTCGTACTTGAAGGCGAAGCGTTTGCTGGTCGTGGGAAGAATCTCGCTCAACATCGTCGTCGTGGAATCGACACACTCGAAATCCTCAAAGCCATCCTCGAGAAGTTCGGGATCGCCGTAGCGCTGGCCTTTGATCTCGAACTGGTGGAGATGGCTGTTAGTCCACCCCATCGCTGTTTGGATGTGTTCATGCAGCTTGTCGAGCGTGCAGTCTCGGACTTGGATGCGCCGCCAGATTGAGGGTGTGACGCCCAGGAGTGTGATCTTGAGCTGGTAGAGAGCGTCGGTGGCCTCTGACTTTCCTTTCGAGTTCTTGGTCAGCTTCCGTTTGGCCTGCGCTGTTATCCCGCATTGCAGCTGATCCATCAGATGCTTGGCGAGGTACATCACGGCCACCTGCTTGCGGGCATCGCCGTCATTCAATTCCTCGGCCAGAGCTAGAGTCATGCTGGCAACTTCCTCAATTGAGAAAGTCGTTCCCTCCGTCACCAACTTCTTCTTGAGGGCTTTAGTCACGCTAGGGACCAAGCTCAAGACTTCCCGTTGGGCAGGGGCCAGCGTGAAGTATTCAAGCTCCTTCTTCTTGACCCCCAACTGCCCAGCAGCGACAAGGACCTGGGCGGCGAACTCAGCAATCTGCACGGCCTGATCGGAGAGGAGTTTGTCCTTCCGTGCGTCCTCGATCTTGACTATCTGAGGCGGTTCCTCGTCCGTAAACTTGTCAAGCAATGCCTGAATCTTTTCGAAGATGGCATCGAGCTTCTTCGCCTTTGGCTTGTTCTCGCAATGGTTGGCCTCGGCGGCAACGTAGCCGCCAAAATCGTCCAGGTCGTCGAGTGACAACATCACGGGCTCGTTGGTGGGCGTGTCCTTGACGACCTGCTCGATCTCTTGGTCCAGACACGTCAGCCCTTCGAGAACCAGCGTCCTTTCGGCGGCGGTAAGTTTGAGTGGCAACTTCTCGCCGGGTCGAATTTGTATTCTGGCTGGCATGTGGGCCTCCGTGCAAATGATCCCATGATTTGCCGCATTCTACCGGCTTTCAGACGCTCATTGCAGGCGACCGCGTAGCGTCGCCAACGCGCACAGCACCAACAAGACGGCGAGCGCCCCACTTCCCGGTTCTGGCGTGACGCGGGCAAGGGTCTCACCAAAATGGTTGCGCACCGCGTTGAGGTCGTCGATATCGACGTCCAAGTCGCCATCCGTGTCGCCGATTACCGGAGCGCCTGTCGCACCGAAGTGATTGCGGACGTTGTTTAGATCGCGCAAATCGATCGCCCCGTCGTTGTTCGTATCAGGAGTTTTCACATCGCGTACGAACAACTCAAAGGCCAGTTCCAACGGGAAGGAGCTGATACCGGGAATGCCGTCCTCCGGCTCACGATAGAACTCCTGGGAAAATGTCTCGTGCGCCACATTGACCGGCGCGTCCTGCCTCAGGAGCGAGAGCACGTGGATATCGCCGGCGACAGCGCCGCTTCCCGAGGCATAGACCGGCGTGCGATGCGGCAGGCTTCCCACCTGGTGATCGCTCGCGGACACGAAGTTCGGTGCCGTGTAATCGCGGCTCTGCCATCCCCAGGCGGTTTGCTCCACTTGCGGCGAAAGAAACTCGCCGAGCGCGGTCACGGTCAGCCAGTACGACACGTTCTCGGACGGCCAGAAGGGAATCGTTAGATCGGCGTCATATTCGTACAACGCCGGCACGTCGCTGTCCGCTTCGCGGATCAGTAACTCGCTGAAATGACCGTCATGCGCCTCATCCCGATGGACGAGCTGCGAGACGAGCGGCTGCCAAGGATAGTTGAAGGGCGGGTCGGCGTTCGGCGGCACGTCGGACGCGAACGAAATCACGAATGCGTTGACTTGCGGAGTCGGCGGCTCATTCCAGTATCCGCCCCACCACCGGACGTGGACGATCGGATCGCGAGCCGTCAACTGAAAGTCGTCGGAGACGCCGTTCCCCGACCACGCGGCGTTCCGGCTTGGGATGGCGAGCTGCTCGGCGGCGCTCCCGGTCAGATGTCCCGCGGCGGGAGAGCCAACCGTGCCCGAGTCGATCATCGGCCGCTGCGAAAAAACAGGGCCATCGACAGCCAGCGCCGGCGAACACAATCCGGCGACCGCGGCGAGCGCTTGCAGTGCACGAAACCAGCGGGACATGCCACGTTCCTCCCATTGGATGACTTGCCTCCGCTACGCTAGCACTGATTCTATGACGATACCGCCAGGATTTCCATTGCTACTGGAGTTAGGAAAACGGCGCGGTCCACTTGGCGGCAAGTGGGCATTTCTTGGCGCCAGGGGCGTTCTAGGTTGTCCAAACTCAAATTCCAGTACTACCCATAGCGGAGGTGACGGGAGCTAAGACCTTGGTGCTGCTCGATCCGGGGTGGATGCAGGCGACGGCGCAGCGGAGCCGTAGCCCATCCCAGATCGCAAAGAGCACAGCGATCCGCGCACTCACCGGCGGTGAAATATCGCAATCGTCCTGATATCAGGTCACTTTCGTTCGAAGGCGATTCCTCTCCGGCGTTGGAAGGTCCCTTTCTAGAGGAGAGGCAATCCTATCAAGGGAGATTCACCATGAAGTCAACGATTTCTCTGGCATTCACCGGTTTTCAGGATGTTCCGCCCGCGGAGCTTTCCTCCGTTAAAGGAGGTGGCAAAATTGCCTTCACGCTCGGCGGTCTCGGCATCGTCATTGGCAACGCGGTGGGCGGCGATACGGGTGGTGCGGTCGGCTGGACCGTCGGCAACGCCGTGGGCAAATTCGTCGAAAGCGTCGTCGGCGCTGTAACTTGAGATCCACGTCGAGCGGAAATCGGCAACGACTCATACGAGCCCGCGCCCCCGTCCGGGCGCGGGCTCGTTAACAAAATCTAGGCAACTAAACGACGAGACGGAAGGCCGCCCGAGACGGGATAAAATCGATGAAGTAACGAACATCCTCGCTACGGCAATTTCGGGAGCACACGACCGCGGACGTAGGATTGCGGAATTCAACTCGTGGTGATTGATTCCCGGGCAGCATCGTAAATACGCTTTGGGCACATCGGAAACCGGAAAGCCAAGAACCATGATAGCCCCGATTGACGAATTTATTCCGAGAAGCAGTCCGCGCGGAAGGCGGACGCAATGTTAATAGGCTAGCGACAGGCCGGCACATCCCAGTCCGCCGATCCGCAACAGCTCATGGCGGCTCGGCCTGCGGACGGTGCCGAAATGTCTCTGAAGTACTCTCAACATGGCCCAGCAACGTCGCGCAATTGCAATCTCCGCTCAAGGATTTCAAACCACATCACGCGGCGGTTGGCTGCAACTTTACCGGTCAATAGGCCTTCCTCGAGGTCTTCAATGAAATCCCGCAAGATGATGGAGTCGCGTTCTAAGTACCCCCGCAATTGAAGTTAAGTGGTTTGGCGATTTGGGTTAGCCTTCGCGTCTGGGAAGGATTCCTGGGCACGGAGGTCGTCATGGTCGCTTTAAAGGTTTCGAGCAAGCAATGGGATGCGTTGGACGCGTTGCGGTTTTCGACGCGGGAGGCGAAGGTGTTTCGCAATGCCACGATCATTTTGTTGACCTCCGCGGGCAACTCCAAGCCGGCGATTGCCTACGAACTGGGGTGCTCGGTGAGCACTGTCGACAACGTGCGGCGGAACTACCGCCACCACGGCCTCAAGGGACTGTTGCCCAAGAAGTCGCCAGGCAGAGCGTCGCGCGCCACGGCGGAGTATCGCGAAGCGCTGCGCGCAGTCGTGCAGACGCCGCCGCAGTCGTTGGGCTACGGTTTCAGCGTCTGGTCGTTGGCGCGGCTGGCCGCGCATCTGAAGCGCAAGACCGGCGTTTCGCTGTCGGACGACCAACTCGGCCGCGTGCTCCGCGCCGAAGGCTTCTCGCACCAACGGCCCAAGCACACGCTGAAAGGCCAGCGCAACGAAGTCGCTTACGAGCGCGCTCGCCGCGCGCTGAAAACGCTCAAAAAAAGGCCCTCGAACCGGATGCTGACGAGGTGTTGATCTTTCAGGATGAAGTGGAGATTCACTTGCACCCGGCGCTCGCGCGGCAATGGGCGCCGATCGGTCAACAGCCGGAAGTGCCGGCGCCGGGCCGCAATCAAAAGAAAGTCGTGTATGGCGGAGTGGACTATCGCACAGGCAAGTTGACCTACACGGTGGCCGACACCAAGTGCGGCGCGGAGTTCCTCGCCTTCTTGATCTTGATGGTGAAGACGTATGCCGGCCAGAAGCTTCGCCTGGTCTGCGACAACGGCCGCTTTCACACCACGCAGGCCGTACAAGCGTGGCTGGCCGAGCATCGCGATCAGATCGAAATCTTCTGGTTACCGCCCTACTGTCCCAGCCTGAACCTGATTGAACGCTTGTGGGGACACCTGAAACGCACCATCCTCGCCAACGTGCTCTACGCCGATCTCGATGACCTCGTCACCGCCTTCCGCACCGGCGTCCGACGCCTTACCGGAAACCGAGACCGCATGGGCTTCATGTTCGACCACGACGACCTCTACCAAGAAATCCAAGCCACTGCCCGCAGAATCGCCGCTTAGAACTTTCTGCGGGGGTACTTAGAAGGACGGGCCGCAATGTTTTTAACATGGGTTGAATGCGTCCCATCCGCGGAAATCGTGACTCCTGGCAACACCGAGTTTTTCGCCTTCGATTCCCGCGAATCACGCAGCACTGCATTTCGTTCACACCGTGTACTGGCGTTCATTACTCTATCGGGTCATGGACTACCAGTGGCTCCGGACATTAAACTGCGCCGAAGCTTGTCCGCACTGAATGAGTAGTCACTCATATACGCGTCAGGATTTCTGTTCCCCAGCCTTTCTTGGTGGAGGGCGATCGGATGAAGACCTTTCTCAAGGCGAATTCACGTCGACCGGCTCGGAGACTGTCCGTCGAACCGCTTGAATCCCGTTGGATGTTGGACGGTGATTCCAATGGGACAGCCGTTCCGCCGCCGCCGGTCGAACTGGAGAAGTTCTCCTCGACCGCCGAGCTTGAGCAGTATCTGATCGACGACGCGCTGGTGCGCTTCGATGGACTGTTCGGCCAGCCGGGTTGGCCGTATGGATGGTGGTGGCGAAGCGGCGGGGTGTTTGGCGACACGCCTGGCGAAGTTGCGCCCGGCCATTCCGAGACCAACACGCAAGTGGCGGGCGTCGACGAAGGCGACCTGGTTGAAACAGACGGCGATTACCTGTATGTGCTCTCCGGCCAGCAATTGGTGATCATCGATGCCTTGCCCGCCGAGGACATGTCGGTTGCATCGCGAGTTCATTTCGAGGGACAGCCCTTCGCGCAGTACTTGATGGGCGAACGCCTCACCGTGCTGTCGCACGCGTACGTGGATGGAGGCGAATCGTGGTGGGGGGCTTCCGGCGGGCCGTTCGTGGGTGCCGTCGATATCGCCATGCCGTTCTTCTATCGCACGGAACTCGTCGCCACGGTGTTTGACGTTTCGGACCGTGCGGCGCCAACACTGTTGCAAGAGACGCGATTGGACGCCAGCCACGTTGACTCGCGAGCGATCGGCAACCTGGTGTATCTGGTGACGAGCAGCGGCTTTGGCCTGCCCGCCCCGGAGTTAAACTGCACGCCGCCGTTCGACCCGACGGCGGGAAAGCCGATCGATCCCAATTCCACCTGCGTCTACGAAACGCGTGATGCCTACCTGACGCGAATTTCCGGCCAGGTGCTGGAGCTCGGATTGCCACACTACAGTGCCGTGGATGCGGACGGTGACGTGACCACAGGGTTGCTGACGCAGCCCGAGGAATTCTATCGCCCCATCGTCGAGAATCCGTGGAATCTCATGTCAGTCGTCGTGATCGACGCTGGCGACGACGCGTCGACCGGGCCGGTATTCTCGACGAGCATTCCGACCGATTACGCGAGCCAGATTTATGCGTCGACGGATAGTCTGTACGTCGCCAATCCCGTCTGGCGTCCCGACCAAGTCGACGGCACTGCGACGTTGTTGCTGAAATTCGACCTCAACGCCGAGGAGCGGCGCGTGGATTTGAGCGCTGTGGGCGAAGTGCCCGGGCGGTTGTTGAATCAATTCTCGTTGGACGAGCACAAGGGGTACCTGCGCATCGCGACGACGCGCGGCTGGGGACCGGACACGGAAAACCGCGTACTTGTCCTGGAGCAGACCGACGAATCACTCGACGTGGTCGGTCGTTCGGAGAACATCGGCGCCGGCGAACAGATCTTTGCAGTGCGTTTTCAGGGAGATCGCGCATTTGTCGTGACTTTTCTGCGGATTGATCCCCTGTTCGCGCTCGACTTGAGCGATCCCAAAAATCCTCGTCGCGCAGGCGAATTGGAAATCCCGGGCTTCTCGAACTACCTGCATCCGCTTGGCGATAGCCATTTGATTGGCATCGGGCGGAACGCCGATCCCGTGACCGGCCGGGTTCAAGAATTGCAGGTGTCGCTGTTCGATGTGTCGAGCTTGGATCAACCGTCGATCACCGACCGCGACTCCGTTGAAACAGCGGATTGGGCCTACAGCGAGGCGACCGATAATCACCACGCCGTGGGTTATTACCCCGAGCATGGCGTGCTGGCGATTCCAATTTCGAGCGGCGAATGGTCGATGGAGGATCGGGACGGGGACGGAATCAAGGAATCGAATCTCTATCAGCCGCGGACCGAATTGTGGGTCTGGCGAATTGATCCCAGCTCCGGCGGTGAGCAAGCGGTGGCGCTGCTCGGCCGCATCGAGCACGACTCTTACGTGCGACGCAGCGTGCGAATCGGCGACACGTTGTATTCAATCTCGGATTCCGAAGTCAAAGCACACGCGATTCTCGATCCCGCTTCCCAACTTGGCGCACTGTACTTCGGCCAGGAGGACGCCGGCATTGGCGTGTTCCATCCGGCGACCGATGATCCTGATGTCGCACTGTCGTTGGAGCATCCCGAGTTGGCGGCGCCGCAAGTCGTCAAAGTTCTGGTCGGCGACAGCAATTGGCAGGGCGAATTCATCGATCTGCTGGAGCAGGGCGCGGCCGATACAAGTACGTCGCCGGTCGTCGGGCTGGCGGGCATCAACCAGATCAAGCTCGTCTTCAGCGAGGAAGTGCAAATCAGCCCGAGTGACCTGGTCGTGCGCGGACGCGACGGCAAAACCTACTCCTGGTACGGCTTCGAGTACAACGCGCAGATTGCTACGGCCACATGGACGTTTGGCCCGATGGCGACGGACGAGTTGAGCATTACCCTCGCCGATGCCGTGCGCGACCTCGGCAGATCGCAGTTGGACGGCGATAGCGACGGCCAAGCGGGTGGGGCGTTTGCAACCACGATTGGCATTCTTCCCGGTGACGCGGATCGTAGCGGGGCGATCGAAGTGGCGGATCTGAACACTGTCCGCAATGGCTTCGGCGCCATCGGCGTGGGACTGCTGGGCGATGTGAACGCCGACGATCGGATCGATCTCAACGATCTGAATCTGGTGCGGAACAACTTTGGCCAATCACTCACGATTGCTGCGGCTCCATTTTCGGCTCCGACAGGTTCGACCCTCGACGTGACCGGTTTTGACGTGGGCAAGTACCACATTGTGAGATGGAATACAACCGCGACTGGTGAGCCAAGCTCCACCGTTCGTGCCGCCGCAACCGACGTGTTGTTTAACCAAGTTCCGCTCAGCGATACCTGGATGGCGACGGATCGAGTCTCGTTAATCGGCCTTAAGCTGCCACGGGCGGCTCGACGTTGAGTGAATGAGCGCATTTCGGCAGTGCTTGCTAGGTGCTGCGCCGGGCAACCCGATTTCCCGATCGTCAATGTTGAAGTCCAACGACGGGAGCTACAGCAATGGACTGCGGCCGCCGTCGCAGTAATCTCAATGGCGTCGTCAATCAATGAGCAATTCGCGACTGAATACATGTGGCGGCGAATGGACTGGCAACCGGAGTATTATTCATCGTATTGGTCGCCAACGCGGGCGGTAGCTTCGTCAGCGGATTCGTTTGCGGACTGATCGCGATGCGAGAGTTGTATTTGGCGGCAACCATGTTCGGAATCTTGTGGACGTGTGGCGGCTTGGCCATGTTGATGATGCTGCCAGCCCCGCTTTGGTTTGCCATCGCGGACATTCTCTTATATGTGCCCACGGCGCTGCTTGGAGTTAAGCTAGGCGGCACGCTGACAGGCAGAAAGTCGTCGCCGGCCGCGACACAATAGGCGAATCAGATTTTGACCTCTGATTCCCGATTGCGTTAGTCGTCAGAAGCCATGAACTGCCTTCTGGGACAGGACCAGGCCGTAGTCGACAATTCCCCCTCCCAATCAAAGTATGTCCCAACTGCATTCGCGTGCAAACGTGCCTGGAGGGCGGTTAACACGGCGCAATCGCCTGCCTTCATCCCATCGGAATCGGGCTCTGCGATCAAGTGTCGACAAATCCTGAACTTCCTCGGATCGAGTCTGCTCCATTTTCCGAGGCGGGCGATTGGAATGGTGCTGGCAAACCGTCCGCATCGTAGACGCATCGATCGGCGACCGATATAGTGCCCCTTTCCCCATTCAAGGAGGCAATGCATGGCCAAGAAGAGCAGAATCAAGGAAGTTGTCGAAACTGTTGAGAGTTGGGTGGGACTGGGCCCAAAAGCCAAGTAGAACTCCAAGAAATCGAGCAAGCAGAAGACCGGGCCAATCCGTGAGCTGGCTCAAGAGGTACTTCCTGGTGCAGAAGCGAGACAGATGCGAAGAAAGAATCGCCGTGCGAAAGTTAAAACGGCGGTGAAGAAGGCCGTGAAAAAAGTGAAGAAGGCCGCCAAGAAAAGGCCGTAGTGATCGGCGGCGGTCGCCACGCGCGGGGCGACGTCGCCAAGATATTCAGTCCGACCAGTGAGAACACGAGCGTGAACAAGGCCCCATAATTTCGGCGTGTCGACCGCTCTTCCATCGCCCGCGGCATTTCCGATCGCCGCGGGCAATTCACTGGCAATTCCAGTGCCATCTGTCCTCCGTGTCCTCGGGGTCCGCCGCAGGCGACATCTTGGGAAAGCGTTTTACAGCGCCGCCCCATACCGGCGGGTCACACGTGAGCCGATTTTAGCTTGACTGAATGTTGTCGAAGTCTATGCCTAACTCCGTTTCAGTTTTGCCAGCCGGCGGATGGTTAACACGGCACAATTGTTGGGTCTGTGAAGACGGTACGCCGGTACAGATTTGGCTTTCGGCATGGTGCCCGACCTCGATTGACCGTTCGACGGTACATGTACCGTCGTTCAAAGTCTTTCAGAGCCGCACTGCCGCTGGGGGTCGGGATCGTATCCATTCTCCTTCAGGATGTTCTTCACGGTATTGCTCTGGCAGTGTGACTTCGTGCGAACTGACAAACCACTCTCGGCGAATGTTTGTTTGGACAGCAAGATGATACGCGACCGGTCGAACTCGTCACCGACAAGGCCTACGACTGTCAACATCTGCGCGCGAGCTTAAAATGGCTCGGCAATCGCGCGGAAATTCCCAAACGCGGCGAATCGAGCCGTGGGCTGGGCGCGAAGCGCTGGCCAATCGAACGCTCCTTCGCTTGGCTGCAGCAGTTTCGACGACTGCGCATCCGCCGGAAAAGTAAGCTCGAACACCACCTGTCCTTCCTCCACCCTCGCCGCCGGAATTATCTGTCGCCGAATTCTCAATTCACGGTTTTTTGCAGTAGGCTCCTAACTGAAGTTGAGTACGTATCGCAGCGCTCAATGGTGTGCGAGCTAACCCCCGGAGCGCGAGGACGAGCAAGAAGGCCTCAACAAACAGCGCCATCGCGGCCGGCTCTGGGACGATCCAAGGGGATTGCGGCGCTGTCTCTCCGAAATTATTGCGTACGGCATTGAGATCTTCAAGATTCACTAAGTGATCACCGTTCGTATCGCCGAGAATGGGCGACCCCTGCTCGCCGAAGTTGTTGCGGACATTGTTCAAGTCCTCCAGATCAACATCGCCGTCACCATCGGTGTCGCCGGCGCAAGTGGCCACGAGCACGACGCCGGAGTTGGAATAGTGTGGGAACAAAATGCGACCCTGCCCAAATCCACCGCCGATCACGGTGGCGAAGGCGCCGCGGCGACCGTCGGAGTCGATGACTCGAAACGATGTGCCCAGCTCAGGCACGAAGCCGTCAATCCGGTTGATGTCGAGGATCCCGTCGAGGATGGCCTCGCCGTTGATCGTGATCCGGTCATATTCATCCTCCGCCGCGCCGCCCAGCTCGACCACAAGACGGCCTGTGCCTTCTTGCCGGTATTCTCCGTCGATTTCGATCAACCCGGCGGATGCCCCGGGGCTGATCGTGCCGAAGTTATCCACGTCGACGAGGATCCGCCCGTCGCCGGAAATGACGCCGGAGTTGTCAACGACTAGATCGGCCGAGCCGTCCAAAGTCGGCGTCGCGGCCATGATTACGACAAAATCCAGCCTGCCCTTCAGCCGCCATGCGACAGGCGTATCGACCGTGAGTCTACCGCCGCGGATCAGCAGCGTGCCCAGGGTCGGGCTCTCGAAGTCGTCCGCGCCGATCGCGAGACGCTTTCCAGGCTCGATCCGAGTAGTGGCCCCAGCTGTGGCGATCCAGCGGTAGGCCGCGGTGTTAATGGCGGAGTCGCCCGCGCCGAGGAGGTCGGTTTGCCGGTCATGGCACTTCCTCAAGCGCCGCGGCACAGCCGGCAGCATCCTCGATTAGGCCTTGCCGTTCTGGCATTGGTTCGTCTGCCCAACTCACCGGCAGCACGTTCTCGTGGGCCTGTTGCCGGAGGTCCTCAAGATACCCGTGATCGGCCAACAGTTCGGTTCGCAGTTGCTGGATGCCGACTATGCTCAACGGCTGTCCTGACGGTGTGACCGGCGCAAGCAAGGTCGGGGCATCGAGGCCGAGTAAGGCCCTGCGCTGCACCAAACACTTTTGCACCTGCTCCAAAAACCGCGGATCGCCGTGCTGGTTCTTGACCGTCTTGCGGGCGCGGGCCGCGCTGCCTTCGCCGTTCAAGACGGCGGACTGCAGCGGCTTCTGCGAGCGTTCCCAGGCGGCCCACGCCTCGCGTTCCACTCGTTCCAGCTTCTTAAGTTCCACATAGCGCTGGGAATCGAAATCGCGGATTGACGACTCACGCCATTCCCTGCGGAGCGCCTTCAGATCAAAGCAGACCGTGGTCTGGCAGATCTGCAGATGCTCTCCGATAACCTGCTGCGTCCAGCCTTGGACATACAATTCCGCCACCTGCTGCCGCCGCCGGGCGCGTTCTACTTTCTTGTTGGGCTTGGTGGGCATGGCGTTTATTGCCTCTCATGGACATTGGTGTTAGGCCGAATAGCACTGTAGAAACGCAATGAGCGCATCGGTTAGCCGGTCACCTGCACTCTTGAACGACTCGACGGCGCCATCCTAAACTCCGGCAACAACCTCACAAGCTTATTGTGCTCGTTCTTCTGTAAGGCCGTATGCGCCGATCAGGTGAACTTCAAGTTGCTGAGCATCTCTAAACAGAGATCCGCTCCGGTCTCGCATCATTCATGCTATCAGCGCAGCCGACTTCAGTGATGCCTGCGAAATTCGTGGTTATCGATGGTCGCAGACACACCACATCACAAATAGCAATTCAAAGTATGGTTCCAACCACTCTGCACTGCGTTTATGTTCTGACGTTTAAACAGGTTAATTTCGGGCGGGCTTGTAGCCGTAACATTTTGTGTGGTTCCGGCATTCCGTTGTAGCAATTCCTAATCGACCATCGACGCATCGCTAGGAATGGCGGCCCGCGCCTCGCTCAGAATGTGGCCAAACAGCACGACTTCGTCCCACTCAACGAACGGATTTGGTGGACGATAGCGTGGCGCGGCCGTTTCGCTATCGGCCTCAACATCGGCACGCGCGGCAGCGGACGCCTGATCGTCTCGCGCCTTTTGCTCCAACCTTGTCGCATGCCATGCTTCCGCTTGTTCCAGCCACCGAGTTGCATCTTCGTGATGATTCAAGCGTTGATGTGTCATCGCGAGAAACACCTGGGCGAGAAAATGCGGCTGCGGACGTTGTCGATCAATGGAAGCGCTCAACATGCGCTCCGCGTCCTCCGGTCGGTTGGCTCGATAGTACACTGCGCCAAGATCCTGCATCGGCCAAGGCGTTTCAGGGAGTTTCTCCACGGCGCGTGCACCTAGCTGAATCGCGATTTCAAGATTGTCCAACGCGTTAGGCGCCAAGCTGCAGTTAAATGCGATGGCTTTGGAGAATTCGGCGGAGCTGGCCTTGGAATGGAGCTGGATCAATCCTTCGCATGATTGCCGATAGAGCGCGGCGTCGTCAGTGATGATTCCCACTCGCGCCTGCGTATACCAGACAAATGGCAACGTTGCATCGCGGACGTCGGGACGCAACTTCTTAAGAATGGTCGCGGCCTCGAAATCGCGGCGACGCGCAGAATCGTATTCGCCGCGACACAAATCATTGGAGGCCGCTGCGTGCAGCGCTACGGCGACGACGCCGCTGTCGGCACCAAGGGTGGTTGACAGAATATCCAGCGCCTCGACAAAGACGATTTCCGCCTCGGCAAACCGGCCTTGGTTCGTGAGGAAGCTTCCGAACGCCGCCATGGACTGGCCGACGAACGGTCGGTGGCCCAAGGCGAGCTGGTCAGCTTGAAGCGAGTCTCGGTATAGCCGCTCCGCCGCGCGAGTCTCGCCGTTGCTGGCAAGGTCGTCGGCCGCCTCGCGCTTCAAATAGCCGACAATGGGATGCCGTTCGCCAAACACCTCCGCGACTTTGACGATCGCTTGAAGGTTGGACTCCTCCGATCCTTTCGTATCACCCCGCGATCTGGCTAAGAGGCTACGACCATACAGTCCAATCGCCTCGCCGAGGCGCCGGTCGCCATGAGTGCTCGCCAGCGTCTTCGCGGCCGCAAGCATTTCTTGCGTCGCTTCGAAAGTTCGGCCGATCTTAATGAGCACGACCGCGAGACCGAACCGTGCATAGGCGATATCGCGGTGCTCGGCGTTCAACAGTGCGACGCGCGTGTCAATCGCCTGTCGTAGCAATTGCTCGGCCTCTGCTTTGCGGTTGCCTTGATTAAAGCACACCACCCAAGCGAGCACAAACTCGCTAAGCGCCACGTCGAGATGCCGCTCTCCTAATTGTGCGCGGCGGATTTCGAGCGCTGCGACGGCGCAGCGCTCGGCTGCGTCGAAGTCTCCTGCAAAGAACTGAAACACAGACAAGCTATGCAGGCTCTCTGCCACGGCCAGATGATCATTGCCATATATGCGGCGGCGCAATGCCAACGACTTCGTCAACAGTGGTTCGGCGTCGTCGAACCGCATGTAGCTCGTGTAGACGTTCCCGATCCGATCCATCAGCATTGCATGAACCGCCGCCTGAGTCGCCAATTTCTCTGGTACGTCCTCGCCGTCGCCGTTCGGAAGTTCGCGTTCCAATGCGTCGGTATCTGCGAGCACCTGCTTCGCGCCGGCGTCGACGAGCTCGACGGCCTTAGTGTTCGTATCGACTTGAGCGGACGTGCCCAGAGAATAGCCCGAAAGTCCGATCGGATCGGCCCCCTGATACATGCCCGCCAGCACCCCTGCCACTCGTTCGGCGACGGCGGCCTGTTGACTGGCTCGCGCCGCTTCATCAAGAGCGATTTGCTCAGCGGCTTCCGCCCGGTCCCGCTGGGCTTTCTCGCGAATTGAAATCGCTTGCGCTTGGCGTCGAGCGTACGCTTCGTCATTACGCGCCCGAGCGATGCGCCACGCCGCGACCGTGGAGATGATCGCGATTGTCGCGAACAACGCCATTGCGGCCGCCCCGAGTCCCGCCGCCAGCCGATTTCGCCCGCGGTAACGG
>ENA-ORBV01010424-ORBV01010424.1-microbial-mat-metagenome-genome-assembly--contig:-NODE-10424-length-14885-cov-5.381888_pt1 | contig 14885 bp, 6 predicted proteins | sample MGYA00237777_ERZ505514 | MGnify/ENA primary metagenome ERZ505514 (study PRJEB26160, sample SAMN06269048) | microbial mat metagenome | isolation source: Oligotrophic lake microbial mat | place... | reverse complement strand
TTGCCACTCTTTGCTGTAACAGGAACATGGGTTTGCCCAACAACATTGGTTATCACATGCGAACAACAAGGCCAATTTGGCTTTGAGCAGTTAACAATGTGAAAGAAACTGATTCCTAAAGGGGGGTTAAAAATCTATTAATTTGACAATGATTTCCATCTAACAGGAGACTGTTAACATAGTTAAATCGATGCATTAGGCACTTCAACAACACAAAATAACCCAAAATTGGGCATGACAGCGGCTGCTCTGGCGGTGAATTCCATCGCGTTTGGACATGCAGTGCTCTGAGCAGGCGTCAATTATTCGTAAACAAACAAACTCGATGGGCATTGGAGGCAAGTCATTGCTAGAGAGACAATCAATTGAAGCATTTATGATATGTGTCACAAGTAGTAACAAGTTCAGTTGTGACATCTGCATTGCTAAGAAGAAACAAAATGAACAACATGCAAGAACTGAATTCATTGGGTATGTGAGACTAACAAAAAGAAATTATTTCCTAATTGTTTCTAAAGCACTAGCCTTAGAAAACAATTCTAATCATCAACATGCATTATCCACTCTTTGCTGTTTGTTGTGATGCTCTCAAAAACACAATGATGCTCTCAGGATGGACAGGGTTTCAAGGGGAGAACATTTTGCAATAAAAAAAGAAAACAAGGCCAACACCATGCCCGGAGAACAACAATGAGTACCCTAAAATCAGAGCAAATGCTCAGCCACTGATTCTTCCTAAAATACAATTACTCAGCCTTACTAATGGGGTTCTTTATGAAGGCTAAAGATGACCTCATTTATGTCTAATCTCACACCAAACCAAAATGGTTGCTAAAGTTCAATCATTTGAAAAAGAAATATAATTAACCTCATTGCTAGTTAGCTTGTACTAATAACCCATATTTCTCTTGTGCTAACCACAATATGCATTGCCTTTAAATAGATGAGATTTTCTCAAAATGTTTTCTGACAAAGACTACAAACATGTTAAACTTTGGAACATTTCTTGAGAAATGCAGCTGATGCAATGCTGTAGAAAAACAACTGACCCCGACAAAAGAGTGACACTATTCTAGCTATAAGTTTAAAAAACTACTGTAGATGCAAAGCTTTGGCTTACCTCAGCTTTGTCATTGAGCACTTGTCTTCTTAATTAAATTTCTAGCTGTGAAACAAAGTTTTGTTTCTGTCCATGACGAACAAAGGGTCCTAAAAATTACTGAAATTTTGGAATCTCAACTGCATTGATGTCAGAATTTGACAAACTGTTTGACCTTGGCATAAACAATAGAGCACTTTGAAACCACTTGATTTCAAAGTAAAATTGTAATTGCTACTGCATAGAAATCAGGTTATGTTAACACAAGTAAAACTTGTCAACTACATTTTTGAACTTCTGAACAATTTGAAGCCACACATGTGACAAACAAAAATTGAATGAAAAAGATTGTTGCTAGTTGAACACAAAGGGAACCAACTAAAATGCATGTAGTTGAAATCTGGTGAGACGCTATGTGGAATGATCTCACCCGCACAACATGTGCCATTAATGATTTTGACATGCTTGTTTGTTGCATTGCAGTGACAACACATGTGAAACCAAATGGAACTTCCAGTAAATGTCACAACCAACAAGCTTGCTCACCAATTGAATGTCACACTCAACATGCTACTAGTAGTAGCCAATTCTGTCTGCCTGGCACAATAGTCACAATCAAATCAACAAACAAGGCCTCTCCTACTCTAGTAGTTCTAACACATCAACCTTGGGTTGGATAGCAAGAACACCACACAAGTTAGTTTTCTCTTCTTTTCTTTTGGTCATCGTTCAATCCTCCTAATAACAAGCATTGGTCATAGTAACCGTTGGCGTCAGTCTTTCCTTCGTCCGGTCATTTCGTCCAACCACCACGCAACACAACGTACAAGTGACGACATTTTTTGTCCTAATCGACAGTGCGAGAAAATTTTCGAAAGAGCTTCTCATCATACAGAAATCGATCAGGTCATCTTCATCGTAAACCCTGACAACAAACTCGAATTCAATTAATACCCCTCCTTAAATTAGTTATTTAGTTGTTAGTTATATTTTTATAAGCTCCCCAAAAGAAGACAACAACCACCATCATTATGGATCGTAGAAGAAAGGCCAAACCAGCGCCAGCGCCCAGCAAGAAAGGTGCCAAGCCCTCGAAGAAGGAGCCATCCCCATTGCAATTCTCCGACGAAGAGGAAGAGGAAAGTGAACGTGGAGCTCTTTCCACAGCCCCCAAACGAGGAGGAGGAGGAGGAAAAGGTCGGGCACCAGCGTATGCAGAGGATGACTTTGATGACGGTTCCGAAGAAGGATCTGGCGGCGACGATTATTCCGATGAAGAGGAAGATTCCGAAGACGACGATGACCACCATCAAGCTCGTGGTCGCTCCTTAGGCGGCCTGCACGGCCCCGGCCCGCCGCGCGGCGGCGGTGGATCCTATTTACCCACGGCCTATGGTGGACCACCTGGAGGAGCCGAAGCTGCCTTGCTGGCAGGAGGCCGACCCTCCCGAGAGCGTTCGGTCGATCGAATACGAGCTCGATCACGCGATCGTCGTGGATCCGGTGCCGCCGCAGTGCGACGACCGGATCGCGATCGATCGCGCTCCACATCACGTCAGAGAGTCACTCCTGCACAACAAAAAGCCACTGAGCGAGCTGCCGCACGCAGACGCGACAGACGAGCTACTTTGGAAGCCAGTATGAGTGGGATGAGCATGGACGATAATGCTAGTGCTTATTCTATGAATTCCAACGCAACCGATGCGACACGGGGATCCGTGAGCCTCATGAATGGTATGGACTCGAGTTTTTCACAACTACCCTCCAAGGGCAGCAAAGATATTACTTCGACAGATTCCACGTCCAAACGACGTGCCGGCGGGGCCCCTCAGCGAGCCCAATCATCCAAAGCTCCTGCATCCTCCAAAGGGCATGATGGTCGTTTGGATGATGTTTTGAACCGACGTCGTGGTGCAGCCCGGTCAGCTTCACCCGAGGCTGATACAACCAAAGTAAAAAGAGGTGGAAGACGTTGATGACGCCTCTATTTTTATTGTGGTTGTTTCTTTACTGATTATTTTCATCTGTTTTTATTACTGGAAAATCTGGAAAATTGTGAAGTGGAACAATTTGGAAATTGGGAGGCAAGAGATTGGACGGTTGGTCAGTTGGTCGGTTAGAAGCAGTTTTTTTTGGCTGCAAATGTGGAGTTGGAAAAACTGCATGCTGGAGGCGAAGTATGTTTGTATGCGTGCCCGGAAGATAGGTGTGGTGGAAGTTTCAGAAAAGCCACAAGGAGAGAGAGAGAGAGAGAGAAGACAATAAATAGGTGCTGCTTGGGAGTCACCTTTCAGCTCGCAAAAATGTAAAGAAGAAAATGAGAGAGTTGCCCGTGTGACAAGCTTTGACGATGGAAAATTGCGATTGTGGCTCTGACGTTCATGCAATGCAGCGCAATGCAATTCACAATACCCGGAGTAGCAACGGCATTTTTAGGATTTTTCTGGTAGAAGGATCAAGAAAGGATATCTTCATTGTATGTTGGAGTTATGTTGCTGTATGTTAGACTCTCAAACTGCTAGAATGTGAACAGACATTGCATAATTTATTTCTACGGCTTTCTCCCTCATGTCTGGCCATGGCATGTCATACCTTATCTGGCAGCCTCTTTTCTGTCATCTAGATGGGCGCCCCCCGTCAGTTCAGTTGGATTTCGTACCATCATATTATTACAACTGTGCACTAGGTGATGCTTCTTTATGCTCATCCCTCAGATCATGCCGCATCATCTGAGAATAAGATCGTCTGGAATATGAAGTCTAGCGTTGTGGTGCTTGTTTTGCTATGGTTGCTCTATCTTCTACCAAAGAAGTCTACTGGATGACTGCGTTTTGAATTCATTATTAATTTTGATCATGACGATCTCTCCGACCTTACTCGTGAAGTCCGTCATCCAAGACTTTTACTCTATGACGTTCCCGCTCTCGCTCTTGAAGATATCAAGAAGGATGATCTGCACATTCATCGATGAAATAACTCGTTGCTAGATAAAATAAACAAAGACGACCAGCTGCAATCGATACTAAACAGGGAGGAAGGCAATGCTTTCATATTGGAATGCGTTTATTAAATATAAACTAAATAATGTTGGTTTTTATTATGCTGCGTGTGATGTATCATATCTGATGCAAGAACGCCAACAGCGGATTACAAATCAAAGAAGCAGCCGTAGCATCGCATGTATAATAGATAATGATTGCACTCATACTTTCAATACCACGCCGAGCGCCACATCCAACAACAAATAATAGAAGAAAAAGGCTTCGTGCATCATTCATTATTATTACCATTCCAGTAAATTGTACAATAACAATAATATGATGTTCACCACCAGCACATAGGCGTATTTACGCCTGCTCAGGGAAAAGAATAGCACGGATGGCAGGCAAGAGTTCTTCGTACACCAAATGCAAACGGGCCGCCATGGTATTGTCGCACTTGATCTTTGTCTCCAAAGCAGTCAACAAAACACCTCCGTGGGTGTCTTCCCCCAAATCCTTGGAGCGGTCCTCGTTTACCTTGACAAGAGGCTTCATAGTCACTCCGGCTTCTCGCTTGATGATCTCCACGTACTCCTTGACCGCCTCTGGCAAGACCTTGCTGACAGTGGCAACATCTTCTCCTCTGCAAAACACTGTGACTTCGTTCTCTTCAATCTTGATGAGGCCTTGAACGATGAGCTTTTGCAAAAGCTGAGGATAGTTTTGGCCACGGGCGACGACGGCGCACTTGGCTCCCGACTCGGACAGAAGGGTTTGCAAGAGACCGTCACGGACCTTCATCTTCTTGACACGGCATTCTCCAATCTCGGCCGAGCGAGCAATTCGCTCTTGGATTTCGCGGTCCTTCTCCTTCTTGGTGAATTCATCTTGAATGGACAATTTCGCCTCGTGGACCAAGGTTTGTTTTTCCAAGTTGAAATCGTGCTCGGTCTGTACAGGAGTAATGATAGGTCAAACAAGAGGAAGGAATTTGTTAGACGACACGTAAATGGATGAACGGCAGCGTTTGTTATACAGCGGGTCCCGGAAAGGACAAACGGAATTGATTTTTTCAAGCAATTAAATGCTCGCTACATGCTGCGTGTCAAGGGTTCCCCCAATACACAATAATAACCACCACCAAGTCAAACCGCATGTGCGGCTCAAGCGTCTTTCGACAGTGCTGCTACATGCACACCGGCAAGTAGTATTGTTGATTGCTGATTTATTGATTGATGGACTGACCTTGACGCGGATTTCATTCGCTTTTTCATGTGCCTCTTGGAGGATGAAATTCACCATCTGTCGGATTTGATCGGAGGCCGCCATGGTTATTGTTGTATTGTATTATAATAGAAAGGAAAAGACTACGATAGACAGGACGGAATTAGAGAGCTACGGTATGGGTATCACAACAAGGCCACTACGATAGATACCAATAAGAGAGCAAGATACACAAGTACGGCAAGAGTTGAGTTGAGTGTTGCCGGAGCCTTCAGTCTACCAGCACTCGATGGCTGATGTTGATCCGTTTGTTGCACGGATGTTACGGTTGCAAGCCTTCCTTCTCCTTCTCGGGGATCCACCAGCTAAATCAGCGATAGCATTTTTGTTGCTAGGTCATTACGGAGTGCCCGGCGTAATTGTTGTCGATGAGTCCCGCTATGAATACTCGCGATTGAGACAGAGCTCGTGGGATCTCGTCGTACGTGTGAGCCGGATAGAAAAAAAGAGTGTTGTTGTTGGGTAAAATTAAAGGGCGGTAGGAGAGCTAGTGTGCGCTTTCTGAAAGTTTCAAATATCCGTTGATGCTCTTTCTGATCGGCCGGCGGGTGCTCGAAGGTGAGGTGAAAGCGAGGCGAAAGCATTGTTTTGCATGTTGTTGCGACTGCTTACCGCTGGCTGTTTTCCATGCAACACACGTTATTACGAGTGCTCCACTTACACCGGGATAGTTAGTGTATTCCGATCCAATCGACGCAACACCATCTTGTTGTTTGCAACAACTTGGTCTATCACTCCAGTACAGTAGCTACTAGCTATCACAAGTAGCTATCACTCTCTAGTAACAGTAGTAGGCAGATACCTCATTCAGGTCTCTCGCTAGTAGTGGCCTCTTCGCCTATACGCCAATAATCCCCACAATAGTAGCACTAACAAAAAGTGACAACAATCAACATTCGCTATTACACTCATTCCTTGCAATTAGTAGTAGCAAGAATCATGAGCGACCGACCAAAGGGGCCATTCGGCATTGACCCACTTCATTTCTCCGTCTTTTTGTTCAGCATACTAGTACTCTTTGTACTGTACCTGCTTTTGCCCAAAGCCTTCCGTAAACAGTATTTTGGTGGCTACCCGAAACGACATGCATGGTCGGCCCGTGTTCGAGCACGACGTGGGGGACGAAGCGTCGGACAAGTAAGTAACAACAAGGTAATACATGGCACTGTTTTGGTTGGTTGGTCTGGTGCTGGCTACTGTATGAATGCCTCTTTTGTAATGGTGTAATTATTAGTGTCGGTTATGTTGATCTCTTCTAATCGTTTCTCTTCTTTTCTCTTTCTAATATCCACCAATCATCCTGATGAAACTCGAACTCCTGCATTTACACCAATCAATCAACCACACTACGTGCTTACTTACTAGGGCTCTCTTGGACAGAATACATTGTCAACTGGCGGAGGAAACTCCTCGCTCAACACGGCTGGACCGCCCGGAAGTCGCCCCGCTGCGCATGGAAATTATCCTGGTGCTGCGCCTGGTTCTGGTCAACAGAGAGGAGGAAACCCTTTCGACGAAGAACACGGAGACTTCTCTGGTCAACAACAGATTTTGGACATGCAGCAGAATGACGAGATTGTAATCAGTGCAGCAATGCAGCAGTTGAGAGATCCAGGTGTTTTGATTGTAGCGCATGGCAGTCGAGGAAAACCCAAGACGGTACGATTGCAGCTCACGGAAAGTGCCATTACTTGGAGAACGGAAACACGAAAGAAGGGCAGTAAGGATCCCAAACCAAAGATTGGAAAGCTTCATCAAGTGCCACTTTCGCACATTATGTATGTGGATGTAGGAAAGCAGACCACGGCGCTCAGGAGGGTGGAGAATGCCTCGGTCAACGAAAACTTGTGTTTCTCCCTGCTCACAAAGGAAGGTTCGCTCGATTTGGAAGCCAATTCACCAAGAGAACGTGATGCTCTTGTTTCCTGCTTTAGCTTGGTTCTGGATGAAGTGCACGCACAAAATTGGAGAGATATCTATCGAGGTCCCAGCAGTGACATGCCATCATCTTTTGATGAAATTGATCCCCAAGATCCTGGAGGAGCTCGAAATGCCTAAGAAGGTCTCACGATCATGCATACTCATCTCTTGTTCCATCTGGACAACACTATAATTTGATCTCTCGCACTCCTGTATAATCAATCCTATGGTAATTTACAAACAAACACACACAAACGTAGTGGCAGTACTAGCTAGTAGCGAAGATGCGTTTAGTACTTGTAGATGGCGGCGAACGACTAGCTGAAGCCTACTGATAATACTTTATAGATGATTTGCCTACTAGTGCTAAGACACTGCTAAGACGTACTAGGGTGTGCTTAATTTTACGCAACTAGAGTGATTCTTTTTTTTAGTTACACTTTCTGAAGATGAACAAGCAGGGAGGCGAACGAAAACAAGCCGCTGCGGGTGTGAGAAGAATCATACAGCGCCACGCTTCTGTAGCCTTGACGGAGATGTGCAATGGGGATGGAAGCACCAGCCACGAAGTCTTCCATCCCATTCTCCAATTTATCATATACAATAACGGAGAGCATCGCCACCCAGGGGCGAGTCACCACGAATTTAAACCCATCCTTTTCATCCCAAACAGGATTCAAACCATTGCTCCTCACAATGCCCGTCATGTGTTCCAACTCCTGGGATGTTGGAGACTCTCCGTCGTGCACAATAACCTTCACGAAGGGATTGATACACCTTGATCGATCGCCAACGCTTCGTGCTTCAGGTTTGGGCAAATAGCTTCCTCGCAACACACGAATTGTCCATCGTTGTTCCTTTGTACTCGAGGAACTCGGTGATGATGACGTTTTGTTGGTGAGCGCGGTGGGTTTCAGCACATATCCACAAGAAGCATTCTGGCGAAAGCGACCTCCCATTACCAGGAAGTGTTCATCCGACGAATACAAATTGGTGGATACGAGTTGACAGCCCAACGACCAGGGCAACACAGGGTCAAAGTTGGCAGCGGAAGAAGCGCCTTCACTCGTTCTGGATGGGAAGATCCGGCACAAGTGAAGTCTGGTGAATTGGGTCATCTTCTTCTTGCTTGTCTTGGGGTCCTTCATGTGAGCGAGCGCAAACGCTTGATAAGCAATACTCAGGATATGATTCTTTGGGAGGCTCAAAGACTTGTCCCAGAACTTGTGTCTCGTTGTATGGAGCCAAGTTAGCCGAGCGAGTGGGAGGGGGATCTGATTTACTCTTGTGCTTCGACTTTTGTACTCTTTCGCTTGTCTTGCTGAGTTGGACTTTTCCTGTGACGTTGCCATTGCAATTCTTGACAACGCTTTGGCATGGTCAGCCTGTTTTCGAGTAAGAATAGCTCGGTTGTAGGCAATGATGGCTTTGCGTTCCGCCACACGTCCGCTGTTGGCGCGATGGCTTGCAGCAGCAGCATCACGTACAGCACTGGTATACACTTCTGCGTTTGTTTCCAACAAGCGCTTTGTATCGGATGCGACAGCATCCTTCTCTTCCTTGACAATCCTAGAGGCTTCATAATCCTCGGCGGCAATATCTTGTCTCGCTTTGCACTCTTCAAGAGCGCGAATTAGTGGCTTGTAGTTAGTGGCTCGTTCGGCCTCCTTGGCAAGTGCATCTGCCCGTTTCCGGCTGTCCACTAGCATGGTGGCAGCCTCTGCGGCTGCACGTTCAGCTTCAGCCAACTGAGCTTGCACACTTTCGAGATTGGAGCTTCGTTGCTGAACGTTCGTCTCCGCCTTTTCCCGGGCGACATGTCGCAACGTTGCTGCATCCCTTTCTTCTTCTGCGTGCTCGGCTAGCTCCTCGGCCACCATTGAGCTACGGTCGGCTTGCTTACGGACTTGCGCCGCAATGTCAGCTTGAATCTTCCACATTTGCGCCTGATCTTCGAACTTCTCTTGGATCGACCGACGCTGGACATCAGCTTTTGCATTTTCATTAGATGCCTCTTTGATCAAATCTTTGATGAGTTTAATTCCTTCAAGTTTAGCAGCATGCTTTTGGAGGAATGGAAAGGCCTCAAAGTCTTCATCAGACATGTTACTATTGGGGTACTGCGGGTTTTGCTTCAGTTCTCTCTGGAACTGATCACTCGACTCAATGATCCTGAGCTTTTCGTTTTCCTTTTCGAGCATGGCCGCAGCCTTTTCCACCCGTTCCCTTGCTGCTTGCGAGGCATTGGCCGCCTCAGTTCTGTCGTTATGCAGTTTAGCACACTCTTCCTCAAGCCGTTCCTCTTTCTTGGTTTCATCATCGGCACGGGCTCGATCTCTTTCAGCGTTGGAGATTGCACGAGCGGCCCTTGCTTCAGCCTCAGCCGCACGTCTCTCGCTGATCTTGGCCTCCGTTGTCGCTGTAACAATCACGGTCTTTGCGCTTGTGGCAGTTTCTTCGCACTTGCGCAATAAATCGCGCACAGTCCCGACCCTTCGCCTCGCGCTTTCCGCATGTTCGTGATTGCATCTTGCCTCCACCGCGGCTCTTCGAGATTGCTCAGCCAATTCCTTTTCTCTTTGACGGGCCTGATACAACTTAGTTTCAGCCTCTCTCAAAGCAGCATCAGCTTCGTTCAAAACTGTCAGCCGCGAAGTAGCGATTTCCGAGGCTTCGATTGCTTCCGCTATAACAGTAGAGTATCTATTCCTTGAGCCCTTGACTTCGTCGTGGAGAAACTCTTGCACCTCAAGACCTTCATCATCGGGACCAGAGTGAGTTCCCTTGGAGTTATACTGTACTTCCACGCCCTGGCTAGGACTTCCCTCGTTTCGTGGGGCAGCAGCAGAAGCTTTGACTTCGGCGGCAGTCAAGCCAGCATCTTGGGTGAGCTTGGCAGCGAGCTTTTCAGCTTCCGCGGCCTCAAACGCCAGCCGGGCAGCTCTAGCCTCCGCCAAGGATGCTGCCTGCTTTGCTGAATCTGCTTCAGTGACAGCACCCTCTAAGATTTCGTCGAGAGACGGCTGCTGATCGTCACTAGTGTTTGTAGCTGTAATTGGTCCAGATGAATTGAATCCAACGACGTGCTGCGTCATCTCGTCGCGCTCCTCTTCGTCAAACGTCGAATTCGGGTATGCTAGATCAGCTGAGGCATCGTTTTCGTCATCAAAGTCGTCATTAACAACCTTTGCTCCCTGTTCGATGACAGTGGGGCGCTTCCCCATGATTATCACCTTTCCCTTCAGGGATGCGGGGCTTGGCAAGGTCGGACGCTCACTCACGGCGTCGTCGGGCTTGGCAAGAAGATCCGACGCGCCAAGAATGTTGCTGATTTGCTGTGCCACTTTCTGTTGCACAAAGAAGGAACAGTGATTTTCCAGCCGAAGGATTATGGGGAATGATTTTGTGTTGTCCTTAAGGAATCCTCGAACACAGCGGAGAGCAACAGCCAAAGGAATAGTATTGTCTGGACCAGTTGGCTTGACCCTTGAGATGACAGGTTCCCCTGCGATTCCGTCCCACAAATCTAAATCAAGGCACCGGACACCTCTTTGCAACGCTTGCAAATACATTTGTTCATCGACTACGAATGATTCAGTCCTGTCGCCTTCTGAAGTCGCATCTGCACAAGCAACGCGCTTCAAGCCCCCAAATGTTGCACCAGTACCTTTGGCACGGTAGGTGTCATGGCTAGTGTGGATCCAGTAGTCACTGAGAGGCATGGTCATATCATCGGCATCTTCAGCTCCAGCTGTTGGATCAAAGAAATCGTTGAAATCTGACAAAAGAAACGTCATGAAACGAGATTTTCCGAGGCGGTCAAAAGAGGCAATTCGTGTATCCTCGGTGACATCATATCTCTGATTCTTTCTATCCATGTCTTCCCAGAAGATTTGGTTGTTAAGTGTGTTGATGAGATTGATAGCGTCCTCTAAGGACCATACGAATTGCTTTTGCTGTGACCGAATAAAACTCAAAAATGCGACGGCTGAAATGGTTTCCTCCTCATCATCGTCGTTCAGCAACTCCAGAGAAGCATCATCATCAGCCCTGCCAACCTTGACAGCAGGAATGGGATCCGTGGCAACAACCTCGTTCCAAATTCGCTCGCACGGATCATTCAATGTCTCCGCCTCGATATCTTCTAAGATCTCTCCGACGTACGAAAACAACATGCCTTCACCTTCGTGTAATTGCTTCTCGTAGTTTTTAAAGACTCGCAAATGATCGGCCTTTGTCAGTGGGATATTCATTCTCTCACACAACGTGAGCCATTCCGCAGAGGTCATGCTATCTGTAACTTGCTTGCCCATGTCACTCCAGTGTTGCTGCAGCAATAGAATGTTTCGTGCCAGACGTCTCTTCTCTTCACGGTGAAGCTTGGTCAAATCTTGCAAGGCTGCAAGAAGTGTATCATAAGCTCGTTGCTTGGGCAATATCAAGTCCAGTGTTTCATAGTGGTGCAGGGGATGGTGATGATGATGATGTCCTTGTTTGGATGCTGCAGCTTTTTCAATGGCCCCATCAATCATGGAAATCCCCGAGGATAGTGTGAACGAGCTGTCACTGGGGACTCGATAGACCAAACTCAAGGACATGATTTCACTATCCAACATGAGTTTCATCACATTGTCTCCATCATTGGACAGTGCGGTCACTCGTGCCATGGCAAAACGCTTGGTTTGTTGTCCATTTAAAATATGGTCAATCGAACTTATATCAATGGTTCGAGCCGTCACTTCTCGAGAGGTTTGCAAGGCATACTTAAAAAAACCTTTGACAGACCGAATGCGGTTTGTAGTAACATAGAGAGACCGGTGATCTGGAGAAAAGGCGAGTCGTCGAGGATACAGTTTTCCATTCTGTCGTGTGCATTTTTTCAGTCAGTGGGTGATGCAGTAGGTTAGTCATCGAAGATGAAACCAATCACATTCGAAAGGTGATTGGCCATAGACAGAAGCGGATATTATGAGTTAGAAAAACACAGTAAGGCAATAGTAAAACAAGAGTTACTGGTTGTTGATACTCTAAGCTTCCGAAAGATAAACCTATAGCATTTACATGCATGAATCAAACGTTCAAAACACACCTTGGATACTTTCAAAACCTCAAAGCCGGAGCTATTGTGAGAGCTACTCAAATTCTTTCTCTCAGCTTGAAGCCTGTCATCTAGATTATACGAAGTGATGGAGTCTTCATTAGGCTTGGCCGACGATGGAAGCGGTTGCAGGGCATTCTGGCCCGTCCTGATGCTCGCCATGGCCAACTGAAGCAGTCAATTGAATAATGTTTTATTACGTGTGTGTATTGTTCACTTCTTCTCTGTTGCCGCCTGATATGATGCATGCATGCATGTGTTGGCGGTTAACAGAGCGCCTTCAGGCAGCCTCTGCGAAATTGAAAATTGCGCCAAAATAAATGAAAAATGCCCTACTGCCAGTCGCGCATGATCGACTCGAAAAGCCGATTACCGTTATCCAACAGAAAGGATCCCCCGGCGAGCTATTCTGGAATTCCATTCCCTTTTGGCTTCTTTCATCCGATGGGGGACGGGCTGACAGGCGGCTCACTACATTTCGTCAACGTTTATCGATATACTACTAGTATATCTGATCATAATGGAAGAAAAAAACTACAACTTTACTTACTTTCATCACCGCTAAATCTACTCACTACAATTGCAGTAGTAGCTAACAAGTCTATTGGTTTAGTTTGGATATCTCTTTTGGGGTCCATTCAGTGTTTTTGCACGATTGCCAATTGTGAGCAACGAGGAGAAAAGTCCTAGTGGGTCAGACAAAAATCGATAGTTGAGAAGAAAGCTGACATGGCGTCTCAAAGTTAGCCTGCTCCTAGCTAGGAAGTAGTTGAGATGGAGACTACTGCAGCTGCAGCATCACAAGCTAAAAAATAATTGTTTAAAGGATGACAAGCCGCTGGAGATTATTAGAATGAATTGAAAAATTTGTGCCTCCCTGCCTTTCCCCGCGGGCAGCTCCCGATCCGATCCATTCCAATTTCGAAGAGCAACAAACAACCGCTCTAGGTGCCGTGGGGGTTTCTCCCAAGCGGTGTATCACACCAAAGCTCTCTGCAGCTCGCTGATCTTTTGCTGTAAAGCTGCTATTTGCGCCTCCTTGTCTTCGCCACCAGTATGCGCTGCTGAAACGTTGCCCTTGTCGTATACTACGACGGAGGGTGGGTGCAACTGACCCAGTCGTTGCAAGGATTGTCTCGCAGATATCGCAATGCAAGCTGCAATTTCCTCCGCTCTGATACTCATGTCAGAAGAATGGTAACGATCTGGATCGGCACTCGACCCCCTGTATGGTACAATTGGTTGTCTATTTGTAGACACCAGCGACATGTCAGAAGAATGGTAACGAAGTGAATCGGCATTCAACCCCCTCCTTGACGCAGCTGGTTGTCTACTGGTAGACACCGGTGGCATGCCAGAAGAAGCGTAACGAAGTGAATCGGCATTCGACCCCCTATGCGACACAGCTGGTTGCCTAGTAGTAGACACCGGTGTTTTGAGAAATCCAGAAATGTCAAGGCGGTCGATACTTTCATTTGCTGTAGTAGCGGCAGCTGGTTGAGTGTTCCAGCGGCCTGCAGTCCTCGCCTGGCGCAACTCATCATTCTCGAGCCGAAGCACTGACAGTTCATCGTGAGATACATTTCGATCTGCTCGGATGGCATCCAAATCCTGCTGGACGTCTCGAAGTAACCCTTTGAGTTTTTCTTTGTCAAATTTCAGCGCATCCCGTTCACGCTCCAAGTCCTTATCGTTTTCCACCCTCTTGCTATGTTCCCTTTTAATCATGTCCACAGAATTCTGGATGCCAGATAGAGCACTGAGGCTGGCCTCTCGATCCATGAGTGCCTCATCACGTTCACCTTTCATTCGTTCCAAGTCTCGCTGGAGCTTGTTATTGACTTCAATGAGAGAGTGGTTATTATCAAATGTGTTATGGCGGTCTGATAGTGCAACTCGGGTGGCATCTCGATCCCTAAGTGCCTCGTCACGTTCCTTCTCCAACCGCTCCAAGGCTTGCTGGAGCTTCTTGTTGACATCAAGGAGAGAGCGATTATGACCAGCGGTGTTCTTGAGGTCAGACAGAGCAGCACAGCTGGCATCTCGATCCCTGATTGCCTCGTCCTTTTCATTCTCCAACCGCTCCAAGGCTCGCTGGAGTTTGTTATTGATATCATTGAGAGAGCTGTTATGATCAGCAGTGTTCTGGAGGTCCAACAGAGCAACACGGCCAGCCTCTCGATCCCTAAGTGCCTCATCACGTTCCTTCTCCAACCGCTCCAAGGATCTCTGGAGCTTTTTATTGACATCAACAAGAGAGCGGCATTGATCAGCGGTGTTCTGGAGGTCAGATAGAGCAATACGGCTAGCCTCTCGATCCCTAAATGCCTCATCACGTTCCTTCTCCAACCGCTCCAAGGATCTCTGGAGCTTTTTATTGACATCAACAAGAGAGCGGTAATGATCAGCGGTGTTCTGGAGGTCAGATAGAGCAACACGGCTTGCCTCTTGGTCCCTGAGTGCCTCATCCCTTTCATTCTCCAAGCGCTGTCTCTTATACACA
>ENA-ORBV01010423-ORBV01010423.1-microbial-mat-metagenome-genome-assembly--contig:-NODE-10423-length-14886-cov-5.982241_pt1 | contig 14886 bp, 13 predicted proteins | sample MGYA00237777_ERZ505514 | MGnify/ENA primary metagenome ERZ505514 (study PRJEB26160, sample SAMN06269048) | microbial mat metagenome | isolation source: Oligotrophic lake microbial mat | place... | reverse complement strand
ACAAGCGGCATCATGGTGGGAACGCGACAATAGCGCCCAGCGACATGGCGATCGGCCGTAGCGCCGCTTGTTCGTTTCACCCCCTCCCGCATGCCCTTCGACGCTCCCCCGCCAGAACCCGACACCGCAGCGCCCGATAGATCCACGTCGACCCTGGCCCCGCTGAGACTGCCGGTGTTTCGCATGTTGTGGTTCACCTGGCTGGCGGCCAACATCTCGATGTGGATGAACGACGTGGCAGCGGCCTGGCTCATGACCTCGTTGACCACGTCGCCGGTGCTGGTGGCGCTGGTGCAGACCGCCTCCACGCTGCCGGTCTTCCTGCTCGGCCTGCCCAGCGGCGCGCTGGCCGATATCCTGGATCGCAAGAAGTTCTTCCTGTTCACCCAGCTGTGGGTTGCCGTGGTGGCACTGGTGTTGTGCGCCACCGTGCTGGCTGGCTGGATGTCGCCACTGATGCTGCTGGCCATGACCTTTGCCAACGGCATCGGCCTGGCGCTGCGCTGGCCGGTGTTCTCGGCCATCGTGCCCGAACTGGTGCCGCGCCACCAGTTGCCGGCGGCGCTGGCGCTCAATGGTGTCTCGATGAACGCGTCACGCATCATCGGCCCGCTGTTGGCCGGTGCGCTGATCGCCAGCCTGGGCAGCGCGTACGTATTCATGCTCAATGCGGCGCTGGCCCTGACGGCCGCGGTCGTCATCTCGCGCTGGAAACGCACGCCGACACCGCAACCGCTGGGCCGGGAAAAACTGATCAGTGCGATGCGGGTCGGCATGCAGTTTGTCGCGCAGTCGGCGCACCTGCAGGGTGTGCTGGCGCGTATCTTCCTGTTCTTCTTTCACTCGACCGCGCTGATCGCGCTGCTGCCACTGGTGGCGCGGGGCCTGCCTGGCGGCGATGCGCGCACCTTCACGCTGCTGCTGGCGTCGATGGGATCGGGCGCCATCGTCGCGGCGCTGAACATGCAGCGCTTGCGCCGGTACTGGCCGCGCGACGCGCTGGTGCTCCGCGGCGCCGCCTTGCAGTCGCTGGCAATGGCCGTGGTCGCATTCGCGCCCAACACCACGGTCGCGGCGCTGGCGATGGTGGTGGCCGGCATGGCCTGGATCACGACTGCCAACTCTCTGAGCGTGTCGGCACAGTTCGCGCTGCCGGACTGGGTGCGGGCACGCGGCATGTCGATATACCAGATGGCCATCATGGGTGCCAGCGCGTCGGGCGCCGCGATCTGGGGCCAGGTGGCCTCGCACTATGCGATTCGCGGCAGCCTGGTCGCCGCCGCGATCACCGGCGTCATCACCATGCTGCTGGCCAACCGCTGGCTGGCCGACAGCCAGACTGAAGAAGACCTGACCCCGACCCGGCTGTTCAAGGTGCCACAGCCCCAACAACCACCGGGTGCCGGTCGGGTCGTGCTGACGATCGAATACCGCATCGACCCGGCACGCGCCGACGAATTCAAGGAACTGATGCGGGTCAGCCGCCGCGGCCGCCTGCGCCACGGCGCCTTGTCATGGGACCTGCTGCGCGACATCAACGATCCGGGCCTGTTCGTCGAGCAGATCGTCGACGAGTCGTGGACCGAACATTTGCGGCGTTTCGACAGGGTGACCACGGCCGACGCCACGCTGCGCGATCGCAAGCAGGCGTTTCACATCGGCCAGGAGCCGCCGGTGGTCAGGCGGCGCGTCGTCGAATCCGTGCATGGCACCGACAACGCCCGCACGATACCCGCCGACTGAACGTCGCCGGCTCGGATGCGGCCGCCACCGACACGTCATTGCGCGACTTTCTCCTACAGCCAGCCTCGACGGGTCGCGGCATACTGTGCAAAAGCCGCGCGCCCACCGACTGAAGGCCCTGGCCCTGCCGGTACCGCGCACCCGACCCGCCTCGACTGCCATGCCTACCGAACCACAACGCCCCAAACCCTTCGCGATGATCCGCGAGTTTCACCTCGCCGACTGGTTCACGCTTGCCAATGCCTTGTGCGGAACCGGGGCGATCTTCTCGGCGATCTCGTTCGTGCAGACAGGAGGCACGCAGCACCTGACCTTCGCCGGCGCGCTGATCGCCGCCGCGCTGGTGTTCGACGTGCTCGATGGCCGCATCGCACGCTGGCGCCAGCAGTCCTCGAGCCTGGGCCGCGAACTCGATTCTTTGTCGGATGTGATCTCGTTCGGCGTGGCTCCGGCCATGCTGGCCTATGCCTGCGGCATGCAGGGTTTTTTCGACCGCATCGTGCTGGCCTACTTCGTCGCCTGCGGCGTTTCGCGGCTGGCCCGTTTCAATGTCACCGCCGAGGGGATGTCAGACGAATCCGGCAAGGTACGCCATTTCGAAGGCACGCCGATCCCGACCTCGGTGGTATTGGTCGCCGTGCTGGTTGTCGCTGCGTTCAGCGGCGCGGTCGGCTCGCAGCTATGGTGGGGCGAGATCCGGCTGATGGGCCTGACACTGCATCCGCTGGTGCTGTTGTTCGCGGTGTCGGGCTCGCTGATGATCAGTCGTATCCGCATTCCGAAGTGGTGATGTACGACGATCGCTGCCAGGGTCCACCACCCGGTGCGCCTTGCATCACAGCGGCGCGGGATCGCCCGTGTCATCGACAGCCAGGGTCAGCGGGTCGATATCGATCGGTTCGCTGGTCTCGTCCGTGCCGGCGATCAGCGCCTGCATGAAATCGACCAGCGCACTGACGTCACGTCCGATATCTGGCGCAGCCGGCGCGGCCGGACCATCCCCGCCGCCACCACCGCAGCCAGCCAGCACGACCGCGGCGGCCAGCACCACCGGCCGTAACCATTGTTGGTGTTTCACCATGATGACTCCTTGTCGTTTCGGGTTACAGGGAACCCGGGTTGGGGGTATGGAGGTACGGGAAACCTGGCAGGAAAGGCACTGTGGCCTGGTCGACCGCGTCATGAATGTTGGCGCCAGCCGCGCCCAGCGGGACGCTGGAGGCCTTGCACATCGACGTCAGGCTCGGCACGCCGGGAACGCTGTTGAGCTTGAGCGCGTCGTTGTCGCCGTTGATCACGCACAGCCCGCCGACCATCGCCACCAAGGCGATGTCGACCACGTCGTCCTTGGGCCGGCGACCGTTCGGGAAGCCTGCGTTGTCAGTGCCGCCTGCCAATGCATTGCCCGCCACGCCCAGCCGGTTCTGCAGGGCGAACGGGACTGGTGTTATAGCCGTGTTCAGGCGCAGCATCTCGGACGGTGTCGGGTTGACGGCCGGCTTGTTGACACCGGTGATGCCAGTAAGGAACGTGGTAACAAGGTCGGTGCGCGGAAAGTTCGTCGGCGCCACGGTGGCGCCAAGAACCACGCCGAGCAGGGCCGGCAAGGTCGGGTTGGCCACGTAGGTCAGGAACTGTCCATCATCTTTTGGGCTGGAAGCGTTGAACTTGTCCTTGTCGGGCAGCCCGATCACGACCTCGTTGACCAGCGGGTTGCCCAGCCGCGAGACCTGCGTCCAGGCGCCACCAGCCTTTTGCGCCTTGTCATTGCCCGAACCCGGCTTGCCATTGAGCAGCCGTGCCTGCCGCATGCTGGCCGTGGTCCAGCCACCGATGACCGGTTCGCCACCGGCGGTCAGGCAGTCCTTGTGCACTTCGAGCGCCAGCGTCGTGACGTTGGTTTTATGGATATAGTGTTGGCCGCCCATGCCGGCGGCATCCTTGTTGGCTGGATCGAGAAGGAATGCCGCAGGCGCATTGACCAGGTCGAAGATAGTGCCCAGGTTGACCGCGAATCCTTCCGCCCGCTGCCCCACAAACACCTTGCCCTGGTCCTTGCCGACCGGGCAACCGGGGATGGTCACGGTATGGATATGCAGCGCTGCGTAGGCCGGGTAGTCGGCAATCGTCTTGACGCCGATGTTATCGACCGGCTTTTCGAAGTTGGCACTGCCGCCGGTCTTGGTCAACGCCGAGACTGAACCCTTGCGACGATCGCCACGCACCACGTTGACCGAATAGGTTTCATTGACGTTGAGGTTGGCCGCGTTCAGGCCGCTGACGGTGCCGGACTGTATCAGCGGAATCGGCACGCTGACGCCACCGATCATCAGCGGAATCGACTTGAGCGTATTGCTGAAACGGAACTGGAACGTGATGTCCTCGCGCGCATCGCCGTTGTTGTCGATATGGATCTCGTACAGCGCGTTCGGATCGAGAGAGAAATAGTTCGGTCCGCCATAGGGTCCCTGCAGTGGCTGGTAATTGGCCAGCAAGGTCACGTAGTCGGAGCGACCGCCGCCGCCGTTCGCTGCAACCCCCTCGTAACTTCGAAACATGTAGAAGTCGGTGCCGTCAACCTTGGGGCTGGTCGTGATGAACGGTGCCTCGCGGTGGCTGGATGCGAAAGCGCTGCCGGCTGCGAGCAGCAGCAAGCAGGCGCGTGAAAGATGAAGGCTACGCAATGCCATGGTGATTCTCCTGGGTTGAGCCGGCAGCGGTTACTGCGCGACTGAATTTCGAATGTTTGACGGAACGGTCGCGGCGTGCATCTGACGCCTGAATGGCGCGCCAGAAAACGCAATCGCGCTGTGCGGCACGACTCGCTTCTCGCTTGTGTTGGCGGCGCTGCAGCTGGCTGGCCGTGATAGGGCTGCGACCGCTCCGAAGTCCATGCCGATCCGGATATTCATGTTCTTCTTCCTTTTCATGGTTTTGCTACTGATGACGATGAGGCCCCTCGGGACCGGAATCGGACCTGATGGCTGTCGGTCCGCTGTCATTCATACGCAGCCACCATCGACTCTGGATTCAGATTGGCCTTGCATGCGGGTCGGGTATGGTCCATCCGCATCCGGCCACTGCGCGCGTGCGTACCAGACGCATGTCAGCGTTCTCAGCCGCCGGGGCGAAAACGCGCGGTTTCGGTTTCACGCACAATCCCGCGATGCCATTGCCATCCCAGCAATCCCAGGACAACGAGCTCATCGATCTGCTGGACCGCATTTCCCGGCGGGATGCCCCGGCCTTCAAGCAGCTGTATGACCTGTGTTCGGCCAAGCTGTTCGGCCTGGCGATCCGGGTGGTGGACAACCGCTCCTGGGCTGAGGAGGTGCTGCAGGAGGCTTTTCTGGTGATCTGGCGCACAGCGCCGGCCTACCGTGCGTCTTTGAGTCCACCCATGGCATGGATGGGGCTGATCGTGCGCAGCCGCGGTCTCGACTTCCTGCGCCGACGCGCCACCGAGCGCGGCCACCTGACGCAGACGCTCGACGACACGATGGCTGATTCGATGGCGCACGATGTTCCGTCCCCGATGGATACAGCCCAAGCCAGCGAACTGGCCTGGGCGCTGCACCAATGCCTGCGACAACTGGAAAACCGCCAGCGCGAGGTGGTCAGCCTGGCCTATGTGCGGGACCTCAGCCACAGCGAATTGGCAGCCCAGCTCCAGCTGCCGCTGGGCACCATCAAGACCTGGATCCGGCGCGGGCTGGAACAACTGCGCACCTGCATGGCGCGTTTTGCCTGAGGGTCGCAACATGGTAGACCTGACCCGACATCCCGAACTGCTGGACCGGCTGGCCTCCAGTTATGCGCTCGGTACCCTGCGTGCCGGCGCGCGCCGGCGTTTCGAATCCATGGCGCGTGAGCATCCGTCGGTGCGTGTCGCCGCGCTGTTGTGGCAGACACGATTGGCCAGCCTCAACGAGTTGCAGGGGCAGCAGGCGCCGGACCCGCAGGTGTGGCAACGGATCGAGCGGGCGCTACAGGCGCAACAGGCGGAACAGGACGGTCCGGTTCAGCCGGCCCGGGCCATGACCCGTGCGCGCAAACCCGCCCGGGCGACGGAACCGTGGTGGGCCAGCCTGGGCTGGTGGCGCGGCGCAGCGGTGGCCGGCGCCTGCGCGACACTGCTTGCTGTCGTTACCGGCTGGAACCTGCACGGGCAACGCAGTGCCGAGGTGGCGCAATTGCAGGCCCAATTGCGCGCAGTGCCGCAAGATGCCTATGTCGCGGTATTGCAGGATGCTAAATCGACGGCATCGATGCTGGTGACCTTCGATCCGCGCAACAACCGGCTGACGCTGCAACGCGTCGGCAACTACCAGGAGTCACCCGACCGCTCACTGCAGCTGTGGGCGATTCCGCCCAGCGGTGGCCCGCGTTCGCTCGGCGTGCTGGACCGCGACAAGCTGTTGCGCCTGGCCGCGGGCGAGGCCAACGTACGCGATGTATCGGCGCTGGCGATCAGCCTGGAGCCACGCGGCGGTGTACCCAGCGCCGGCGGACCGACGGGGCCGGTGCTGTTCTCGGGCACGCTGATCCAGAAGCTGCCGTGAGGTCGGCCGGCGCGCCGCGCGCCGATCAGTTGCCGAAGCGACCGAATGGCGGTTGGCCGCGCCAATAACGCATCGTCAGCCAGCCGCCAAGCAAGCCGCCAAGGTGCGCGAAATGCGCTACTCCGCTGGCGCTGCCGGTGACGCCCAATGTGAGCTCGAGCGCGCCGTACAGGCCGACGAAGATCGGGGCGCGCATCGGGATCGGCGGAATCAGCGGCGTAATCATGCGCCGCGGGAACACCATCGCGAACCCGATCAGCAGGCCGAACAGGCCGCCCGAAGCGCCTACCGTCGGTGCGTTGGAGCCCAGGATGCCGGTTACCAGCAGCTGCGCAAGGGCCGCCACCAGCACGCTGACGAAATAGAACTGCAGCATGCGACGCGTGCCCCAGACCCGTTCCAGCTCGGCGCCGAACATCCACAAACCGAACATGTTGAACGCCAGATGGGTCAAGCCGCCGTGCAGGAAGGCATAGGTGATCAACTGCCAGGGCCGGAACAGCTCGCTGGCCCACGGCCACAACGCGAACTGGCCGATGATCGCCGGCCCGAGTTGCTGGACGACAAAATACACCAGCACGTTGGCGATCAGCAGGGTTTGCGTGACCGGCGGCATCAAAACCTCCTTGCGCGGCAGCCGGCACACCGTGCCATTGCACCGCGGGGCGGCGCAATCGAGGCGTGCCCGCCCATGCTGACAGGCACCAGGCAGGGCACCGTCGGGTGGTTTTCACTTGTCACAACATCTCCGGGTTGGTCTTGACGATCTTGCCACAACACAACTGCACGCATGGCACGCGTGAACGCAGTTGCAGTTCCGTCATCCGCCGGCGCGCACGCCGCGAAAACCAATGTACACGACACGTGTATCCGCCGCACAGGCGCGGTGGCCGCCCGTCGGATCGCTGCGATGGTGGCCGAGAATCCGGTTGCCGGGCGGGCGCGCATGCGGCTGCTGTCCATCGGTGATGGTCTAATCGAGCGGCTCTGACTTTTCCACCACCCATGGTCTTCGACCACTCTTGCGCCAACCCATGACCGTCGACGATGCTTATGCCGAACTGGGCCTGCCGCCCGGCGCCGATCTGGCGCAGGCCAAGGCGGCCTGGCGCGCCCTGGTATCGCGCTGGCACCCGGATCGCAACGGCCATGCCGATGCCTCGGCGCGCATGCAGCGCATCAACCGGGCGCTGGAATACATTCGCCATTCCAAGGGCGGTTTGCCAGAGCCACGGCCGACGACGCGTGCGGACGCCGGACCTGCCCCGATCCGTACCGTCCACCGGCGAGTTCCGCTGACACTGGAGGAGGCTGCCACTGGTTGCATCAAGATACTGCACGGCACCGTGATCGCGTCGTGCGACAGCTGCGCGGGCACCGGCCGGGCGCTGCAACCCCACAATTGCGACGCCTGCGCGGGCCAGGGCACGGTACACGAACGCACCTGGTTTGGCTGGTTCGGCCCGGCCACGCCGTGTACCCACTGCGACGGCAGCGGCGAGTTGCGGCCCGCATGCCAGTCCTGCGCCGGCAGCGGCAAGGCCGAGCTGGCGCGATACCGCGTCTCGGTGCGGCTGCCGGCCGATGTCCGTGACGGCGACATGCTCCACGTCGCCCCGGCCCGCGGCCGCACAGTGGCGCTGGATATCCAGGTCGAACTGCTGCCGCATGCCGCGCTGGTGCGCGACGACGACGGCACGGTGCGCTGCGAGTTGCCAGTGGACGGTTTTGGCTGGATCGCCAACCAGGCGGTCGATGTGCCCACGCTGCGGGGCAAGCAGCCGCTGCGGCTGCAACGCGGACAGGTGGTGTACCGGCTGCCGGGCCAGGGATTCCGCTCGCGCGGCGATGGGCAAAAGGCCGACCAGATCGTGATGGTGGTGCCGAAGTTTCCGGCGCAACTCAGCCGCGACCAGCAACGGCTGCTGGACCGGCTCGCGGCGAGCACGGCCGGCGGGCGCGGCGGCTGACACGCTCGATAGTCTCATCGCGCGCCCCGCGCTTGCAGCAACAGGCAGCCCTTTCACAGGGCACGGTTACGCACCCCCATATTCCGCAGGGCCGTGGTGCCGGCTCAACTGACGGGATTTCCCGGGAACATTGCGGAGTGCCGTCATCGCTGGCCGGGCTGCGAAGCCGGCAACCATCGGAAGCGCTTGAGGGTCGATGTAGAACCGTCGGTGAATACAGACAAACGGCGGGCCTCCATCAGGCGACCTTGGGACGCGCCATGTCGGGTTTGCCGCAGGGAAGATATTCACCGCGACCTGCCGCCACAACGAGCTTCTGGTCCTCGATGACGACATCGCCGCGCGACAGAACCGTCACCGGCCATCCATCGACCACCATGCCTTCATAGGGCGTGTAGTCCACGTTATGGTGAAGTTTTTCGGCACGGATGACGCGGCGCAACTCCGGATCGAACAGCACGACGTCGGCATCACTGCCAATGGCGAGCGTGCCTTTGCGGGGATGCAAGCCGTACATCTTGGCTGGATTGGTCGCCACCAGTTCGACGAAGCGATTCAGGCTGATGCGGCCTTTCTTGACGCCCTCGGAGAACAGGATGGGCAGGCGGGTCTCGATACCTGGAACGCCGTTGGGAATCCAGTTGAACGGCGTGGAGTCGCCCTTGAGCATTTTTCCGGTATCGGACTGGTATCGAAAAGGCGCGTGGTCTGACGAGAAGATGTGGAACAAGCCGCTTTCCAGGCCATCCCAGATCGCGGACTGGTTCTCCCGGTTGCGCGGCGGCGGGCTGCAGACGCATTTGGCGCCTTCAAAACCGGGGCGGGCCAGGTCGTCTTCAGTCAGTGCCACGTACTGCGGACAGGTTTCGGCATAGATCCGCATTCCGCGGCCTTGTGCCCAGTGGATCTGCTGCACCGCCTCACGACCGGACACATGCACGATCAGGATCGGGACATCAGCCAGTTCGGCCATGCTGATGGCCCGGTGCGTGGCTTCCCGCTCGACCAGCATGGGGCGCGACGCGGCGTGATACCGGGGTTCGGTCTTACCCTCATCCAGCAAGGTTTCGGTAAGCCAGGCGATCAGGTCGGCATTCTCCGCATGGATCATCGCCATCGCGCCATGGCGGCGCGCCAGTGACAGCAGCTGGACAATCTGCCGGTCGTTGAGCTTCATGTCGTCATACGTCATGTAGATCTTGAACGAGGTGTAACCCTCACTGATCAGGCGCGGCAGATCGACCTTGATCAATGCCTCGGTCGGATCGCTCACGATCAGGTGGAAGGCGTAGTCGATCACCGCCTTGCCCGCGGCCCTGCGGTGGTAATCGTCCACCGCAGACTGCATGGATTGACCTCGGAACTGGCACGCAAAGGGGAGGATGGTGGTGGTGCCGCCATAGGCTGCAGCCACTGAGCCGGTATAGAAATCATCGGCGCAGACAGAGCCATCCGACGTAGGTTGGTCAATATGGCAGTGCCCGTCAACGCCGCCGGGCAGCACCAGTTTGCCTTTGGCATCGATGGTCCTCTTGCCAGCAGGCAGGTTTCTGGCGATGGCCTGGATCTTGCCCTCGCTGATGCCAACGTCGGCCTCGAAGGTGTCGGAGGCCGTGACCACCGTGCCGTGGCGGATTACGGTATCGAACTCGGTCATTTCATCTCCTGGTTGCACCTTCCAGCCGTCCAATTGCATGCCCCGATCCCATGGCGTGGACCAATCGGCCAGTGTCCCGCTGGCATGGCAGCATCAAACATCAAGCACGACCCAGGCCGGATCGTGGTCCGAGCCATCGCCGCCGTGTTTCGTACGCCGGTCGATGTGCGCCGAGCGCAGGCTTGGCACCAGCGCCGGGGACAACCATATCTGGTCAAACAGCGCATAAACTGGCGGCGCCACTCCCGGCGGGTTGAAGCGGTGCGTCCAGACGGCGCTGGCAGGCCCGGTCCCCTGGCCCTGCGTCTCGGGCTTGGCGGCACGGGTTTCCACGGCGGCGGCCAGGCCGTTGTGCAGTCGGTCGCCATCCACGACGAACATGGGCGCCAGATCGGCACTGTCCGGCGGATCGTTCATGTCGCCAACCAGCATGAACTTGGCTCCGCGCCGCTCCTCGGCCGACAGGATGCGGGCGATCGTCTCGGCCTGCCTGCGTCGTCGGGCATTGGCTCGGGCGGCACCCGCGACCGCGTCTTCATCGGCGGGGACATAGTGACTCTTCATGTGGGTGTTGTAGAGGGTCAGCAACTTGTCACCCCGGGCATCCAGAATCCGCACGCCGAGCAGGTCGCGGCCAAAGACCCGGCGCTCTGGCGCATCGGGGTGGGTGGCGGCCTGGTACGAAACCATGGGGCCGAGGGGCATCTTCGAGAGCACGCCCACGTCGATCATCCGGGGGTCGTTGCCCTCGATCAGCGCCACATGCAGGTATTGACCACCCAGGTTGTCCTGGTTGAACCTTCGCAGGATCTCGATGTGCTCGACTTCCTGCACCGCGAGCACGTCGGCGTCCATCTCGCGGATGCGCCGCGCAATCTGCGCCGTCTCGCCTGGATCCTTGGCCTTCACCAGTCGGCCCATGAAGGACCGTGCCTGCACGTCACCCTGGCTGAAAGTGAGCTCGATTCCGCCAGCCTCATGTGGCGGCAGCGCCGCAATCTCCGCCTGAAAGTTGTAGCGCGAGAACAAGTTGTTCAGGTTGAAGGTTCCGATCGAGATGGGCATGGTGGCAACGCTCCTGGGCCTTCGGTTGGAGGGGCAGCCTACCCGTCGTGATCGGGTGTCGTGACGACGACGCAGGGGATGGCTGACGGGGGAACCATCTTCGCACGCCCGGTTTCAGGGATCAACCGCGGGGTCTGGCTGCGTGCCATTCGTCGTCGCGCAGGCCCCGACAGAAATTCAGGGGCAGGACAACCGCTTTGGTCTGGACATCGGTCACACGGGCCCGAAATGCCCGCTGGCGCTGGCTCATCTCGTCGTCCGCTAGTATCCACCGCAGTTGCGCCCCTCCGGGTGCCGATGTTGGAGGCCCGATGGAGCCGATCATGATCGCGCTGGCGTTTGCAGCCGGCTTTGCAGCGCAGCTGGTGAAGCTGCCCCCGCTGATCGGCTTCCTGGCCGCTGGTTTCGCGCTCAACGCGCTGGGCTTCGAGCGCACGGCGGCGCTTGACACCATTGCCAACCTGGGCGTCACGCTGCTGCTGTTCACGATCGGCCTGAAGCTCGACATCAAGACGCTGCTGCGCGGCGAGGTATGGGGCTCGGCCACGCTGCATATTGTCGGCTCGACCCTGCTGTTGGCGGCGGTGCTGTTCCTGCTCAAGTCGGCCGGCCTGGCGCTGGCCACCGATCTGGGTTGGACGGCAATGGTGCTGCTGGGCTTCGCGCTGAGCTTTTCCAGCACGGTGTTCGCGGTCAAGGTGCTGGAAGACCGCAGCGAACTCCACTCGCTGTATGGCCGCATCGCCATCGGCATCCTGGTGATGCAGGACGTGTTCGCGGTCATCTTCCTCACCGCCTCGACCGGCAGCCTGCCCAGCCCCTGGGCGCTGGGTCTCATCGTGCTCTGGCCGGCCGCCAAGCTGATGAAGCTGATGCTCGACCGCGTGGGCCATGGCGACCTGCAGGTGCTGTACGGCGCCTTCCTGTCGCTGGTGGTGGGCTACAGCCTGTTCGAGGCGGTGGGCGTCAAAGGCGATCTGGGCGCGCTGATCGTCGGCATGCTGCTGGCGTCTCACCCATCCACCGCAGGGCTGGCAAAGTCGCTGTTCCATCTGAAGGAGCTGTTCCTGGTCGGCTTTTTCCTCAGCGTGGGCCTGGGGGCGCTGCCGGACCTGTCGATGGTGCTGATGGCCCTGCTGCTGCTGCTGCTACTGCCGCTCAAGAGCGGTCTGTACCTGCTGGTGCTGATGCGCTTTCGGCTGCGCACGCGCACGGGCGTGCTGTCGACGCTGGCGCTCGCCAACTACTCCGAGTTCGGACTCATCGTCGCCGCCGTGGCCGCCACCGCCGGCTGGCTGTCGGCCGAATGGCTGGTGGTGATATCGCTGGCGGTGGCCGGCAGCTTCGTGCTGGCCGCGCCGCTGAATGCCGTCAGCGAGCGCCTTTACCAGCGCTTCAAGACGCCTTTGAGCAGGCTGGAAGCGTCCAGCCTGCTGGCCGCCGACCAGCCCATTACCCTGGGCTCCGTGGACGCGGTGGTGCTGGGCATGGGCCGCATCGGCGGCGGCGCCTACCAGCGGCTGACCCGCCACCACGGCATGAACGTGCTGGGTGTGGACAACGACCCCGATACGCTGCTTATTCACCAGACCGCTGGCCGCCAGGTGATCGAAGGCGATGCGGTGGATTCCGATTTCTGGGACAAGCTGGTCATCTGCGAATCCTTGAAGTTGGTGCTGCTGGCCATGCCCTCGCATGCCGGCAATGTCCATGCGCTGTCGCAACTCAAGCACCGGGCCCTTGCGGGTCGGTTCGCGGGCCGCATCGTTGCCATCGTGAAATACGCCGACGAAATCGAACTGCTGCGCGGCCTGGGGGCCAACGACGTCTTCCTCGTCGATGCGGAGGCCGGCAGTGCGCTGGCGGACGATGCGGTGGCCGGCTGGCAGGGGCGTGATAGGGGACACGCCAGTTCTTGACCCTTGCCGAAACGGCGTTATCCCAACCCGCGCACTGAACGCAACGGAACAAGAACAGCCTCTCTGGCAGCATCTGGCGCCCACCCGCCCGGCCGGCGGCGACGATGGCGGGCGTGGCGCCGCCCATCGCCCGCCACGGGCCATCACGATCAAACCCTGTCCCCGGCGCACCCGCATGCACAACATTTTTTTTGTCCATGCGCCAGCAAATCTGTCTTGTGAGGGCGCTGCCATCCATCAACAATCCTGTGCATCACGACACACATTTGCCCACCTATTTCATGATCTTCCTGCCATCCGCCGTGGCCCCCATCGCCATCGCTGCCAGCTCGCCGCCCGGCCTCGGGTCTCGGTCCCGCACCAAACCCGCGACGATACCGGGCGCTGCCACCTTCTGCCGCCGGCGCGTCAGCCAGGGCCAGTCCAGTCCCTCGCCCCCTCGCACCGTCCTGGGCGCGGCACAGCCGCAGGTGGCCCCATGAAGCCGCTCCCACTCGTGCTGGTCGATGCCTTTCCACGCTCCAAGGACATGATCTTCACCACCGAGACCGAGCGCCAGCTGCTCGGCAAGGTCCGGCTGGTTGAACACTATGGCGCCCGGATGCCCGATGCGATGGTCGAGGCGCATCTGGAGGAAACCTCCATCATCGTGGGCCAGACCCCGATGGATGCGAGCCGCCTGCATCGGGCGAAAAAGCTCAAGGCCATCATCAACGTGAAAGGGAACTGGGAACCCAACGTCGATTACCGGGAGGCGCAGAAACTCGGCATCCATGTCCTGAGCATTGCACCGGTCATGGCGCCCGCCGTGGCCGAGATGTGCCTGGGTATGGCCATCAGCCTGGGCCGCGGCATCGTCAAGAACGACCATCTGTTCAGGCGCGGCATGGAGCGTTACGGCATTGCCGGCAATGCCGAGGCCGTCACGCTGTTCAACGCCTCGGTGGGATTCATCGGCTACGGCAATCTCGGACGCGCGCTGGGGCCCTTGCTGGCACCGTTTTCCTGCGACATTCGCATCTACGACCCCTGGCTGTCCAAGGGCTACCTGGCCCAGGAAGGCTTCCGTGCAGCTTCGCTCGACGAGGTGCTGCGGCAATCCCAGTATCTGTTCCTGCTGGCCGGGGTGCACCAGGAGAACGACGGCTTCCTGTCGCGCGCACTGCTTGAGACGATCCGCCCGGATGCTTGCGTGGTTCTGGCCAGCCGTGCCGAGATCGTGGACTTCGAGGCGTTCCTGGATCTGGCGGAAGCCGGCCGCATCCGTGCCGCGGTCGATGTCTTCCCGCGGGAGCCGGTGGATCGGTCCAGTCCGATGCGCAACCGCGAATCGATCATCTTCTCGTCCCATCTGGCCGGCGGCATGCGGGCCAGCTACCAGCGTATCGCCGACAGCCTGGCCGAGGAGATACCGCAGATCCTGAACGACCTGCCACCGCTGTTGCTGCAACGGGCGGAGCCCCGGCTGGCGTCCATGCAGACCAGCCGCTGAAAGCGCAACGCATGTCCGACACGCCTGCGCTGCGGTTCGCCGCCATCGGCCTCGATCACCGGCATATCTACGATCAGGTGAAAAGCCTGCTGGACATCGGCGCCCAGTGCGCCGGTTTCTGGTCGCATGACGATTCGGCGCCGCTGGCCGGATTCCTCGAGCGTTTTCCGCAGATTCGACGGGTCAGGGACCGGGCCAGCCTGCTGGAAGACGCATCGATCCAGCTCGTGGCCTGCGCCGCGGTCCCGAACACACGGGCTGATCTCGCCATCGAGGCCATGCGCCATGGCAAGGACGTCATGATGGACAAGCCGGGCCTGACGACGTTCGAGCAGCTCGAATCCGTGCGGCAGGTTCAGCGGGAAACCGGCCGGATCTTCTCGGTGGATTTCACCGAACGCTTCGAAGTACGCGCCGCCATCCGCGCCGGCGAACTCATCGGGGCTGGCGCCATTGGCCGGGTGATTCATACCTGCGG
>ENA-ORBV01010421-ORBV01010421.1-microbial-mat-metagenome-genome-assembly--contig:-NODE-10421-length-14887-cov-3.298109_pt1 | contig 14887 bp, 21 predicted proteins | sample MGYA00237777_ERZ505514 | MGnify/ENA primary metagenome ERZ505514 (study PRJEB26160, sample SAMN06269048) | microbial mat metagenome | isolation source: Oligotrophic lake microbial mat | place... | reverse complement strand
GCGCCTGACTGTGACGCGTCAGCAGCGCCCGTGGTGGAGCTGGAGCCTTGACGCAGGCCCATGCTGAACAGGTCACGCAGCAGCTGGAAGTACTCACCACAGCGAGCCGCTAGCAGCGGATCTGCAAGGCGCGGCAGCTGGGCCAACAGCGTGTTCACGAAGAACACACGGGGAGACCCAGCAGAGCTGGCACTGGAGGGTGCAGGTATGGGCTGAGCGGTAGATGAGTTATCCTTCGGGGCAGCTTTACCAGCACCAGCTTTGGGCGGGAAGTGCTGGGTAATGTCAACACGAGCCGTGACGCCGCTTGCAGCTCCACTCGCTTTGCCACCTGGGGGTGTTGGGAGGGCAGCACCTGCTGCGTTAGATGATGAGGCACTCACATAGAGGTGCAGCTGGCGCTTGAACTGGTTGCACAGCTTGCGAATGCCATCACTCGCAGCTTGTCTCAGCGCGCTGGAAGGTGATTCCAGCACGCCGGCTGTGACCACCTGCACTGTGGCTGGAAAGCCGTATAGCAGCCGCAGCAGCTGCAGATGGAGGCTATCCTGACGCTTCAATGTTGGATTACCCTGCGGCACTCCCGTGTTATTCAGCGCGGTAGACGGATCTTGCTTCACGTCATCATCCTCATCGCTCAGCTCGTCGTCATCTGCAGCACTGCTGTCCACTTTGCTGTCCGCCGCATCACTGCTGCTGGGATCATTGCTCTTGGCCTTCACGGCCTTACCTCGCTTGGGCTTGCCGGACTCAGAGGTGATGCCCTTCTCCTGTGCAACCTCTGCATTGAGTAGTACTAGAATGATCTCATACGCGTGCTCCACAGCGTCCTTGCATGCGGTGGCCAGCTGCTCCGGCGTGATGCGAGGTGCATCGTACTCCGGACCGGATATCGCAATGGTGGCATCTTGGATCGCGGTCTACATTCAGGCAAATAAACAGGCAGCACCATTAACAGCCAATGCCACGAAACTGTCAAGCAAGCAAACCACACCAGTCCTCTACCATAGCAGAACATACCAGCACTCGTTGCACTACAGCCGGTCGGTGTACTGACGGAATCACGGCCACTGTGTACTTGGGATGCGCACACAGCAGTCGTAGCAGGGCACCAACTGCTTCGTTCCGGAGCAGAAACAATTCGGGACCCTTATGATCTTCCAGGGGCAGTCCGCACAGGAGCAGCCGCACCAAGTGGCCAAAACCCTGCGTCTCGTAGAATCGTTGAGCATTGCTCTCACGCCAAGCTTGCATGTCCTTTGTTTCGAATTCGCGTTGACGCAAGAAATGGTCCAGCAGTCGCAGACCGTACAGCAACTGCGCTGCGGAGTACGGAGGGAGTAGTGAAGACCAATTGAGCGCAGCACCTGGTTTGGCAACCCCCACAGGAGCAATGGTCAGAGCACTCCGCATGGCTTTTTCAAGCTGCTTGTTCACTGGGACCGCTGTCAGCACGTCCCAAGATGTTCGAACGACGTCCCTGTGATATGCAGGACCACACACGCATATGCACGGCATGAGACATGTACATGTCATCATTCATGCCTTGCAGCGAACACACGTACCGGTCAGCGTCTGTCAGCAGACTAAACAGCAACTTGCACCACGCGCCAGTTTCCTGGAGAGCAATGAGTGCCCCGACACTGTCTGGCTCAATCAGCTCGTTCTCCACACGACTTAGCGGGTCAACGGCATTGCCCACAGGCGCTGAGCTTGTGGCTGCGATAGCTGCCAATTTAGGGTCCTTCGGATCCTTCGGAGCTGCTGGACCGGGCAGTCGTTGAGCATACACTGCAGCGAATGCGGAAGCACGCACACACAGTCGTGTACACTCAGGATACTTGCACATGAATGTGATGATCAGGCGACGCAATATCACATACCCACGATGTACTTGGCGAACTTGCTCGGCTTCAGCTCTTCGATGAAGCGATAATCTCCGTACAGTGGCAAGTGCAGTCCGTTAGCACTGAGGTCAACCAGCGGCTCGGGATATTGCAGCAGCGTGGAGCACAGTCGCCGGACCTCTGCAACGGGGCTGTGGGAAGACATGTCCACGATCTCCTTCTGGCCGTTGTGCTTGAGCGTGATTTGCACTTGCAGTGAAGACGGTGCCTCTGTAGGTTTGGCTGAGTATTCCAGCACGTACATGAAGAGACCAGAGGCGCACCGTTAACGCGATATCGATCGACGGACAATATGGACGCCACATCATTTAACGCACCTGATAGCTCAAAGTCCCGCTCTGCCTGTACATAACTGCGCAATAGAGATAGACAGCGCTGGATAGCTGCTTTACGCTGAGCCTCTGGGGCACTGAGCACTTCATTCGACAGCGTGACAGACATGTCCTCTGCGGGAGTCGAGCTGTCAGCAGCCGGAGCCGGAGCTGTGTTCTCCGCTTGCGCCACAGCTGGTGAACCTGCGGCTACCTTGCCTGCCGGAGGGTTCTGAGGCAGAGCGTTGGCTTTGCCAGCATTGGGGACGGCCATCTGTGGTTTGCCGCCTTTGCCGTTTGCACTGTCCCCAGGTCGAGGTTGCACAGGTGACTGAGCGGCAGGCAGAGGACTGGCAGGACTCTTAGACTCCGAAGGCTTGCCGGATGAGGGTTGCGCTGCCCCTGCAACAGCAGCTGCAGCCGTTGGCGGGACGATCTTGCCACTCACTAGATTGTGCAGTAGCCCCATGACCTGAGCCAGGAACTTCGATCGAACCGCTTTGATGGATTTACGCAAGCCAGTGGTTACCTACATAGAGTGGAACCGTCAGCCAAGGAACTCCGGCAGTGTACAAGGCCACGAGTTTGACGCACAGAGTCATAGCGTACCTGCACGTGAAGGCGTATCAACAGCTGCTGTGCTGCCTTCACCACGGTAGGGTTCGAACACCTCAGTATTATACGCCAGATCGCTAGCATTCCCCGCAGAGCGCTGGGGTCTCGCACTTCAAATTTCCGGAGCGACTGAAAACTAGTGATCAAGCTGAGCTGGGTATTGAACGTCAAGAAGAAGGCTGTGAAGCACGAGAACAGCGACTCGTCTACCGAAATCGGGTCGGTACTCAGTTTCGACTCGAAGATAACTCGACACACGTCGTCGGACACCACGGTAAAATCCGTAGGTTTCTTGCCACCAGCTGCTTGGAACGCAGTGGCCGTAGGGCCCAAGGAGCGCGCAATCCACACGAGCAATGTAGTTCGTTCAGCAGGTGAAGCCGCACCCTCCACGCAGGCTGACCACAAGCGTGTACAGTGTGGTACTGTGAGGGTCAACGAGGACTCTTTGCAGGCAGTGAACAAGAAATTCAAGCGCGATTGCAGGTGCAATAGGTGACCGTGCCGTCCAATTTTGATATTGGTGGAATCGCTGGCAGGCTGGGCGGAAGACAGTGGCCGGAAACGCTGTTTGTACTCGGCCAACTCGTTGACTAGCAAGTCCACCAACGCAAAATTGTCTTGCAGCCACGCCCACACCACGGGCACCGTGAAGCTAGCACTCAACGAGCCACCAGGCGGTGCAGCGGCATTCGATCCTTTACTCTGAGCGCCTCCGCCTCCACTGGCCCCCGGGAACGTGTGGACTAGTGTGGATAGCAGCTGTAGAGTCGAGGGCATACAATCTCCGTTCTGAATGTTGGCAATACATCTGCGAATGAACGCCTCGCGCTGCGAGTGCAAAGGTTTAGAAGCCAGCAGCAACGCCAAGGAGCTCACAGCAGCTGCCGCCACTTCGTCTGATACACCGGAGCGATCGAGAAACGCTTCCCAAAGCAACGGTACCGCAAAGAAAGTCGCTCCGGGACCGGAGGCTAACAGCGCTCGCTCTTTGTCCGACGGCGTGTTTCCAGATCGATTGGCGAGCGCCTTGGCTGTGAACGACGCCATGAACTGCACAAACGACACATCCCAGTGTGCCATGCTTTTCGATGCGGTGAACCTAACGAACAGTTGGTCCAATTGGAGGGCTGGCAGCGTCTCCACCAGCGCCAGTATCATATCGGTCGCCACTTTCATCACATACTCATGACCCGAGGTGTAGATCTTCCACAGCGAATCTAGATGCTGAGCAGTGAGCAGCTTATTGGCTACTGCATATTGTAGGAGAGGTAGCGAGCGCCGTAATAGCTCAGGATGTACACTGTCCCCTAACAACATCAGCAGAACGCGATTGCGCTCAAGAAAACCGCAGAAGACCTTGTCGTCGATGAACTCCAAGCAATCCTTCACGATGGCCCGTTTGCCTGCATGAGCTATCAGATACATCACGCAACAGCAAGGTACGTCAGCTTGGATATCGAGCAAAGCAATATGCAGATCGTAAACAGATGTGCACGTGTCCGTACCCTTCGGCAACCTCTCTACCATGTCGGTAAGCATGCTGAGACCCAACACCCGCTTCTCAATCACATCCATTTGCAACAGGCGAGCTACCAGATCTAAAGTCCAGGTCTCGATGATTTCACTGGCTTGAGACCGCGTCATAGAGCCATTATTGGAGAGTATGTGGAGCATCTACACGGGCCGGATTTCGCAATGTTCAGCTTCTGTTTCGCATCGATAAACCTGCAGGTAAACGCCTCACTCACCTGACTGGCGACTACATCTGTGTCGTCCTTCTTCCACTGCTTAAGCTCAGCGTCACTGAGCGACAGCACGCGTCCAAGAAGTGCCGGACTGAGGCGCTCAGCGTACTGCGTGCCAAACTCAAGCGGGAAATGCTCGCATGCGGAACTGACGATCTTGATCATGGCGACCAAGCTGCCCCGAGCGCAGAAGGTCCATACAAGACAGATTGAGCGACATGTCAACGCGAGCAATTAAGGGGCATCCAAAACACATGCTGCACGATTTGAATGACCTACATGGGAGGGGCCAATGAGTTGGAGCCAGGAGCTTCCAACTGGGCGATGATGTTATCGAATCCACCCAGATCACCGAACAGATTGATGTTGCTCAAGAGCAAGGCCGAAGGCCCTTTGTACTGTCCCTGCTTGTTGATTGCAAAGCGTGTACTGATGGGTGCAGGCGCAGTAGCATCGTCCGGTTCGTCTTCACCGCTGTCCTCACCTGACCGGATGAGCACGATTCGCATGAGCGTGGGTGATGGCGATGGCGGTAGTAAACACAACTGAAACACGGGATGGTCAGAGTGATTAGCATAGCGGCATATACATACCATCTGCAGATGCCGCGGGCTCAGCCGGTGCCGGCGTTGGAGTAGCTGCTGGCTTGCCAGCGTGCTTTTGGCGACCTTTCTTTCCTTTCTTACGGGATCGACTGGGGGCAGGCGGCGGCGCAATAGGTTTACCATTTTCGCGATAGAAGCGGCATGGCTTATCAGCCCCGTCAAACAATAACGTGACGCAGTCCAAGATCTAAGCAGACACGAGACGGTCAGGTCAGCGAAATAGCGCGTTAAGTTTACGGCCGCGTTGTCTTACATCTGGGTTGAGAGGCACGGATGGTTGCGCCAGCCAAGAGGAAGCAAATCGAACAATGGATTGCAAGAAGCCCTGCACTCGAATAACGTCGCGATCGCCTTGGGTCTTGAAGTCCAACGCACTGACCACAGAGTTCGGCAGCTGCGTTCGAACGAATTTTACAGCTTCCGCGTCCTTTTCTACCGCAGAAGGAACAAAGGAGGAGAGCTTTGCATGGATGACATCCAGATCTGGCATTTTGCCAGCCTGATTCTTTGAGCTCGCCATCGAAGCTGATTACAAGACTCACTGAAAAGCGAAGTGTGCCAATGTCGCAATCGAATGAGTGAGGATGGAGCAATGAACTTGCTCGTTTCAAATCGAAGTCTCGAGTGTCATAATGTTCCAGCACGCACTATCACAGCGTACTGGACGATAATCCTAACGATGCTGAAATGCGCAGCAACAGCGATGAATGTCGTGTAGGGAATTTCTGGGAGCACCTTCACACTTGGGCTCGGATGCCAGCATCGGATTTGCAGAGTTCAACAGCGCTTCGTTTTTTTTCTTGCCATGGCGGTCAATTCTGTCAACTCTATGCAGATGCAGCAACAACTTGAGGTATGGTTACAATAGCAACCAGCATATGTCTTAGCGTGCTCATGTGAACAATCACCATGGTTTTGTCACGAGACGAGGATGCTGCCGCCACCCACTAACGATCAACTATTGTCAAATCTGGTGGATGACCTGAGCAGGAAACCGCAGTCGTACTGAAAGATCTCCTTGGAAAAGCTGAATCGTTGCAAACGGAAAAGAACAATGCCGTTCAACAATCACAGCAGCTAGCTGTGCAACTCGAGCAAAAAGACCAGGTCATATCGCGACTTACCGCCACTGTTGCCTCACTCAAGTCTCAACTTCGCATAGCCGCTGCATCAAAGACAGAGGATGATGGTCGAACTGAGCCCAAGGGGTCGGGACTCCCTGTAAATCAACAGTTGGAAAGCGCTGCTGCTGCAACCACCACATTGAATCAGCTAAAAATCTCAGCACTAGAGGGTCAAGTGCTCAGTCTGCAACAGAAGTGTTCGACCTTGTCTCAAACCACTGCTGACTGCGAGAGCTGCATCCAACGAGTGAAGGCCTGTATTGTTCAGGCGGACTCGTTGTGTGAGCTGAAAGAGCGAGCTGTACATGAGCTATCCGAAGCTGCGTTGACCTGTAAGAACTTTTGCAATCAATCAGCCATGAAGCCGATGGCCAGTCTTGCTCATTTCATGGCAGAAATCGTTTCCCAGCTGGTTCAGAATGACAAGCAACTCCAGGTAACATGCGCTTACGCACCATGTACGAGACTTCCATCATTGCTAATACGTTGCGCGTTCGTTCAGGTGGAATTGCGTCACTGCTTAGCCAATATCTCTGCTCAGGCATCATTCCAGCAGCGTGCAGTCAAATCCTGCGCTCCCAAGACATGTGAAACTGAAATACCATCCTGTAGTACTCAGCACACCGGATCAGTCAGAGATGAATCAGTGGCAACGTCACATCTGCCCGGCACAGGCGCTGCCGCGTTAAGCGTAACTCCGTGCAGCCCCGGCGAAGCACGTGTTGCTCATGCATCCAACAGCCACACGTTGGTTGCCTCTACCACTGACCTGCAGGATTTACAAACTCGGGTTGAGCGTGCGGAACAGCTACGCCGAGCAGCCAACGAGCACTCGAGACAGCTGGCGAGTGAGAAGCAGCAATTGGCCGCGCGCTTGCAAGAGCGAGAGGACCTTTTGTTTCAGCTGGCTCCACACCTTAGAGACTCAACACGACAGGCAACAAAGTCACGTTGCAAGACGGACTCTCCTCTCACCGCAGGGACAACAGCATTTTTCAAAACCGACGCATTGCAATCCGGTTCAAACTTTCTAGCCTCTGCGTCTGCATCGGGTGCAGTGCCCTCGTACACGTTTCCGTTACCCGCACACGCAGCGTACATAAACGCCAACCAGCGACATGCTGGCAGATCCAGCAGTCTCAGCCGCGCTGGCTCTTCTACTAAAACCAGCAGTCGCCCCGTCCACAGCCCGCCTTCAAGACCGGGCAGTGCACAATCCACCCGTGGCAGGAGGAGTCCCAGTCCTGTAATGAGTACGCAATAATGCTTTGCTTAAATTCAGTCTTGTTGCTGATGCTTAACGAACCTCTATTGCTATGATTCCGCTGATAGCCCGCTCAGACCTCAATCGGATGCCCAAACCGCTGTACGCTGAACTACGCGGGTTGGCGGACAGAGCCGTCCCGATTACTCCTCAAGCAAGGAAGGCTATCGTACAAGGAAATCATTCACGCACATAGAGAGCACTTTTCTTATGTGATAAACTCAGTTGACTCCATTAGATAATCACCCACATGACGCACTCAGAACGAACGCAGCCACCCGAAAGGTAGCACATCAACGCGCAGAGCTGTTGAACTGAAATGGTAAAGATGAGGAGGACGCCTGCGATCCAGCGGCGGCTGCACTGCCCACACTCGAGTTGGATGTTGAGAATCCTACTCCAACAGCAAAAGGGTTGGACGACGCATCAAATGAAAAAGGATTCGCCGCCATCGTAAAAACGTTGGAGGCAGGACCAAATGCACTCGGACCACCGAAACTCACGGCAGGGGCGTCCAACGGCAAAGATGCGACAGTGCCGAACGGGTTTGTGACGTGACCTACAGCTACGTTTGCCGCCCCAGCAACATTTGCGCGTGCAGCAGCCGTCGAATGTAAAGAGAAGGCCGGTAGAGGGAAGAATCCGGCCACAGTGACTGGTGCTGCAGGAGCTGGAATCCCGAACCCTTGGGACGCATGGAACGAGAAGGGCTCGTTGAACGCGAATGCTGACGGGACAGCAATACCGCTATCTGCCGGAGGCGCAGGCGGTATTACCACCGGGGGTGCATTTTGCAAGGCACTATTGCTCTGAATTTTCCACGTTTTTTCCAATCGAGATCGCATTTCCTGCCAGCACAAACAAAACAAAAGCAAGGTTTAACCCAACTCGATCAAAGCTGTGACGAACACACTCCGGACTAGCGAACAATGCAGGTTGCGCGCAGAATACGCATAACAGACCTCCAATTTCCGTTCGGCTTCCTCTGCGTCCACAGATGCCTCTTGATTGTTGCCCACATAATCTGCAATCATATAGACCAGCTGCGCAACCCACACCGCCAATTGGACAAAGTGCCTCGCGATCCTCAAAATACTCCTCACATGCAGGTTGTGCATTCTGCAAGACACTCACCTGATGCTCCACCAAGTGTTGGTCAGTGGACGAGGCAAACACATCGCCCATGGCTTGAATGATAGCGTTGCGACGAAGAAGATAGTCCGTGCGCTCGCGCAATTCAATCTCCAGTTGAGAAATTGAGCCGCCCGCTGGTAGGGACGATGCCTGCGCATCGTCATCAGGCGCACTTGCAGACTCGACGACAACGGCTCGATTGGACACCGCTGATCCCGCAGACAGCATAGCTGGAAGGGTTCGATTCTACACAGAACAGTAACCACGGTGGTCATGAAAACAAGAACGGTTCCAATCGAAGAAAAGCACACGAACCTTGCTCGCGGAAGCGATTTCAGCGTCTGGCGCTTTGCAGCCAGCCGGCAGATTCTTGCAGAACGCTTCAAATGATTCAATAGCCCGTTGACCGATGAGGGAGAACGACTCCAGAATCCAGTTCCGAGTTAAGCTCTCAACCAAGCGATGACACAAAGCGGGCGCTGGGACAACGCATTACATAGCACAATGTTAGTATTTCGGCCAATGAGACACGGTCGCAACAACGTACGAAAACGGTTGAAGCTCAAATCCAAGGAGTGCAACACGCGGTTGCGTTGAATTAATTCAGCGAAGATCTCGCCCGCCTTGGGGCCAGCATCGTTGCGAGTCAGCATCAGAGACTTGAGTGACGTGTTCTTGAGGGCCGCCGTAGCAATCGCAGCCATGCCCCTGTACGAATCCGAGACGTGAGCCGACGAAGACGATGGAAATATGCTAAAAAGTGATCGAGGATGTGATAAAAATGGATGAACGTACTGATCGGAGATGCGGTTCGAAGACAGGTCGAGATCCTCCAGCTTTGAGGTCTTGCTTAGGACATCAGCCAGAACGAATGCATCGTCTATGTGGAAAATCACCAACAAGGAGCTGGATGAGACATTGATCAACTGCAAGCGGATTCAACGTCCACGCGGACACCTACCATCAGGAATGCGATACCCAGAAAGCACGACCGTCCGCAAATTCGGGTGCTCTTGCACGGCCAGCCAGAAACCGCTAAGACGCGGCAGGACGCCGTTGAGAAGATCTACGGAGACGGTATCATACAGCATGCCGTGTCAGCCAACATCGCATAAGCACAATATCACGGTAGCAAAGCCTCGGGTCGTGGACAGAGCGCACGCAAAACGCACGAGTACCTAGTACTGTGAGAGTTTCAGTGAAAAACACTTGGAAGTGTCTCAAGGCCGGACATGATCGGATGAGCGGCGCCAGATGATCACCCACGGATGCGGAGATACTGCATACTCCCAGAGCGCTGAGGTGAGGTAAAGTGGGCAGTATGTCAAGCATGCTTTGCAGAAATACAAAATGCTGGTTCGTGTAGATCGCTTGTACGTCGCACCGTGCGAACAACGGCGATAGCAGCTCAACCGTGATGCCGTCCTGAGGGTCTTCATCGCTGTCATGGAACATGAACAACCAAAACTTCTCGAAGGGAAGCTTGGTAGCACCAGACGAGTTGATCTGGCGGATAACTCTATGCACTTCCTCGCGAACGCACATCAGCGAGACCTCACGCACTGTAGCTGCCTCGCTCAAGGTCTTGCCAACACACGCTGCCAACTCCAATTGGCCTTTGTTGTCCGTGGAGGGCACGGTCTTACATTCAAACGAGCGGATGCTGCAAGTAGGTGACTTCAAAATCACTTCCATCCGTTGCAGGAATTTCATAGCGAACAGAAGACGGGAGCGGGCATCGCCTGCGGCGTCAGCGTCTTCATCAGAACCACTTTCTATGCGCGAGCGGTGCATCCCTGATTTCTTTCTCGACGACGACTTGTCTTCGAAAACGTCTTTCGGTACTGACACACGCAGGCTGCGAATGCATCGATTCAATGGCGTATGCTGTGTGTCCATCAGCAACTCCAGAGACTCGAATACGGCGTTCCAATGTTTCGCTGGGATGTCCGCCTTACCCACATCCATGTGCAGCGTGGCATCATCAGGACCCGCCAGAGGAGAAAGGCCTCCGACGAATAGATCCTTTGCACGCTCAACGAAGTCAGGTTCAGATCGGCCTTGGCGGTGAAGGGCAAGAGCAGCTTGAAAGTTTTTGATGTCATCAGCAGATGAGAATGACTGACTGGAAAATAGAAGTTCCTTTTGCCCTCTGCATGTGCGATCACCCGATTGCACCAGCGTGAACAAGCATGCAAAGATGTGGGACAAGAAAAAAGATGAAGTGTCAACCGCAGCGGAGAAACCCACCTTGATAAAACAGCCTCTGGACGCTTCAGGAGAGATAAGGTGCTGTGAACCTCGCGCGGCCAGTCGGCGATAATTTTGGGACGCCCTATGGTAGTTGTTGGTAGAGCAGACATGATGGCAGATGGCTTTCGTCGCAGTTCCCAGACATCTAATCTTGGTTAGCACAGATTGTGGGTTAAATAGCAGAGGGTCACTAATGGGAGATCCGACTTCTAGCTACCGACTTCGTTACGAGCTCGCTATACGTATATCTACGTACATTCCAAGCCGTTTGACACACTGAAACTATTTATGTAATCTCATTTTCTTGTTGCGCTCCAGCGAGACATGTGTAACGATGTCTTAGTGTCACAGTACGTTGGTGTCTGACCGAGGGTACTTGGTGGTGACGTCGGTCGCTGTAGACGATGACTGAGTCGCCTCAATGTGATGCAAAAGCGGTGGAACTAGTGACCCTGCATGCCGGTCCCGATCACCTCCGGGCAAAAACGGCAATGAAAGCGACGATCCAACGAGGCCTCGTTTCGCCAACTGTGCAGGATGCGAATGCACACGATTGATGATGTCTGCATCCAACTGGTCGAGTCCGTGGGCAGCCAGTGACGCTGTCAAAGAAGGGTGCGCTGACTGAGTGATCGTGAAAGCCTTAGGCTTTGACCACGATAGTTGACCACCCACAAACACGGCAAGAACGTCCAGGTCATCATTCAAAAGAAGGAAGTCTGCCTCTGCGCCGTAAGACAGCGTGCCCTTGCGATGTTGAATTCCAAGCGTAAGCGCAGGGTGTAAGGTTGCAGCGTCAAGGGCTTCCGCCGTGGAGCACCTGCAGTTGCCAAAAGAGTCAGTGTTGACAGCGACCTCAAGGATACACAAGCTCGACGCACCCTGTGAAGGACCGGTAGTTCTTTACACACGTTTCCATATTTGCTATGCTTCCTGCGATGATGTCAGTACCTAACATTCAACACATGCCATCAATCATGATCTCCATGCATCTGCTGTAAGGTAAGAAGCCTTCACAATACCAGTGACAACCGCTCGATCTGTGATGGTAATCGATTGCGCACCCAACTGATATTGTCCCGGTGCCAAACCCATCGCGGAGAGCGCGTCTGTCACCAGCACTGCTCCTTTGGGATTTGCTAGATGCGCCATTTTCACCGAGGCCTACACTCCGTAGAAAAACATTCGGTCAGCCGCATACTGAACGAAGAAAGTGAATCAAATACATACTGGGTTGCAGTGGATGCCGTCTGGTATGATTCCATAATATATCTGTCGCTGGCTTGTCGTTAGCAGACCGATCAACCCTGGATCTCTGTGATGGAATGGCTGCATTGCGTTGTACAAATGTGTGATCATCGTGGCCCCGGCCTGTACTGCTTTCTCCGCCCCCTGTAACAAGAGAGAATGTTGATGACGCATAAGCATCATGTGAGCCGAAAGGGGACACACGCTAACTGTACCTGCAGATTCGTTGTGGAATGACCGAGAGAAACAACAATATGTTTCTCGGAAAGGAATTTAATGCAGTCCAGTGCGCCTGCAGTCATGATCACCCCACCAGATGCACACAACAATGTTGAGCGGATATTATTGGATAACCTCTGCGACGACAGTGCCCATACCAGGTAGTTCTGGAGCAAGAGTCACCAAAGCCACGTTGCTGAGATCGTTGTAACAGTCCATGATGTCTGATGGGCCTTTGGTAGGCGGTCGAACATACTGCGGCGGATGCGCCCCATACTTGTGGTCACTAATGAACGGGCCCTCACAGTGCACGCCTTGACCACATCAAAAGCGAGTAAGATGTTGAAGAGCACGCACCCTGAAAGACAAATGAACGAGGAAAACAAATCTTTACCGAGCAATTCTGCAGCGTCTTTATGCCCAGTAGTCCGAGGTAGACGGGCGAGAGCTGTTCGATACGTTTCGGGGAGAGAGGTGATAATCGTGGGACAAAACGCCGTCACTCCGTATTTCAGGATTTCCTTCTGCACAAGGGCTATGTTCGCAGGTTCACATCCATGCGGTCCGGTGGAAGAGAAGTCTACCCCAAAGCCGCCGTTCACTTGAAGATCGATGTAGCCTACCGACCCGGAGTCGTAAGCAAGCACTCATTACGCCAGAAGGTACAGACAGCTGTGTAGCACATGTACCTGGTGCGATGATGCATCCATGGCAATCGAAAGTGCGATGTGCTGCAAAATCTTTTACGTGAGCAGCTTCCCAGAAACGCTTCTGTCAATGGTCACACGCACGTGAACGCATGTTACACTAGCGCGTCACGTCGCGCAACCAACCTGAGGATCAATGATCTTGGAGCCTGCGATCCAAAAATTGTCATCAACAAGTTTGCCATCTCGCAGGAGACGAGCATTGGTGAATTTCTGGACCAGCTGCTCCATTGCACGCTAGATGCAGCTGTATGTAGGCAAATCCGCCGATTTCATGCGAACGCAACAGGTCCGATCACGGTGTGGTTTCTGCTATCGTAAACCACTGATGAGACTCTGTTGCTGGGAGCTGAGATCAGCTCGCAGCGACCAGTACTGTATCTGTAGCTGTGATAGCATCAGATCAATTGTAGTGGCGCATCCTAGTAAAGTTGAAAACAATCAGGTATGACAGAAATATACGCACATATAAGAAGATCGAAAACGTACACATACGTACTGATCATGAGCTCATGATCAACGAAGGCACTTTAAGCGTTATAAGCATATGGGCAAGATCAAACAAAACACAGCATCACAGGGTACTAGATAACTACACAAACAAGCAAACTTGATCTTGGTCGTCTAGGTACCAGAGAGCTAAGCGTGAAACAGCCGCATGCGCCAATCCAGCTCCAGACCGATCATGACCTAAGCTTGGAAAGGCATGTTCGAGCACCACCGGATGTCTTTGCAGACGCATGAGTTTCCGATCGAATCCGACGATATAGTTATTGTGAAACGTGATTGCGTGCGCCTGTGATAGATTGCTCGCGGCAAAAACGCGGTCGTAATGCTCGCCGCTCATAAAAACATCGGATGGCAGCAGTGCGACGGTCAATCGATATCGATCCCCTGGGCTAGTCTCGTGCGCCCCACTTACGTAACTTGCAGCCTTGTCTGCGAGCAAATACGGTATTGAGGTTGCCGCATGATTAGTGGGAGAGCTTTGGTTTGCCCCGCCAGTACCCACGCGTTGAACTTCCAGTGGGACGATCAGAGCTCTCCCGTCGATAAGCTTGCGCAGCAAAGTCTGAGTTCAACATGTACACACCAATCAGCACCGAAGCACTGTACTTTGCGCGGAAGTGTACATGGCGCATGATACAACCTACTTGTTCGTTATCATCGAAGCCTATTGAGTCGGTGTTTTCAGCGAGCTGAATCAACGAGCGGTGCTGTGCCACCAGCTCCGACCAGACACTTCGCGTGGCGGCAGAAGGTTTCAGATACAAGAAGCCTGCGCCAAGCATGTTGCCGTCATTCTCAGCTTGAATATCGAATCGGTGATGTGCTTGTTGTTGAAGGAATGGTAGAGGATTCTGCAGATACCGCAGCATTCATACACACCACGCACGGTGTGCGAGCAGGCTTTACAGTGCTTTGGAACATCGAGATCCTACCTGGAACCAGACCATATCCACATCTGTGAGCAACACTGGAAAGCCCCACTGCAGTAGATCATCCACCAAGGCGGTGCGCATGTATATCAACGATTGGTATGCGAGGGTGCCGTAAGTCAAAGGTGACGTGGTCCGGCTGCCTCCACTTTGATCTTGCTCAAGCAGCATCACGTTCCAACCAAGTCTGACGAGGACAGTAGCATACCGCGGCTCATTGGTCAATAACCACACACGACGCGTTGCAGCACGTGGCATTATCCGTCGATAGGCGCACGCCCAATTAGCAAAGAACACATGAAAAGCGGAGTTC
>ENA-ORBV01010417-ORBV01010417.1-microbial-mat-metagenome-genome-assembly--contig:-NODE-10417-length-14888-cov-13.643846_pt1 | contig 14888 bp, 11 predicted proteins | sample MGYA00237777_ERZ505514 | MGnify/ENA primary metagenome ERZ505514 (study PRJEB26160, sample SAMN06269048) | microbial mat metagenome | isolation source: Oligotrophic lake microbial mat | place... | reverse complement strand
TGGACGGGCGAGTGTGACTGTTGGCGGAGTGGGGGCAGCGGGGGTGGGGCGCCGGGTTGATCTGCGGGTGAGCACGCTTCCGAGCACGTATGGGGAGCGGGTGGTGCTGAGGCTGCTGGATCCCTCGCGCTCACCGCATCTGCTGTCGTTTGCGGCGCTGGGGATGCCGGCGGAGGTGGAGAGACGATACCTGGCACAGGCGAATCGCGCCAGCGGCATTGTGCTCTCGACGGGGCCGACGGGGAGCGGCAAGACGACGACGCTTTACGCGACGCTGGCGTGGTTGAGTGCGAATCACGATTCAGGGGGAATCGGGGACGGCTGCGAACTGAACATGATGACGGTCGAAGACCCCGTCGAGTACGACTTGTCGGCGATCGGGGCGACCATGCGAGGAGGAGGGGGCGGTTGTGGCGGCTCGGTGGGGCGGAGCGCGGTCTCGCAGACACAGGTTGATCCGAAGAAGAACGTGACGTTTGCGACAGGGCTTCGGCACATCCTGCGGCAGGACCCGGATGTGATCATGGTCGGGGAGATCCGTGATGAAGAAACGGCGCGGATGGCCGTGCAGGCGTCTTTAACGGGGCACTTGGTGCTCTCGACGCTGCATACGAATGACGCCGCGGGTGCGGTGGCGCGGCTGATCGACCTCAGCGTGGAGCCGTTTCTGGTGGCGTCATCGTTGTCGGCGGTGTTGGCGCAGCGACTGGTTCGGCAGTTGCATGCGGGATGCGGGGGGCGTGGTTGCGTTGAGTGTCTGAGGACAGGATTCAAAGGTCGACTGGGTGTGTTTGAGCTGTTGACAGTGGACAGCACAATCCGTGGTTTGATCAACCAGCGGGCCACTGCAGACCGTATCAAGCTGGCTGCGCAGAACGGAGGGATGGTCTCGCTTCGCGATGCGGGCGAGGCGTTTGCCGCGCAGGGCGTGACGAGCTTGGCGGAGGTTGGCAGGGTGATCGATTTGCTGGAAGATGAGGAGGGCATTTGATGAACGCAGATGATGCGCCGGGCAGCGTGAGTGCTGATACGCCGCCGGGCGGTGGAGAGTGTGGGGAGGAGAAGCGGGCTCGCGCAAACCGGGTTGGCGTGAACCGCGCGGCGGCTGGGGTGTGTGTTGCCGGTGTTGTGAGCGCAGCGTGGTGGGCCTTTGTTGTGCCGGTTCGCGAGCCGTCTGTGCGGGAGAACCTGCTGGAGCAGTTCGATTCGGTGGGTAATGTGCCGAAGAAGCAAGAACTTCGATTCGCTCTGGATCTCGCAGACTTCCGCGCACCGCTGTGGGTCGCACCGCCTGCGCCGCCAGCGAAAGTTGCAATGCCTTTGGTGCCGAAGCCCGCACCGGAGCCGCCTGCGCCGCCGATGAAGTGGCAGTTGCTGGCAATCATGCTCGAGACAGGCATGGAAGGTGAGGTTACGCATCGAGCGATGGTGTATGACCCAGAATCGGACATCGTCATGGCACTGGGCGCGGGCGAAAAGCATCAGGGCAGGACGATTGAATCTGTCGGGAGCGGCTGGCTCGCGATCCGCGACGGGAAGCATGCTTACACCCTGAGACTGGACCCGCAGGCACGCGGGGGAAGCGAGCGTGCGCCGTGAACGCGATGCTTGCAGAAACGACGAGCAACAAGAGTGAGACTGCGGAGATGCTCATGCCGGTCATGCCCGTGCAGGAGAGACGGGTGCCGCCTGAGCAGCTCTACTGGTCGGTGCTGGACGTGCCGAGCGGAGTGCGGGTTCGGCCGGGTCCGCTGCCGATCGGCTTCAGGAGCGCGTTTGAAGAGGATGTGCCCGATTGTGTGGCCGGACGGGATGGTGTTGAACTTTCGAGCGATGAGGCGCAGCTTCATATTGTGTGCGTGCCGATCGGTACTGGCCGCCTTGTCGCGTGCGGGGGAATGATCGCGGAGCTGCGTGCCGCGGCGGGGAGCGGCTTGGTCTTGACTCCGCGCGAGTTGCCTGAGTTCATACGCCGAGAGTACGAAGTCGGCGTGGATACAGCAGCGGTTGCGTTGTCGATGAATCTGCTGGTGGGTGCACTCGAGCCGCCAGTGATGAGGGCAGCTCGGAACCGCCAGATCGCGCTGGTACTCGTCAGCATGCTGCTCATGGCGGCGATGGTGGTCATCGGGCTGGATCGCCGAATGCGGAGCGATCGGGTGCTGACGGAGTCGCTGTCAGAGCAGGCGGAATCGGCGGCAACTGACTTCGGTCAGCGGATCGGCTCCGCGACTCGAGTAACTCCGCAGATGCTGCCATCCGTTCTAGCGATCACTCAACGAGCGGCGGACACCGCGATGAGGGTTGAAGCACCGCGTGACGCGACCGCGGTTCTGGCGCAGGTGTTGAAGCAGTGGCCGAGTTCGGCGAGCACGGATGGGGGAGGGGGGCAGCGATGGACGTGTTCTGTGCAGTCGCTGAGCGTCGGAGCGGACTCCGTGACAATGACGCTCGTGCTGCAGGGGGATTCATCAGCGTTCCTGCGGGCGATGTCCACGCCGGATGGACTTGTCATGAATGAGCCGCGGCTGACGAGCATTGGTCGCGGCAGCGATGATCGCGCGGGGTCATCCGAGGGGGAGCGGCCGGCGGTGGCTCGTACCCGGATCGTGATCAGGATGCGTCGCACGGCGGATCAGGATGTCGCCGCAGCGGGAGGAGGGCAGTCGTGATGAGGATGATGCAGCGCATGCTGGCGATTGCGTTTATGTGCGTTGCCGCGGCCGCAGCGGTTCTGCTGGCGCGGGCGAAGGATACGTCGCGGGAAGCGGATCGCGCGGCCGCGAGGTATGAAGCTGTGCGGGAGCAGATTGCAAGCGCAGAGCGTCTTGCAAAGATGACCCCCAGATGGGCTCAGCGCGGCCGTCCTGAGATGAGCCCGGGCGGACTGGCTGCGGCCGTGAATGATGTACTGGCGGCGGCTGGAGTGCCTGCGTCGTCGCTCGCATCGCTCTCGCCGGCGGCGGAGTTGCAGGCGTCAGTTGGGGTGAGCGCGGGGCCAGGACAAGTTGGCCTTGCCGCTCGCCGCGGGCGAGCTGTACTCACGCTGTCCCCGGTGACACTGCCGCAGAGCGGGGCGGTACTGCGAGCATGGGCGGAGGCGCAGCCGGAATGGACCGTGTCTTCGATCGAACTAACGCCCGAGCCACAGGGCCGGCGCGAGTTGCCACCGGGAAGCGATCTGCCGCTTCGAGCGGTGCTGGTTCTCGAGGTTCTTTACGTTGAAGCGGCGTTACCCGCAGGGTCAGGAGAAACTCGATGAAGATCCAATGGCTTGCGATGTTGTTCGGCGTGATCCTGGTGATGAGTCTGTCAGGCTGTCGATCCCATGGGGGAGTGGAGAGCCCCTACACACCGATGGGAGAGGCGAACCGCAACACGGTGGAGGCGGAAAGGCTGACGCGGCAAGCAGCGGAGCTGATGGAACGCAACCCTGCAAAGGCGGAGAGCCTGCTACGAGAGGCGCTCTCGAAGGACTTGTATCACGGTCCAGCGCACAACAACCTGGGTGTGCTCCTGCTCTCGCGCGGGGATCTGTATGCCGCGGCGTCTGAGTTTGAGTTTGCGAGGAAGCTGATGCCTGGGCATCCGGATCCGCGAATCAATCTTGCATTGACGCTGGAGCGTGCCGGGCGAACAGATGAGGCCATGCGAAACTATAAAGCGGCAATGGAGGTATATCCGGAGCATATCTCGGCGATTCAAGGACTGGTGCGACTGCAGATGCGTCACGGCCGGCGCGATGACCGGACGGATCGTCTGCTGAGCGAAGTTGCCTTGCGCGGCGAAACGGAGGAGTGGCGAACGTGGGCACAACAGTTGATCGCAGCCGCTGAAGCCCCTGTCCAAGAGCGCTGAACGTCTGCAGGAGTGACAGGAAAGTGGTGACGGGGAAGTGGATTGGGCCAGACGGTGGCCGACTCGATGTCACGGCTGTGGCCGGGCAGGTCTTGGCGCGGCTGGATAGAGCTTTCTCCACAGGAAGTAGACCGGCACGCCCGAGGCCAGCACCGCGAGCCAGATGCCGGTGGTGCGTGGGTCATCGCGGATGGAGAGCACGGTCATCACCACGCTCGCGGCGATGAAGATGGCGGGAACGACTGGGTAGCCGGGCACCCGAAAGAGGAGCCGGTCGCTGGCTATGCTGCGATCTTGCGAGCGGAGCCGGAAGAGCGCGAGTGCGCCCAGGCCGTAGAAGATCCACATGGTGAAGACGAAGGTGCCCGCGAGGCTTGCAAAGTCCTGCAGGAGAAGCACGGCGGTGCAGGAGAGCGCGAGCTGGATGTAGAGCGCAACAGCGGGGGTCTCAAAGCGCGGGTGGATCTGTCCGAGGAAGCGGAAGAGCAATCCGTCGCGGGCCTGCGCGAAGGTGACGCGTGCTCCCGTCATCACGCTTGCATGGGAAGAGCCGAGTGTGGAGAGGATGATGAGCAAGGCCACGGCCGAGCCGCCGATCGGCCCGACAAGCTGATTGAGCAGCATGGGCGCGACGGTGTCGGTCTGGCTCATGCGGGGGAGCGGGATGTGCCACAGATAGACGGCGTTGATCAGGAGGTAGAGCACAATGACGCTGATGGTGCCGATGATGTAGACCCGCGGCAGCGTGCGCTCGGGATTCTTCACCTCACCGGCGATTGCGCCGACATCGCTCCAGCCGTCGTAGGTCCACATGATCGCGGCCATGACGGGGACGATCGCCGCGAATAGGGAGGTGGTGGAGGGGACGGTGACAAATCCGCCCGTGCTGCTCGCCGCGCCGGGGGAGAGGAGTTCGCGGATCGCGGCGGCGATGCCCAGCACGATGATCGCGGCAATCGCGACATACTTGATGGTGGTGAGGACGATGGCGAAGCGTGCGCTGCCGCGGACACCGAGGACGTTGATGAGCGTCAGGAAGCAGAGTGCGCCGCAGGTGAGCAGTGGGGCGTTGAAGCGGGTGTCGAACAGCTCGTTGAAGTGCTTGGCGAAGATGATCGCGATCCCACCTGCCGCGGCGGGCTTGGTGAGGAGCATGTACGTCCAGCCGAAGACGAATGCGGGACAGGGTCCGAACCCTTCACGGAGGAAGACGTAGATGCCGCCGCTTTGCGGGTGGCGGACGGCAAGTTCTGCGAAGGTGAGCGCGCCGCAGAGGGCGATGAGCCCGCCGATGAGCCAGAGCGCGAGGATGAGCCACGGGCTGCCGAGGTGCTGGGCGATCGTGGTGGGCGTTACGAAAATGCCGCTGCCGATGACCACGCCGACCATGACCGCGATCGCGCCCCAGAAGCCGACCTTGCGTGGCAGGTCGAAGAGGCCGGGTGGTGTTTCGCCGGCGGAGAGGGAGGCGATGGGTTCGGGGTGCGGCGGGACGGTGGCGGACATGGTGCAAAGGTACTCGAACGGCGATATGAAGTCACGACCGTGCTGGGATTACACCAGCAGGGTCGCAGGCTTTTCGAGGAAGTCCTTCACCGTGGCGAGATACGCCGCGGCCATCGCACCGTCGATGATTCGGTGATCGCTCGACATGGTCATCTGCATCTCGGTGCCGATGATGAGCTTCTTCTCGCCGGTCTTCGGGTCTTTGCCGACGACGGGCTTCTCGACCGCCGCGCCGACGGCGAGGATGGCGGAGTTCGGCGGGTTGATGATCGCGGTGAAGTGCTCGACGCCGAACATGCCGAGGTTGGAGACGGTGAAGGTCGAGTCGGACATCTCTTCGATCGTGAGGCCCTTGACGCGAGCCTTCTCGGAGAGGCGCTTGGTGTCGGCGGAGATCTGCCGCAGGCCCATGCGGTCGGCGTTGCGGAGGGTCGCGACGACGAGGCCGCCGCCGGAGAGCGTGGCCGGGTCAACGGGCAGCGCGATGGCAACACCGATGTTGACATCGGCAACGATGTCGATGCTCGGCTGCCCCCCCCCTGAGCCCTGCGCCTCGGACCAGCGGGCGTTCACGAACGGGTGCTGGTGCATGGCCAGCGCACAAGCGCGGACGATGAAGTCGTTGACGCTGAGCTTGACGCCCTGGGAGGCGAGCTGCTCGTTGAGCTGGCCGCGGAGCGTCTGCAACGCATCCATCCGCGCGGTGACGGTGACCTGGTAGTGCGGGATCGTGGACTTGGACTGCACCAGCCGCTTAGCGATGGTCTGGCGCATGTTGGAAAGCGCGACCTTCTTGGCGGCGAGCATCGGCGCAGTGGTGGGCATCGCGACGCCGGGGACAGCGCCGGCGGAGAGGTTGGAGATCTTGGCGGGTTCACGTGTGGTCGGTCCCGCAGCGCGACCGACGGGCACGCCGCTCGCCATCGCCGCTTCAACATCTTTGCGGACGATCCGGCCGGAGGGGCCGGTGCCGGTGAGCGCGGCGAGATCGACACCGGATTCGCCGGCGATCTTCTTGGCGAGGGGAGAGGCGAAGACGCGCTCGCCCGCAGCCGCGTGGTGGCCATTGGCGCCGGCGTGTGCGGGTGCAGTGGCAGGACTATCGGAGGTGCGTCGATCCTGGGTGCGAGCTTCCGCGGCCTGCGCCATGGCGGTTCCGGCGGGCGGACCCTTTGGGGATTCAGCCTGCGAAGATCTGGCCGCGGCGGCCTGGCCTGCCGGCGCGGAGGCGGCACTCGCAGCGGGTGCCTTCGCGGCGGGCTGTGCTGTTTCGCCTTCGCCAGTGAGGGTCATGATGACCGTGCCGACGGGGACCTGCTGGCCCTCCGCGACAACAAGCTCACCCACAGTGCCCTCATCGAAGGTCTGGAGCTCCATCGTGGCTTTGTCGGTTTCGACATCGGCCACGACATCGCCCGCGGCGACCTTCTGGCCGGGCTTCACGGACCACTTGACGATGGTGCCCTGCTCCATGGTGTCTGAAAGACGGGGCATTTTGATTTCGATGGCCATGGAGCTGATTCCGAAGTGCAGATATGGGTTATGCGGCGATTCAAGACTGCTGATTGCGGCAAACGATCAAGCCGCTCGACCCTTGCGTTTCTCTTTGCCGTTGCTCTGAAGCGGAAGGATCTCCTTCACGAGAAGAGCGTTGACGAGGCGAGTTTCATCGCGATCTGGATCGTGTAGCCATAACGATGTTGCGAGGCGACCGATCTTCGATTCCGAACCACCATACGCAGGCGTGAACCACAGGTAGTCGCGGTGCGGCACATGACAAAACGAGCCATCGATCATGTGGATCTCAACACCGTTTGGATGTTCAGAGACGAATGTTCCAATCGCTTTGGCATCCACGATGGCATTCTCCTGCCTGTAGAGTCAGTGTCCCAGTGATCTTCTCGCCGCCGCGATGATCTTGCCCTTGTGGGGCAGGAACTCGGCTTCGAGGTTCTTGGCGTAGGGGGCCGGCACATCGTCGGCGTTCACGCGCAGCGGCTGGTGATCGAGGTAGTCAAACGCGTTCTCGCAGACCTGCGTGATGACCTCGCTGGCGATGCTCGCGAAGGGCCAGCACTGATCGACGACGACGATGCGGTTGGTGCGCTTGACGCTCTCAATGATCGAGTCGATATCCAGCGGGCGGATCGTGCGCATGTCGAGGACATCGCAGACGATGCCGTCCTTCGCGAGCTCATCCGCGGCATCCATGCAGAAGTTCACCGGGCGGCCGAAGGAGACGAGGGTGATGTCGCTGTTGCGTTCGCCGGACCACGTGCCGCGGCGGAGCGCGGCCTGTCCGAACGGGATCGCGTAGTCGCCCTCGGGGACCGCGCCCTTGTCGCTGAGAATGCGCTCGGACTCGAGGTTGAAGTAGGGGTCGTCATCGCGGATGCCGGTGGTGAGCAGGCCCTTGGCATCCGCCGCGCAGGAGGGGATGCCGATCTTCAGGCCGGGGACGTTGGCGTACATCGCCTCGACGGTCCAGGAGTGGGTAGAGCCGAGCTGGCCGCCCGCACCGTTGTTGCCGCGGAAGACCACGGGGCAGCCCCACTGGCCGCCGGACATGTAAAGCATCTTGGGGACGTTGTTGAGGATCTGGTCCGCCGCGACGATGGAGAAGGACCAGGACATGAACTCGATGATGGGGCGGAGGCCGTACATGGCGGCGCCGACGGCGAGGCCGGCGAAGCCGTTCTCGGAGATGGGCGCATCGATGATGCGTTTCTCGCCGAACTCCTCGAGCATACCTTGTGAGACTTTGTATGCGCCGTTGTACTGCGCGACTTCCTCACCCATGAGGAAGATGCGTGGGTCCTTGCGCATCTCCTGCGACATCGCTTCGCGGAGGGCTTCGCGGAAGGTGATCTCGCGTGTGCCCTCGGGGATGAGGTGGGCGGTGGTGGCGTCGGTGAGTGTGCTCATGGGATGTGGAGTTCGCGTCGCGGCGTGTTTGGTGGACGGACGGTGTCAAAAATGCAAGCGTGAATCATAGGAGGGTGGGCGGACGGAGGCGGATGGGACGGTGAGATGGGGACGGGCTAAAAAGGCGGGTGCGAGGGCGCGATCCGTCGTGACAAAGCGTCCGAATCCACGGTATTCTGGGGAACGTATCTTGCGGTAGTGCACTTGGGGGGCAGTGCTGGAGAAAGCGGGCATGAGCGTTCAACCTTCGTCGAGCGGTGGGAAAGTGTGCTTTGTGTGCGGGATTGATGTCTCGCGGAAGCCGCGTGTGAAGGACCAGCAAGGCCGGTATATGTGCGAGGGGATGTGCGAGCAGGCGGGCCGCGAGCGGGCGCGGGCGGAGGCAAGCGCGAAGGCTGAAGCGCCGAAGCAGTCGACAGCCCGTCCGGCCGCGCCGCCGAGGAATGAAGATTACGACATGATGGCGGACCTGCTGAGCGATTCGCCGGCGGTCAATGTCACGGCGTGCCCGGGGTGCGGAACGGCGATGCCGGGCGGCGCGCTGGTGTGCATGAACTGCGGGTATAACGCGCGGGTGGGGAAGACGGCGAAGACGAAAGTGTTGAAGACGCCGAAGGCGTCGCAGATGCCGGTGCCGCGGCGGAGAGCGAGTGGAGAGTTCGGGCCGTCGTTTGGCGTGCTGACACTGATCTCGATCGGGTTCTTCTGCGGCCTGGCTGCATTGGGCACACTGAATGTCGGGCTATTCGGGCTTGGGGCACTGGCGTGCATGGCGGGAACGTTGATTGGCTATGTCTGGTCGATCGTGTCGGCGTTCAGGACAGACAACGCGAAGATGGGCGTGTTCGGGCTGCTCGTCGTGATTCCGATCGTGAATCTGATTTCGTTGATCTTCGTGTTCTGGGCGCTGACGAGCAACCCTGATAAGTGGAGCCGGGCGTTGTATACGGGCGCGTTCCTGGGCTACATGATGGTGATCGTGATTCTGTTTGCGACGTATGGCGGCGCGGAGGGACTGGAGGCGGCGATGCAGCCATAGTGCCGGGAGCGGTGCCGGCACGTAGATGACGCAGCCGAAGATGAGGCCGGGCCCGCCATCTCTAACGAGGTTCCCTCGTGTTGGCGTAATCGAGGACTGGAGCCATCTTCGAATGTCGTATCAGAGCAGCGGGTTCTTTGCGCCGTGGGTATAGTCGCGCGTCGGCGAGAGGTTCTTCTGGATGTTGACGTAGACGTCGGAGTAGAGCTCGGCCTCGGGGTCGGGGATCGGCGACTCTTCGGCGAACTGCACCGCCGCGGCCACCTGGGCCTTCACTTCCTTCTGCATCTCGATCCAGGCGTCCTCGGTCAGGCTCTTGCGCTCGTTCATCACATGCAGCGCGAGCCGGTCGATGGAGTCCTTCTTCTTGACGCCCTCGACCTCTTCCTTGGTGCGGTACTTCTGCGGGTCGGACATCGAGTGGCCCTGGTAGCGATAGGTCGCCAGGTCGACGAACCCGGGGCGCTGCTTCTCGCGGCATTCATCGACGAAGGGCTTGAGGCGGTCGAAGAGCTTGAGGATGTCGAGGCCATCATCCTCATTGATCTTGAGACCCTCGATACCGTATGCCGCGGACTTGGCGAGCAGGTTGTGGGCCATCGTCGTTCCGCGTTCGATGGATGTGCCCATGGAGTAGCGGTTGTTCTCGACGATGTAGATGACGGGGATGGACCAGAGGCCGGCGAGGTTCATCGCCTCGTGGAGCGCGCCCTGATTCAGGGCGCCATCGCCGAGGTAGCAGAGGCAGACTTTCTTCTTTGCGGGGAAGTTCTCATCGGGGCCGGCGGTCGAGCCGTCGGGACGATTCACGGACTTGCCCAAGACTTCCCACTCGTACCGGGAGGCGAAGGCGAGGCCCGCGCCAAGCGGGGTTTGCGCGCCGACGATGCCGTGGCCGCCGAAGAGCCAGTTGGGCCGGTCGAACATGTGCATCGAGCCGCCCTTGGCCTTGGCGCACCCGGTGATTTTGCCGAACATCTCGGCCATGCAGGCGCCGGGGTCCATGCCGCGGGCGAGCGCGTGTCCGTGGTCGCGGTAGGCGGTGATGATCGGGTCATCGTGGTTGGTGCAGCCGATGGAGCCAACCGCGCAGGCTTCCTGCCCGATGTAGAGATGGCAGAAGCCGCCGATCTTGGCCTGCTGATACGCCTGGGCGCAGCGGACCTCGAACTCGCGGATGAGGTACATGTCGCGCAGCCAGCCGTGCAGGACCTCGTTGGGGAGGTCCGCGCTGCGGCGGGCGGGCGGTGCGTTGCGACCGGCGGCGTGGCCGTTTTTCGCGGCGGCAGAAGTTGCGGTCGATTGGGCGGACTTCGCTTGCGTCATGACAGACATCCAGGTCCCTCGTCGGCTCTTGCGGCGCGATCCGTAGTGTGTTCGTGCGGAAGGCGTGAACGGATCACGAAAGCCGGAATGGTAGGCGGTTGGCCGGGGAGCTTGGGGCGACTTTGGGAAGGGGAGCGTGCCGCGGCAGCAACGAAAAGGCCCGAGCAGGGTTGCCCGGGCCTTGGCGGTTCATGCGTCTGCCGGCCACGCGTGGGCGGCAGGAGGTTCTCGGTCGGTAGAGCGTGGCTCAGTCGTTTTTGGTGAGCTTGGTTTCGGGCTTGCTGGAGGCCGCGATCCGCGTCTGCAGGAGAAGCAGGGCGTGCTGAAGCTGCAGATCGACGCCGTCATCGATGAGCTTGCGGGGGTCGGGCGGGGGAGTCTTGGAGACGATGATCTGGCCCTTCTCATCGATGGGCAGGACATCGGCGTCCTGGCGCAGCTTGAGGGCATCGACTTCCTGCTCGGGGAGCATCTCGACGCGAAGGTTGGGATCGACACCCCAGGTTGAGTCTCCGGGGCGACGGTGCAGGATGCGCCCATCGGGGAGCTTGTAGTACTGGGTGGTGAGCTTCATCTTGGCGTTGTCGGCAAGGTCGAAGACGTTCTGCACGCTGCCCTTGCCGAAGGACCGCTGACCGACGATGACGGCGTCGATGTCGCCCTTGTCGGCATAGTGGCGGATGGCACCCGAGACAATCTCGCTTGCAGAGGCGGAACCCTCGTTGATGAGCACGACGAGGGGAACGCCCGCGAGGCGATTGCCCGACGGAGTTGCCCGCTTGGTTTCGCCGGGCTGTGTGCCCTGAGTGGAGACAATGGTGCCTTCGCGGATGAAGGTGTTGGCGACGCTGACGGCCTCGGTCAGGAGGCCACCAGGGTTGAAGCGGAGGTCGAGGATGATGCCGCGGAGTTCTCCGGCGCGACGCATCTGGCTGACGGCGTCGTGCAGGTCCTTGGTGGTGTCTTCGGTGAACTGCAGGAGGCGGACATAGCCGACACCTGCTGATTGATCGATGTACCAGTCCCACTGATCTTCGCGCGGGCCGGTGCGCTTCCAGCCCTTGACGGTGGCGAGCGGGATGAGCTGACGCTTGAGCGGGAAGTCGATCTCGGTGGTGACATCCTTGCCATTCTCATCGGTATCGCCCGTGGCGCGTTCGATCGTGAGGGTCACGCCCGTTTCCGCGGGGCCGGTGATGAGATCGACGGCCTGATTGACGGTGATGCCCAGCGCGGACTTGCCGTCGATCTTGGCGATCTTGTCTCCCTGGCGGATGCCAGCGCGCTGCGCAGGGGTGCCTTCGATGGGGGTGACGACCTTGATGAGCTGAGAATCCTCATCCATCTGGATCTGGATGCCCACGCCGCGGAAGTTGCCCTGGGTCATGCGGTTGAAGCGGGCGATCTCATCGGGCCAGATGATGGCGGAGAACTCGTCGAACTTCTGCATGGCGCCGTTGCCGAACTCATGGAGGACCGCGGTCTGCGGGACCTTGACCGTGGCGTTGCTGGTGGCCACCGTGTCGTTGATGATGTCCACCAGCGTGTTGTTGGAGACGATGGTGGTCGGGTTCTTGAGTTCCTCGATGCGGTCGGTGAGGAAGGAGAGCATCTTGGCCTTGGCCTCCTCGCTCTCAAGCGAGGCGAAGGTCTGACGCAGGTCATCGGTGGTGACCATGACGCTCATCGCTTCGAGCCCGCCGATAAGCGCATCGCGCATCGCGACACGGTCGATCTGCTGGCGGGTGGCGCTGAAGATCGCGCGGGCGACCGTCAACTCATCAACACCTTTGAGCTTGGCGACATAATCCTCGCCCAGGCCATTGTAGGGGGGCAGCGGGTCCTTGCCGTCGCGGGTGCGCTCGTTGTTGCGGAGTTCCCAGAATCGTTCGGGCGCGTAGAGCCGGATCATCGAGAGCCGCTGGCCGATGCGCTTGACGTCGTCCTTGTAGCGCCCGGTTTCCTCGAGCAGAACATTGAGCCGCCAGAAGAGTTCGTTGGCGGTAAACCAGTCGCCCTTGCGCTCGGCGGCATGGGCCGCGGCCTCGGCGCGTGTGACGAGATCGGTGATGCGAGGCTGCTGAAGGAGGGCGGGCTTGCCGTCCTGCGGCGTGAGCATGTAGAGCTCGACCGCGAACTTGATGGCGTCGGCAATCGCGACGGAGTCCTGCTGATCGAGCTTGGCGGCGAGCTTGGTCTCGACATCGGCGATCTTCTCAGCGCGCGTGGCTTCGCGCTTGGCGATGTTGGCTTCGAGCGATGCAAAGGCGTTACGCAGTTCACCGAGCGAGGCGGGGACATTGTCGCCGCCGAGCTGATGAGAGAGGGCGAGCAGGTCGCCGGAGTTGTTGCTGCGGGCGGCGGACCAGACGCGCGTGGAGAGGTCGCCGACGGTGGCGACCTGCGCGCCCGATGGCGGGGTGACCGCGGCCGCGGTTTGACCGAACGCGGCGGTGGTCGGGGCGAGCGAAGCGGCGAGACCCGCGATCGCGAGTATCACCGGGAGTGTCAACCTTGCAGCACGGAAGTTCTTCATATCGACTCCTCGAAAGGATCGGGTCAGCGGACACTACCGTAGTGTCCGGTTTTTGTACGCGCGCCGGCACCGTCAAGTTCAAAGGAATTTCACCGCTGGTTCATTTGGACGCTCTTGTGCCTTGTTTCTGGCATTGGGCCATCGACCACCGCGAACCGACACCCCAGTTCGTCGTGCGAAACGGAGACGACGAACGGAGTCTTTGGCCATCATATCGGAACCTGTTCCCATCCATGGGGGCGGTCAACGGCGTTGTGGACGTGCCGGGCACGAATGAGCATCGGTTTGATGCCTTAGACGGCTGGATTCGATACCGTCCGAAAAGCGGGGGGGTTGCGGTGCGCGGCATTGCTGAGGGCGACCCCTCCCACCGCCCAACTCCCGCCCCGCCCGCCATCCTTGCCCGCCGATTAAACCGGCGTGCTGGAAGTGGCTCTGCGAGCGAATAGGAGGCCGAATGCCGCCGCGGCGAGGGCGATGATGCAGACCAAGAGCGCCATGACCGGCTCGTAGGGGATGGTGGGCGTGGCTTTGGACTCGGCGATTCCGATGGCCAAGAGGCCACAAGCCGGGCCGACGGAGTAGCCGACGCCGATGAGGGTTTCGTGCATTCCGCCGGCATCGACTTCCGCCGCGCCGACTTCCATCGCGTAGTAGAGCGCGGAGCAGTAGATGATGCCGATGCCGATGCCGAGGGCGGCGAGCGCGAGGATGATGACGGCGAGCGCTGCGGCGGTGGGGAGCAGGAGGGGCGCGAGCACGGTGATCGCAAAGGAGATGACAAGGATGCCGCCGCCCCAGATGACGGTGGACCACTTTCCGTGCCAGCCGTGCCAGCGCTCCATGGCGAGGAAGGTGAGGACGCGTGTGAGGAGCCACGTCGAGGCGACGGTGGTGGCGAGGCTGGTGCTGATCCCGAGGCGATCCAGCGAGCCGGGGAGATAGGGGGAGAGGGTGCTGATGAAGAGGAAGGCGGTTGGAAGGAGGATGCGGAGGAAGGTGAGGAGCTGGGTGTAGACGGGCGGGTGAGGGACGTGCGCGTGGTGCTCGTGCTTTCCGGGACGCTTGTTGAAGGTGCGCAGGAGCACTACCGCCGCGATGATGTGGACGATGCTAAGGCCTTGCATTGAGAGCAGGGCATCGTGCTCGATGATGGGGCCGATGATGGGGAGTGAGACGACGAGCGCGCCGGCCCAGCAGACATTGAACTTGCCGGTGGCGGAGCGGAGCTGTCGATCGGAGCGGCCACCGGCCAGGAAGGCTTCGACCATGGGCCACATCGCGCCGCTGAGCGGGGAATAGAGCGCGATGAGCAGCCAGATGGACCACGCGCCGCTGACCTTCGCCGCGAGCGCGGAGGGAGCGGTGTTGGCGATCGGCGCGATGTCGCCGGCGAAGTACTGGGCAAGGGAGGGGAGCCAGCAGAGCGCGGCCATGAGGAGCATGATCGCGGCGAGCACGCCGCGGGGGGAGAGGGAGCCTGCACGTTCGAGGCGGCGGAGCAGTGGCCCGATGAAGATCGCGCCGGGGATGTAGGTGAGGCCATAGACCAGGCCAAGGCCGAAGCGCTCGGCGGGGCCGAAGCCGTAGGCTTCGCGGGCGATGAAGAAGATGCCCTGATAGATGATCGCCGAGCCGATCGAGTTCAGGAACGTGAACGCGAGCACTGCCCAGAGGGGCGTCGGGGCGGCAGGGGAT
>ENA-ORBV01010415-ORBV01010415.1-microbial-mat-metagenome-genome-assembly--contig:-NODE-10415-length-14890-cov-3.653615_pt1 | contig 14890 bp, 9 predicted proteins | sample MGYA00237777_ERZ505514 | MGnify/ENA primary metagenome ERZ505514 (study PRJEB26160, sample SAMN06269048) | microbial mat metagenome | isolation source: Oligotrophic lake microbial mat | place... | reverse complement strand
CAAACCGGACCTCGCGATCGAGGAGTTCAAGGTGATCTACAGCGAAGACATCGGCTTCCGCGACGTGGCGGACAAGATCAACGCGTTTTATTCCAAGAGCTGAATGGGAGCATCTGAAGATACTAATGTGGAAATCAGGAACTCAGGAAAAATACCTCGGTAACGCGATCGGATCACCGAGATATTCGTGTCTTCCTGAGTTCCTGAGTTTCAGATTTATTCAGCGGTTCTTCCGACGCTTTTTAGAATTACCTTATGAAAAATCCCCTGGGTTTCCTTTGCCTGCTGAGTTTGGCCGTCACCGCTGACGCGGATCAGAACACCAAAACGCTCGACGTTTACTGGGTCGATTCGGAAGGCGGTGGCTCGACGTTGATCGTCACCCCGGCCAACGAGTCGGTGTTGATCGACACGGGCAATCCCGGCGGCCGCGACTCGTCCCGCATTATTGCCGCGGCGAAGGCGGCCGGCCTCAGCAAGATCGATCACGTCGTGATCACCCATTGGCACCTTGATCATTTTGGCGGGGCGGCCGAGGTCGCGCAGCAGCTTCCCTTTGGCACGGTTTATCAGCGGGCGATTCCGGAAAATGATCCTGATGCCCGCAAGCAATCCACCTTTCCGGTGCAGATTAAACCTTTCAAGGAAATCGCGGCCAAACGGGTAGCGCTCGCCCCCGGGGTCGCCATTCCGCTCAAGCCGGCCGCGGGCCGGGGGGCACCTAAGCTCGAACTGCGCTGCATCGCCGCCGACCAGAAGTTTGTCGCGCCGACCGCAGCCCAGCTGAAGGTGAAGAATCCGCTGACGGGCTCCGTTCCGGCGAAACCGGCCGACACGAGCGACAACGCGAACAGCGCGGTCTTCGTGCTGGATTTTGGCGGGTTTCGCTTCTTCGACGGCGGTGACTTGACGTGGAACGTCGAGGAGAAGCTCGTCACGCCCTACAATCTCGCAGGCAAGGTCGACGTGTATCAGACAAATCACCACGGTCTCGAAGTGAGCAACCACCCGGTTTTGGTGCAGAGCCTGGAGCCGACCGTCGTGGTGATGAACAACGGACCGAAGAAGGGGGGCCAACCGGGATCGTTTGCCGCCATCCGTTCCGCCAAATCGGTGCAGGCGCTCTATCAAGTGCACCAGAGTTTCAATGTTCCCGCGGAGGATAATGCCGCGCATGCGCATATCGCGAATCACGAAAATCTCACCGGGCCGGACGCTGCGAAGTGTCCGGCGAATCTTATCAAGATGTCCGTCGCCGCCGATGGGAAGAGCTACACGGTCAGCGTTCCCTCGACCGGACATTCGAAGACGTACCCGACGACGGCGAAGTAGCGGGACTTTCCGAGGTAGGGCCGGACCTTGGTCGTGGCCTGAACGGTGGGGCGAAAAAGAATCAGCCACGAGCGAGCTCGGGCCCTACGGCCGATGTCGCCCTAAAGGCAAAATCACATCAGCTGCTGGTTGATATTACCTCCGCGCCAACCACACCGCCGCGCCGAGCGCGGCCAGGCTTACGCTGAGAGCGACGAGATTTGTCTGGCCGCCGAAGAACGCCAACGACGCCGCCACGCCGAGCGGAACTTTGGCGTTGTTCATGACGGCGAGCGTTCCGGCGGTGACGCGCGTGGCTCCGACATTCCAGAGGAAGAAACCCAACCCCGAAGCCAGCACTCCGAGATAGAGGAGTGTCCACAGTTGCTGGGAAGTTAACGCGAGTGAAACATCGCGGGTGACGACCAAGCTCAAAGCGACCGCGAATCCTCCGGCGTACATCAGGCCAAAGACGTCGCGGTCACGCAGGTCGACGCGGGCGCGTAGTTGTTTGTAAAGTACCTGGCCGATGCCGAACGCGGCGTTCGACAATTGCACGAGCAGGATACCCGCCAGAGTGAGCGAGAGATCCTTCGCGCCGCGCGCGACGGGAATGGTGCCAAGGACGGCCAGAACGGCGGCCGCGAGCGCTTGCCAGCGCAGGCGGCGATCCAACGCGTCGGCGAACAGCGTCACGATGATGGGCGTCGTGATCGTGAACAACGCGGCTTCATGCGGCTGCAGGTACTGAAAGCTGCGGATGTAGAGCAGGTACATCACGCCGAACTGGAGGCCACCGATCGCAACCAAGGTGAGGCCCGTGCGCCACGGCAGTTTGCCGATGCGGAGGAACGGCAGAAAAACCAGCAGCGCGAGCCCCAGTCGCGCGGTTGAAACCACCGCCGCGTCAACCCCCTGCAGAAAGCGTCCGATCAGCCCGAAGGAGAACGCCCAGATGATGGAGACGACGACCAGAAATACCATGAGGAGAGAAAAATCGGAAAAGTGGAAAAATGGAAAATCGGAAAACTTGGAAAACTCGGAAAAGTAGAAAGCGGGAAAGCGGAAACCTCCGAGCCGTCAGGAGTTCCCTGGGACCGCGGCCGCCCCCGGCCGCTCCGACGGATTGTTCTTCGTTCCCCTTCCGACTGCGGCCGCGGTCCCAGGGATCACAATCCGGGGGCAGGTGGGAACGATTGTGGATTTGCTCCTGGGAGCGCGGGCGCACTCGCCCGCTGATTGGTCGGAATGCAGACCGGAACGGAATGCGGCCGGGGGCGGCCGCGGTCCCAAGGATCCGCTCCGATTCGCGGAGAATCGAGACACCTACCGCCGCCGTGGCTACCGATGCTCCGCAACGCGGGCTGCGGCCGGCACCACGTCGAAGGGTAGGGCGGGCACGCTCGACAGGGGAAACCGGCCGGCTGCGGGCGCTTTTTTCTGCCCCGCCGCGGGCCGCTCGCCGATCAACTTGATCAGCAGGTTGCCCTGCAGCCCGGGTTTCACTTTCGTGGGATCACAGGCAAGCGTCACCTCGATGACATCGCCTCGCAGGGTCGCGCCTTGGATTTTTATGCCTTCGGGAGCATCGATCAATTCCGCATCAATTTTGCCCACGTTGCGGGCGGAGCCGGCGGCGAATTGCACGCGATTATTGTCCCCCGGCTTCAGCTGCAATGGCAGGCGGCTGACCACGCGGGTAACCCCGGCGCGCCCGAGCACCGCGACTTTGAGTTCTCGCGAGGCCACGAGATGCCGGTAGAAAAACGCCTGCATCATATCCTCCGCCGCCGTCGCGGGCCGCACCACGCGTCGTCCGCCGATCGTAGCGACGCCCGCGATGCGCAGATCCATCGGCGCGCCAGTGGGCTGGGGTGGAGCCGTGAGGGTGAGTTGGATTTTGTCGTGTCCAGCGGGAATGCGACCGCCACTCAGTACGAAGCCGGCCGGAGAATCGTGCAGGCCCAGCGTGATTTCTCCCGTGAAGCCATCCCGGCGAATCGCGTGCACCGTAATCGGAACGCATCCGCCGCCGCGGGCGTTGATGGTGGCGGGGATCACCCGGAGGCTGAAATCGGGTTCGGGCGCTCCGAGGCGCAACCGGTACGCGTAGTCCCGGCTCCCGGCGCGCGTGCGGTCCTCCACCTGCACGTAATAGTTCCCATCGGCCGGCAACGTGACGCGTAGGTAGGAATCCGCGTGGTGCGTCAGCAGTCCTTCGCGTTTGTCCTCCCAATCATCGTTGCGACCCAACTCACGGCCGGCGTCGTCCGCGATCGTCAGGACTGAATCGAGCGGGGAGTTGAGGCGGCGGGCCGTGATCTGCGCGACGATCTCCTGTCCGCCTCTGCCGAAAATGCGGAACGTATCCCGATCTCCCTTACGCTCGATCCGGCCGTTCACGACCAAAGGCGTCGTGACCAGCTGCGCGGTCGCGGCGGTGTCGTTCGGCTCGTTTTCCATCTGCTCGTCCAGCGTGCCGAGGGGAAACGTCACGGGATTCGAGAAATGCGGCCCGGTTCGCGTGGACACCACGAATTCCCCGGCTGAGCGCGCTTTGGCATCGAAGATGATGCGGTCGCTGCTGAGGTTCCACCCGTTGAGCTCGAGCGGCGTTTCCACTCCCGCGCGTCCTCCGAGGGGAAAAACGCTGGCGACGAGTGGCAGTTCGCCGAGGGCGAGGCGATAGACGAAATCTTCCCGACCACGATAAATCGAGTCGCGGATCTCGACGGTGTAGACGCCATCTTCGGGCAGCGTACAAACAATGACCGGGTCCGGGCTCGTGGCAAAAAAGCTATCGTTGTAGGCGAGCTCCTGGCCTTGCTCATTCCGCACCGCGAGCACCGCCTGAAACCAGCCCGGCACCGCATCCGCGAGATACGGGATCAGCGACCGCGCCTGCGCGGTGACGACGAGGAGCTGACCTTTCGCGGCGGAGAATCGAAAGCGATCAACTTCGCCCGGAAGAATCTGGCCGTTCACGATGGCGGGAAGCGTGATGTCGGTGGGGCGGGTAGTGGCCGCGGCGGTGACTTGTCGCGGTGTGCCGGCGGCATCCGTGTAGTTCGTCGTCGGCGCGACGACCGGACTCGTGAACTCCGGCAGGGTGCCAACTTGAAACACCATCGGATTCGACAGACCAGCCGTGGCTGAGACCCGAAGTTCGTGGATGCTGGGAGCCGAATTCGGCGGGAGCGTAATCTCGACCGTCAACGTTTCCGCGAGCGCGGGGGTTAAAATTCGATTCGGCCGCTTCGTCACCAGCACCTGCAGCTCCTGCAAACGCCGCTCGTCATCCGGCGTCCAGATTACGTTTTCCTTTTTGCCCCGGGCCGCGGTGCGTTTTTCTTGCAGTGCCTGCTGCTTCTCTCTCGCATCGTTGAACTCCGCCTGCGTGAGCGGACGGTCGTAGCTGACGATCCGCGCCGTCGCGCCGGGCAGGGACAAGGTTAACGCGGTGGCGCCGGCGAGATTCTGGCCGGCGATGGTCGCCGTGTAGGTGGTGCCTTCCTGTCCGCCTGCCGGATAGACCAAGCCGAGTCGCGGCAGCGGACGCTGCGGCTGGGTCTGCGCCCAACCTGAGAGCATCAGCAGTGCGTAACCGCAGAGTGAATACAACGAACTTCGACGCGCCCGGCGCATTCGAGGGGAGGATGAGGCGATCGTACTCATGGCGCGGCGGGTGGATCAGATGAGCTCCCGGAGAACTTCCGCCCGGCGTCCACCGTCCGTGGGGGCCGGAATTGCGCGGACGTCGTTGCCTTCCGGATGCGGGAGACGCGCGGCGGGATCGATGCCGAGGCGTTGATAAACGCTGGCGATCAGATCGCTCGGATGCACGGGGCGTTCGACCACGTCTTCGCCGCGCGCATCGGAAGCGCCCAGCACTTGGCCACCGCGAAAACCGCCGCCGGCAATCAAGGTCGAAAACACTTTGCCAAAATGATTCCGCCCGCCGCCCCAGGGCGCCTCCCAAAGAATCTTCGGAGTCCGGCCAAATTCACCGCCCGCCCAAACGATCGTGCTGTCGAGCAGGCCGCGTTGACTCAGCTCCTGCAGCAACGTGGCGAGCCCGCGGTCGAGCTCCGGCAATTTGCGCCGCATGATTTGAAAGTGCTGCTTGTGCGTATCCCACCCCTTGAAGTTGATCGTGATGTAAGGCACGCCGCGCTCCACCAGACGACGCGCCATCAGGCACGACTGCCCGAACGTTGTTCGCCCATACGCGTCGCGGACCTCACTGCTTTCCTGATCGAGGTCGAAGACTTTGCCGGCATCGCCCAGGATCATCTCGTACGCGTCCTGTTCGCATTGCGCGAGGGCCGCGAGGCGGCTATTGCCGTCGGGGATCGCGTGCGCGAGCGAGTTGAGCTGGTGGAGCAGTTCGCGGCGTGACTCCTGGCGTTCATTGCTGATCCCGGGCGCGACCACGCCCTCGACCATGAAGCGTTGCGCTCCCGGATCGCCGCCGGTCGCGAAGGGTTTGTAGCGGGAGCCGAGGAAACCCGCCTCCGAGAACCTGCCCTGCAGTTCCGTCAGAACGATGTACGGCGGCAGCAGCCCTTTGTAGCCGGCGTCGTATCCTTTAAACAGTGACACCACCGCGCCGACGCCGGGGAAAACATCCCGGCCACCGGACGACCGTCCGGTTTGCACGGTGTAGGACGCGGTTTCGTGGCCGTTGACGCCGTGGCTCATGCTCCGGATGAGCGCGTATTTGTCGGCTTGTTTAGCCAGCAGCGGCAGCAGTTCGGAAATGCGCATGCCGGGCACGTTGGTGGCCAGCGGCGTGCGCAGTGGCCCGCAGTAGTCGGGTCCGGCATCGGGCTTGGGATCAAAGGTATCGAGGTGACATGGCCCACCCCAGAGCCAAATCTGGATGACGGACTTCGCCGTCGGTGCGCGCAGCGGCGGAGGAGTTGTCACCGCGGGAGCCACCGGCCCCGCGGCCGCGGCGCAACGGGGACGCGCCAGGATCGCGCCCGCCGTGCCGAGGACTCCCAGGCGAATCGCTTCGCGCCGCGTCATCGGCGCACGCAGGCCGAGCAGGGCAATTTCCGCGGGCAGATTCCAGAGACGTGGATCTTCACTGTGGTGGGGCGTCATGGAGCGAGGGAGTCGAGGTGAAGGACAGCGTCGGGCTGCCGCGGAGTGCGTTAGTGTCGGTAGAGAAATTCGGCCGTGTTGATCAGGGCCCACGCGAGGTCCACGCTGGACCTGCGGGCGTCATGCGTTTTCAAGTACGCCGTGACGGTGTTCATTTCCGCCGCGGTCGGAGGGCGCGAAAGGATGGCCAGGTAAAGTTCCCCGATCAGCTCGCGCGGCGGGCGCCCCGAGCGAAACAGCTTCTGCAGCCTCGGGCCTTGCTCGAGTTTGCGGAGGATGTGCGTGGAGTTGAGCAGATGCAGCCGCTGGTTGGCCGTAATCTGCGAGGAGCGCTCGGCCTCCAGGCCGGTGTCGCGCGCCGGGCGTCCGAAGGTCTCGAGGAAGGAACTGCTGATGCTGCCGTCGGGCAGCGCGATCGACCGCAGATCCGCGGGGATGTACGTGAAGGGTTCCGGAATGGCGCTACTGTAGCGATCGGTGGTACCGGTGATCTGATTCAAGGCATCAATCAGGACTTCGGCCTCGAGGCGCCGCAGCGGGTAAAAAGCAAAATTGGCCTCGGCGAGCTGAGTCTGGGTAGCGTTCAGTTCAGCGGGCGTGATCGAGGCGAGTTGGTAGGTTTGCGACGTCAGGATGAGGCGAAACAGGTGCTTCACATCGAAGCCCGAAGCGACGAGCTCCCGGGTCAACAAATTCAGAAGCGCGGGATTGACGGGTGGGTTGTCGGGCCGCAGATCGTCGGCTTCGTGCACGATGCCGCGGCCCAGGAGCCAAGCCCAAACGCGGTTGGCGAGAGCGCGGGCAAACCACGGGTTGTCCGGCTTCGTCAGCCAGTCGGCGAAGACTTCGCGAGGATCGCGCTCGGGCGTCAGAGTGATGACGGTCCCGCCGGGAAAAACCGCTGGCGCCGCATCGGCCGCCGGTACTTTCGTCGCGTCGAAAAACACCAGCTCTTCCTTCCACTCGCCACTCGCCTTGTAGCCGATTTGGGCGAAGAACGCAGCCATTCCATTCCGTTGCCGCTCGGGCCACTTCTCGGCGCGAACGCCCATGAAGGTCAGGGCTACGGTGCGCGCGATCGCTGCCGGCTCGCGGCTCTGCACCGCGCGGTAGAAATTGGCCGGACCGACCCGGAAGTTGCTGCCGCTCGCCGTCAGGAGTTCCCGGGCGAAACGATCGTAGGGCCGGTTCTCGCGCACCGCCGTCCGGATCCACTGGTGATAAGCTTGAGCCGCATTGGGCCAAAGATTGATCGGAAACTCCGCTTTCACGCGGAGCAGATCGCTCCACTTCATCGCCCAGTAGTCGGCGAATTCATCGCGCTGCAGCAACTGGTCGATCAAGAGGTCGCGCTTGTTCGGCTGCTGACTCTGGAAAAACTGCCTGGCTTCCGCCGGCGTGGGCAGCGTGCCGATGACGTCGAGGTAAACGCGGCGGACAAACACCGCATCGGTGCACGGGTGCGCCGGCGGGATCGCGAGCCGGGCCAGTTGCGGGAAAACCGCGCGGTCGATCTCACTCCGGGGCTCCGCTGTAGTTGAAAGCTGATACGTCGTGGTGACGTTCGCCGTCGCCGCCTTCGTGCGGGTCGTCGCTCCCACTGCCTTCGACTTGGGCGCCGCATCCGCGGCGGCGGCCGCACTCGGCAGCAGGATGGTGCCGGCGCTCACCGGCAGCAGCAGGCCCACGGTTAGGCCGAGGCAGCGACGCCAGGACGACCGGGTGAAAGTGGGGGCGTCGGGGCGTTTGATCACGGTGGCGGCGCGTCACTCGAAAGGTGCGGGCCGCGTCAGGTGACGCTCCGCTGCGCGGCTCGCTACACGCGTCGATTCATTGCACGAGCGCTAATGGGTCCAATGCGGTTTGGTTGTGGTGACGCCAAGATCTGCGCAGTCACCTCTGTAATACCACGGCTTATACGCGCACGCCACGCAGGGGCGCTTATGGCGGGGAGTGGGAAATGTGTTAGCGCGCTCCGTCGCGCGATTTGGAATCACGGTTGCGGTAACACCGGCGAGCGCGCGACCGTCTGTTCGGCATGACTCCACTTCTTTGCGCTCCGGCAGCGACCCCGGCATTGATGGGTAAAGCAGTCCTCGCGTTGCCGTCCGGCAAGCGCGTTGGCGAAGAGTTTGTGATCAGCGAATCAATGCTCCCGGGCGATTCGCCGGCGGCCATTTTCGGTCGGGTGGCGACGCGCCTCGCCGCCCACCGCGCCGAGGTTTTGAGTGTACTGGTGTATGGATCCATGGATACGCACGCAGCGAGTGAAGCAGCGATGCGGGAGGCTTGGGGCGAGCCGCAATGGCCGCTGACCTGGGTGGAAGGCGCGAGTTGCACGGGTGGTCCGCTGGCGGGAGTGCAGGTGTTCGCGGTGACCGGGCGTGAGGTTACGCGGGTGCGACTCGGGCGACGGGTGGTAGCCTCCGTATACGAGGACGGCGAGGCGCGGCATTGCCTGCTGGGCGGATTCGGTCCGAGCACGACCTTGTTGCAGCCCCCGGCGCAGGTGCAACAGACGCTGGCGAATCTGGAAGCCGCGCTGGAACTGGCTGGGTTCGGACTGAGTGACGTGATCCGGACGTGGTTCTACAACGATGCGATTCTCGACTGGTACGACGACTTCAATCGCGTGCGTTCGACTCTCTACCAGACCGTGCGATTCAGGACGGGATCACTGCCAGCGAGCACGGCGGTGAGCGGACGAAATCCTGCGGGGGCGGCGCTGGCGGTCGCGGCGCGTGCGATGCAGCCTTTGAATGGCGAAGTCGTGGCGCGCGAAGTCGGTTCGCCGCTGCAGTGTCCGGCCCCGGCGTACGGCAGTTCGTTCAGTCGTGCGATGGAACTCGAGGTCGGCGGGATGCGGCAGTTGCTGGTGTCCGGAACGGCGAGCATTCATCCCGGCGGGGAAACGGCGTGGGTCGCCAATCCTGCCCGGCAGGTCGCGATGACCATGAAGGTTGTGACCGCGATTTTGCAGTCACGGGGAATGGCTTGGGGCGACGTGACGCGTGCGATCACGTATTTCAAAGAACCGGAATACCTGACGCATTTCGAAGCGTGGTGTGCGGCGCACGATGGATTGCAGCTGCCGGTGCTCGCGGTGCACTGCGACATCTGTCGCGACGATTTATTATTCGAGATTGAACTGGATGCGGCGGTGAGTCGTGCCGCCGATGCAAACTAGCCGCCAGGCAGCGAGCACGGCCCTCAGAAGCGCGGTTCGCGTCCAACCAGGCCGGCTAGGGATAGCCGACCCTACCTTGGAGCAGGTAGGGGCGGTTATCCTTAACCGCCCTCGTTAACGAAACGAATCCACGCTGCTCAGCCAGCGGCTTCCCAGCCCTTGGCGCGTTCGAGCGCTCGGTCCCACGTCGAGCGCAACGCGACCATTTCAGAGGCGGGGCGCGCGGGCTTGAATGTCGTATCCACAGCCCAATTACGTGTGATGTCGTCCCGGCTTTCCCAATACCCGACGGCCAACCCCGCCAGATAAGCGGCGCCCAGCGCGGTGGTCTCGATGCATTTCGGGCGCACGACCGTGGTGCCGAGCAAGTCGGCTTGGAATTGCATCAAGGGCTGGCTGCGGGACGCGCCCCCATCGACGCGCAGTTCCTTCAGGCTGATACCACTGTCTTTTTCCATGCAGGAAATGAGATCCGCGGATTGGAAGGCGATTGCCTCGATTACGGCGCGACAGAAGTGGGCGCGGTTGGTGCCGCGAGTGATGCCCACGGCGACACCGCGGGCGTACGGGTCCCAGTGCGGCGCGCCCAGTCCGGCAAATGCGGGCACGATGAACAAGCCACCCGCGTTGGGCACCGACGCGGCTAGCGTGTTCAACTCCTCGACGGATTTGACGAGCTGCAGTTCGTCGCGCAGCCACTGCACGGCCGCACCACCGATGAAGACCGAGCCTTCGAGCGCGTACTCGGTTTTGCCGCCGATGCGCCACGCGATGGTGGTGAGAAGATTATTCCGCGACGGCACGGCTTTATCGCCGGTGTTCATCAGCAGGAAGCAGCCCGTGCCGTAGGTGTTCTTGGCCATGCCGGGAGTGAAACAAGCCTGGCCAAAGAGCGCCGCCTGTTGGTCGCCGGCAATGCCCGCGATCGGTGCGCCCGCGGGGTAAAGATTCGAACTGACCTCGCCATACACTTCCGACGACGAGCGTACCTCCGGCAGCATGGAGTGCGGCACGCCGAGCAGCTTCAGCATGTCCTCGTCCCATTCGCCAGTGCGGATGTTATAGAGGAGGGTGCGCGAGGCGTTGGTGGCGTCGGTCACATGTTTCCGTCCCGAGGTGAGTTGCCAGAGCAGCCACGTGTCGACGGTGCCGAACGCGAGTTTGCCGGCTTCCGCGCGGGCGCGGGCGCCGCTGACGTTTTCCAGGATCCAGCGGATCTTCGTGCCGGAGAAATACGGGTCGATGCGCAGCCCGGTCTTCTCGGTTACCTTGGCTTCGGCGCCGTCGCGCTTTAATTGCGCGCAGTAGTCGGCGGTGCGTCGATCCTGCCAGACAATGGCGTTGTAGATCGGCTGGCCGGTGTCGCGATCCCACACCAAGGTGGTCTCGCGCTGGTTGGTCACGCCGATCGCGGCAATGTTGTCGGTGGTGAGGTTCGCGCGGGAAAGTGCCTCGACGACGGTGGCGTTCTGGCTCGCCCAGATTTCGAGCGGGTTGTGTTCGACCCAACCCGGCTGCGGGTAGATCTGGGTAAATTCTTTTTGCGCGACGGCAATGATTTCACCGGCTCGGCCGAAAACGATGGCGCGCGAACTCGTCGTGCCTTGATCGAGAGCGAGAATGTAGCGGGGTTGGCTCATGGGATTTTGGATACAGTTCGGCCCGGCTCAGAGGTTTAGCAGTTTGAAGAATTGCGCCCCGACCACGCCGCCGAAAATGGGCGCGACGACCGGCACCCAGGCGTATTCCCAGTCCGACGTTCCTTTGCCCGGGATGGGCAGCAGGGCGTGCGCGATCCGCGGCCCGAGGTCACGGGCGGGGTTGATCGCGTAACCGGTGGGACCACCGAGCGAGAGGCCCAGGGCGAATACGAGCAGGCCCACGAGCGCAGGGCCAAACCATAGGTTCACGGTGGCGGCCCAGGCCGCTTGATCGGTTGCGGCGCCAGCCATCACGCGGCCGAATGCCAGCACGCCGAAGATGAGTGCGGCGGTGCCGATGAACTCCGTGAGAAATGCCGGCGTGAACCGGCGAATTGCTGGCCCGGTGGAAAAGCACGCGAGTTTCGCGCCGCTGTCGACCGTCGGCTCCCAATGCGCCAGGTACGATAGATAGACGAGGACGGCGCCAATGATCGCACCGGCCATCTGCGCGGCAATATAGCCGGGCACGAGACTCCAACTGAAGCTGCCGATGCTGGCCAGGGCCACAGATACGGCGGGATTCAGGTGCGCCCCGGAAACCCGTCCCGCGACGAATACCGCGATGGCGACGCCGAACGCCCAGCCGGCAGTGATACAGATCCAACCGCCGCCATTACCTTTGGTTTTGGCGAGGACGATATTTGCGACGACGCCATTGCCGAACAAAACGAGCAAGGCGGTGCCAATCACTTCAGCGAGGTAAACATTCATGCAGGGATGGGGTGAGGAGATTCGGGAAATCCGAATGCGCAGCATCCAATTGATTGCGCGCCCTGCGACAACACTTCTGTGGCGACAACTTAGGGGAAATTGGCGCGGGCGAACCGGTAGGGCCGACTTTCCGCAGCCGGCCTGGTTGGCGTCCCGTCGCGTGGAGATTTGAGCCCGCAAAGGGTCGGGCGATCGTTGACGCAACGAGGACCGCTGCGGAAAGCGGTCCCTACCCACGACGGTCCGATCACGCCGGAATTCCTTCATTCGGGCGCAAAAAGATGGACCCAAGCCGGAACCAGCGCTCAGCTGGCGACTTCCCATGAACCCTCTGTTCTACTCCGTTCTTCACGTTGTGTCGCTGTTCGTCCTCGCTGGATACACGTTCTATGCCTTCGCGGCTCCGGTCGAGACGCGGAAGCGCGTGTTGATAATCACGGGCATCGCAAGTCTCTTGGCGCTGATCGCCGGCTTTGGTCTGCAGGCCAAACTCGGTTACGCGTTCCACGGCTGGATCATCGTCAAGATCGTGTGCTGGCTTGGTTTGTCAGCCTTGGCCGGCTTCGGTTATCGTCGCCGCGGGGCGGCTGGAACGCTCGCCGGCGTCGCGCTGGTACTCATCGTCGTTGCCGTCCTGATGGTTTATCTCAAGCCATTTTGACCGGCCGTCATTAACCTAAAGAAACCAAGCGGCCGCTCTGTGCCGCTTTTTTTATACCAATCGCCTGTATAATGTAGACGATTGTCTTCACGAGGAGCGCGGAGCGCGCCGGGGTGATCCAGCTCGATTGCTTCGTCGCTCCGCTTCTCGCAATGACAGTCCAAATATCAAGGGACGTTGATATTATGCACCCATTTCAACCCGCCGGGGGCGCCACGTTTGCCGGCACTCGCCCAGCCTTTCCCGGGTCAGGTTGGACGGCATGACGGCACCATCCGAGGCAACGGCGGCTTCGATTTGCGGGATCTGGGCGGACGAAACCGGACGGATCTTTACCACCGTGGCCACGCCCGGGGGCGGCCGCGAGGAGCGGATCGAATCGTTGCGACCCTTCGCGTGGCTGAATGGCACGCCCGCCGATGAGGTCCTGACGGGCTTGAGCTTGGAAACGTTGAACGGGGAGGGCCCGTTTAACCGGCTGGTGCACGCGGAGTCGCTGGCGACGCTCAACGCCTTTGTCCGGACGGAGAAGCCGGGCATCTCCACCGACGTCATTCGTCCGCTCGAGAGCCAGTACCTGCTGCAGCAACGGCAGCGACTCTTTCGCGATCTGAGTTTCAGTGAAGTGCGGCGGTGTCAGTTCGACATCGAAGTCGCCTCCCCCGGTGGTGGTTTTCCGGATGCGACGAAGCCGGATGATCGCGTGCTGGCAATTGGGATACGTTGCGGGGGAAGAGACCAGTTGTTGCTGCTGGAGGAAATGACGGACGTGGCCGAGAAGAAGCTCCTGCAGCATTTCTGCGCGGCGCTGCACGAGGCGGATCCCGACATCATTGAGGGCCACAATCTTTTCAAATTCGACCTCGATTACCTGCGGCAACGGTCGCGGCGCTACAAGTTGAGTTGTGCGTGGGGACGTTACGGCCAACGCGCGATTTTTCGGAACAGCCGTTTGAAAGTGGCGGAACGGTGGATCGATTTCATGCGCTGCGACCTGCCGGGTCGGGCGGTGATCGACACGTATCTGCTCGTGCAACTTTTCGACATCACGACGCGGGAGATGACGTCGTACGGATTGAAGGAGTCGGCCATTTATTTTGGCATCACCGACGATGAGAGTGAACGCACCTACATTGAAGGCGGGCAGATTCAGCACGTGTTTGCGTCGGATCGGACGCGGTTCAGTGCGTATCTGACCGATGACTTGCGGGAGACGCAGGGAATTGCCGACCAGTTGTTGCCGACGTACTTTGAGCAGGTCCGCACGTTTCCGGCGCTGCTTCAGGATGCGACCTTGCGCGGAGCCACCTCGAAAATCGATCTGCTCTTTCTCGAGGAGTATTACCACGCCCGCCAGGCGTGCCCCCTGGCACCCGAAGTGAAACCCTTTGAAGGCGGGTACACGCGAAGTTTTCAAGAAGGGGTGTTTCGCCACGTGCTGCACTTCGACGTGGCGTCGCTGTATCCGAGTCTGTTGCTCGCGATCGGGCGTAACCCGAAAACGGATTCACTCGGGGTCTTCATTCCGTTGTTGCGCCGGCTGCGGGAGTATCGACTCAAGTACAAGCAGCTCGCGCGTGCGGCCCCGACGGCGGAAGAGCGGGCGGAAGCGCAGGCGAGGCAGACGAACTTCAAGATCCTGATCAATTCGTTCTATGGTTATCTCGGGTTTTCTGGCGCACGTTTCGGCGACGGTGAACTCGCCGCGGAAGTCACCCGGCGCGGACGCGAATTGCTGCAGGCGTTGATCGATGAGTTCACCCGACAGGGGTGTCTTATTCTCGAAGCGGATACGGACGGAATTTATCTTTCCTCGGAGAGATATTTTGACCGTCCGGACGCGTTGCTCGCGCAGGTTACGCCCATTCTCCCGTCGGGCATCGAACTGGAATACGATGGGCGATACGGGGCGATGTTTTGCTACAAGGCGAAGAATTACGCGCTGTATGAAGGCGATAAAATCACGCTGCGCGGGAGTGCGCTGCGCTCGCGCGGAATCGAGCCGTATCTGAAAAAGCTGACGAGCCAGCTGATCAAATTTCTGCTGGGTGCTTCGACCGAATCGCCCGTGCGGCTCGTGGATGAGTATCGGCGCCTACTCGTGTCGTCACGGGTACCGGTGACCGAGCTTGCGAAGAGCGAGACGCTGAGCATGAACCCGGACGCGTACGATCGCTTGGTCGCGGAGGGCGGGAAGGGGAGGAGGGC
>ENA-ORBV01010414-ORBV01010414.1-microbial-mat-metagenome-genome-assembly--contig:-NODE-10414-length-14893-cov-4.611839_pt1 | contig 14893 bp, 15 predicted proteins | sample MGYA00237777_ERZ505514 | MGnify/ENA primary metagenome ERZ505514 (study PRJEB26160, sample SAMN06269048) | microbial mat metagenome | isolation source: Oligotrophic lake microbial mat | place... | reverse complement strand
ATGATACGGCGACCACCGAGATCTACACCTCTCTATTCGTCGGCAGCGTCAGATGTGTATAAGAGACAGGGTGTCGAACGTCGGGTATCAATACCTGCACTTCCACTATAATCCCGCGCACATGCTTGCGGTGACGTTCTTCTTTACGACGTGTCTCGCGCTGGCGCTGCACGCATCGCTCGTACTATCGGCGACAAACCCTGGCGGTGGCCAGACGGTCAAGACGCCTGAGCACGAGAATACATTCTTCCGTGACACCATTGGCTACTCGATCGGCACACTTGGCGTGCACCGGTTGGGCCTGCTGCTTGCCTTGAACGCCGTCTTCTGGAGTGCGGTGTGCATCGTGATCTCGGGTCCGTTCTGGACGCGCGGTTGGCCAGAGTGGTGGAACTGGTGGCTCGACCTTCCGTTCTGGCGCTGAGGCATTGGACATAACATGGCTTATCAAAACATCTTCACCCGCGTTCAGGTCCATGGCGGACCAGATCTCGGCATGCCCCAGAAGCCGGCGTTCACGGTTCTTGGGCAGCGCGGCTCCCAGACCTTCGACTGGCATATCCTGGGCCGTTTCGGCGACGCGCAGGTCGGGCCGTTCTATCTCGGCTGGACTGGCGTTCTGTCGCTGATCCTTGGAATTTTTGCGTTCAATATCATGGGCATGAATATGCTCGCCCAGGTCAACTACGATCCGGTTCAGTTTATTCGGCAGTTGTTTTGGCTGTCGCTCGATCCGCCGCGGCCTGAATACGGCCTGAGCTTCCCGCCGCTCAACGACGGCGGCTGGTACATGATCGCCGGCTTCTGCCTTACCGCCTCGATCCTGCTGTTCTGGCTGCGGATGTACCGACGGGCAATCGCGCTCGGCATGGGCACCCACATCGCCTGGGCCTTCGCAGCGGCGATCTGGCTCTACTTGGTGCTCGGCTTCTTCCGGCCGCTCGCCATGGGCTCATGGAGTGAGGCGGTGCCGTTCGGCATCTTCCCGCATCTCGATTGGACCACGGCGTTCTCGCTGCGCTACGGCAATCTTTTCTACAATCCGTTCCACGCGCTTTCGATCGTGTTCTTGTATGGCTCAGCCTTGCTGTTCGCAATGCACGCTGGCACGATCCTGGCCGTCAGCCGTTACGGCGGTGAGCGCGAGATCGAACAGATTACGGATCGTGGCACGGCATCTGAACGCGCTGCTTTGTTCTGGCGCTGGACGATGGGGTTCAACGGAACGATGGAGTCGGTTCACCGTTGGGCTTGGTGGTTTGCCGTGCTGACCCCGATCACGGGTGGCATCGGAATCCTGCTGACCGGTACTGTCGTCGACAATTGGTATCTATGGGCCGTCAAACACGGCGTCGCCGCTCAGTATCCTCTGGTATTCCCGCCAGTTGCTGATCCTGCACTCGCTCCGGGGAGGTAACAGTCATGAAGATCGATCTCAGACTGCCTATCCTTTTCGGCGTCCTTGCCGTTCTCACGGGCCTAATCGCCCTGACCTTCGAGGCACCGTATGTGACAATGTCACAGTGGGGTTATCGCGGGACTGGAATGGCGGTCGTCTATAATGACAAGGCGATCAAGGCGAGCGAGGTTGCAAACCTCGTTCCTGCTGCTCAGGATAAAGTTGAAAAGTCGGGTAAGAAGGCTCGGGAAGTCTACGAGAACGTTCAGGTCCTCGGCGACCTCGACGAAAACGAGTTCAACCGCCTGATGGCCGCCATTACGGAATGGGTCAGTCCAGAACAAGGTTGTTCGTACTGTCACAATGAAGAAGGCTTTGCCCACGACAAGATGTACCAGAAGGTCGTGGCGCGCTCGATGCTGAAGATGACCCAGGATATCAACGCCAACTGGACGTCGCACGTGAAGGCGACAGGCGTGACGTGCTACACCTGTCACCGCGGCAACAACGTGCCAGCCAACATCTGGTTCAACAATGAGCCCGGCGGCAGCATGGCTGGCGTCATCCCGCCAAAAACCATCGGGCAGAATACGCCGGTGAAGTCGGTCGCCTACTCGTCGCTGCCATATGATTATGGCACGTCGTTCCTGGAAAATGACGCCCAGATCCGCGTCAACTCTGAGACGGCGCTGCCCGGCGGCAACCAGACGTCGCTCATGCGGACGGAGCATACTTACGGCCTGATGATGCACATGTCGTCGAGCCTTGGTGTGAACTGCACCTACTGCCACAACACGCGCAATATCTCTCAGCGTGAAAACAACCCGCCGCAGTGGGCGAACGCATGGCATGGCATCCGGATGGTGCGGACGATGAACACCGGGTATCTCAACCCGTTGAAACCGGTCTATCCCGCAACACGTTTGGGCGCTTTGGGCGATGCGCCGAAACTCAACTGCGCGACCTGCCACAACGGGGCCTACAAGCCACTCAACGGCACGAGCATGATACCTGACTATCCAGAACTTGCTCCAGCAACGGCGACAAAAGTGTCTTATCTGCCGCTGAAAACCAACTGATACGGACCGACAAGCACATGGCCTGAACCCAGCTCATTAGCAGGGTTCAGCCACCACCGGGGACCGATCGGCGACTTTGCAATGACTGCGCTGGGCAACTGGCGCGGTCATTTTCATTTCAGTCGCTTTGTTTCAATCGTTACCCGGCACGAGAGAACATGCTTTAGTCCGGTTACCGCTGCCCAATTCCGTGGCTTTGCCCGCCGCTCGAACCTGCTTCGTCACCCGCTTCCGATCCACGAGCCTGATGCCCCACTTGTCGACCGCGCGCACCTTCGGCTCCTTACGCGTGCGAACGCCGATGGCTGTCCCCGGCATGCGGATCGGAGTGATGGGCGGGACGTTCAACCCGCCGCACAGCGGCCATCTCGTGGTGGCGGCGAGCGCGATGAAACGGCTACAGCTCGATGCGGTGTGGTGGCTCGTGACGCCCGGTAACCCGCTCAAGGTCAACGGCGGGTTGCCGCCGATCGAGGCGCGCATGGCAGCGTGCCGGGCGTTAGCGCGCCATCCGCGCATGCACGTGACCGCGTTCGAGGCGGAACTCGGCGCGCCCTACACCGCCGTCACCACCGCATTTCTGGCGCGCCGTCATCGCGGCGTGCGGTTCGTTTGGCTGATGGGGGCGGACAACCTTGCCGGGTTTCACCGGTGGCAGAACTGGCGGGGCATCGCCGCAACGATGCCGATCGCGGTTGTCGACCGACCGAACTGGCGGTTGAAGGCCGTGTCGTCGCCAGCAGCCGCGGCCTTGGCCCGGACGCGTTGGAGCGAGGCGCGTGCGCGGGGTTTGACGAGCGGCAGGCTCTGGAGTGGTGTTTCGATGCCGCGCCCCGGCTGGGTATTGTTATCGACCCGGCTGTCGCCAGAATCCTCGACCGAACTGCGCGCCAGGGTTGAGGCCAGGGTTGAGGCCAGGGTTGTGGAGGCCGGGGCGAGAGTCGACGCTGGCGGCAGCGCCGGTGCGACCGGGTCGGGCTCTGGCGCGTGTCCAGCTGCGGCACACAGTGCCAAGTCCTAAACCATAATACCGGCAAAGGAACGATCGGAGCTTCGATCCCGATCAGGGGAGTTGGAAAACCGGGACGAATGCGTTAACACTTTATATTGCGGGCACTGAGCCCGTTCCAGCGGTGAGGCACCGTTTGACATCTGCGCGGCCCGACTGCCGACGACGCTCGCCAAGACCACCGGTTTTTCCGGGATCTTGCGGGGTCGGTCGGCATTTTTTCTTTGCGTTGCCGATGTTCCGCCCTTGCCTTTTGATCGACGACAACTTGGCGCAACCCGAAAGGAACTTCATCAAAACATGAGAACCACGTCGGACGCCGCCCCTGCGAGGGCGCAACACGACCACGCCGCCGTCGGCCTCCAGCCGCCGGGGTCAGCCAACAACTTGGGTCAAGCCAACTTGGGTGAAGCCAACTTGGGTCAAGCCAGCGAGGCCAATCCATCCGCCGATCTCGTCAAAGCGATCGCGATCTGGCTCGATGAGGCCAAAGCCGAAAACATCGTCACGATCGACCTCAAGGGCAAATCGACCATCGGCGACTTCATGATGATCGCCAGCGGCCGTAACGACCGCCACGTCGGCGGTATTGCCGACATGCTTCAAAAGAAGCTGCGCGAGTATGGCGCGGGCAAAGCCCGGGTCGAAGGTCTCGAGTCGTGCGATTGGGTGCTGATCGACAACGGCGACGTCATCGTCCACGTGTTCCGTCCCGAGGTGCGGGATTTCTACAAGCTCGAAAAGATGTGGTCGGGTGACCGTCCGGTCGACGAGACGACCCACTGAGGGCTGCGCAATAGCGGGCTTTGACATAACGGGCGCCAGCGGGAAGCTGGCCGCCCGGGACGCTCGGGCTAACTTTATCCCGGTTGTGGTCGCAAGGCCTGAGATGCTTGATCGGTCGCTGCGGCGATGAAAATCATGATTGCCGCCGTCGGCCGCCTCAAAGACGGTGGCGAGCAGCAGTTGTTCGACCGCTATGCCTCGCGCTTCAACTCTGGCGGCAAGGCCCTTGGCCTTGGCCCAATTGACCTTCGCGAGCTGGTCGAGAGCCGCAAACCAGACGTGGCTCAACGCAAATCCGACGAAGCCACGCGGTTACTTTCGTGTTGCCCCGACCGCGCCGTGCGGATCGTGCTCGACGAACGCGGGCGGCCGGAAGACAGCGTCGCGTTCGCAGCCCGGATTGCCGGTATCCGCGACGGCGGCGCTTCAACGCTCGCTTTTCTGCTCGGCGGACCCGACGGGCACGGCAACGACGCACTGTCTGGCGTCACTTTTCGCCTCAGCCTGGGCGCGATGACCCTGCCGCACGGCCTCGCCCGCGTGATCCTCGCCGAACAACTCTACCGCGCCACGACGATCCTCTCCGGCCACCCGTACCACCGGGGGTGAGGAAGGTGGCGTGTCTTGACTCGCTTTGTGGGGTCGCGTTGTGGACTTGCTGCAACGGCGCGGACGCGGCAGTCTCGGATCTGCGATGTTCCATTTGCGTTGAGGTCAACCCGAGGCCGCCACCCATGTCCGAAAGCGAGATGACGGGCTACACGGTCGCCTATGGCCGGGACGAGGCGCCGTTCCCGGTTTATGCGGCTGCTGCCATTGCCGCTGTGCTGCTGACGGCGGCCGCGTTGCGGCTCGATCCGATCATGCTTTCGATCGGCGTCGTGGCGGGGGGCTTTGCTTTCTACAATCTACCACTGGCCGAAGTTGGTCGGCCGCGAATGGGCGCCAACCAATATGGCGTGTTCATCGAAGGCTTGGGTCTCATCCAATGGCGCGCGATCGATGACATCCGCTTGGTCGAGATTGCGGCTCGGGCGGCGACCTCGAACGAATTGCTGATCGCGCTGAAACATCCGCTCGGGCGCGCGCTCATCGCCGACTGGCGCAAGCAGCCACTCCATCGTCGGCTGATGCGGTTACCGTGGCGGATGACGCATGACAACACCATCCGGATCGCGCTCGACGCGTTTGAAAACGAACCGGGCGACATCGAGCGGACGTTCTTGCGGATGTGGCGCCACTTCCGCAGCTAGAACCTGTCCGGTTTAATAGGCACCTAGGCGTCAGCTGCGTGCGGCGACTTTGTCGAGCAGGGCAGGCGGCAGCACGCGCTTCAGGACGGCCGCCATATGCGTTGGTGTTGTCACATAATAGCGGCGCTGCGGCTTGGGGTTTTCCAGCGCATGGATCAGCTTGAACACGACCTCTGACGGCTCGAGCTTGAAGCGGTCGGTCCCGCCCGCTTCCATGCTTTCGAGCCGCTTCATGTAGACCGCGCGGTGAGGCGATCGCTCGATGTCGACGGTCTCGCGGAACCGGGCAAGAGCGGCTGCGACGAAGTTGGTCCGGATCGGGCCAGGTTCGATCAGGCAGACGTGGATACCGGTGTCGGCGAGTTCGAGCCGCAAGCTATCGGTGAGCGCTTCGAGCGCGAACTTCGAGGCGCAGTATGCGCCGCGGTACGGCGCCGCCATGAGGCCGAGCACCGACGAGCACTGGACAACGCGCCCGGAGCCGTTCGCGCGCATGGCAGGTAGTACCGCGCGTGTCAGGGTGTGGGCGGCGAACACGTTGACCTCGAACTGCTGACGGAGAAGCTCGGTCGGCAGGTCTTCCACCGCGCCGACTTGGCCGTAAGCGGCGTTGTTGAACAGCGCGTCGAGCCGGCCGCCGGTCAGTTCGAGCGCTTGTTGTGCGCACGCTTCGACGGCGGCGTGGTCGGACAGTTCGACCTTGATGACTTCGAGGCCTTCGACCAACCGCAAGCGGTCGATGTCCTCGTCCTTACGGGCCGTCGCGATGACGCGCCAGCCTCGGCCTTTGAGCATTTCGGCGGCTGCGAGGCCGATGCCGCTCGACGCACCGGTGATGAGAATGGATCGTTCGGTCATGGGTCACTGCGCAAGGCAGACCACGGCGCTGCCGCCGGGTCCGCTGGACTGTTGTTCGGGGTCGGGAGTGTCAGTTGAACGGCGAGATGATCAGCGCGGCACCTGCGGGGTGGAGCGCGCGCCAGAGCCGCGTAGAGCTTGGCGTTCCGTTTCGATGGCGGCGACCTGGGACGGCCAGCTCGCGCTCAACCAATCGTCGGTACCAAACAGCCAGTACCAGAACCGGTTGCGGCGATGGTAGCGCTCGACCGTCGCGCGGCCGATATTGTCGACGTTCGTCGTCAACTGCTGCAGCAATTCGTTCGGCTTGGTGATGGTGGTTTCGATCGATGCCAGCCGGTTGGCAATGACCGAGACGTCGCCGACGCCATCGAGGCGCCACTGGTCGATAGAGCCGGCCAGTGTGTGCTGGTTGGTATTGAGCTTGAGGAGGGCCTCGTGGACCTCTTTCAGCTCCGTCGCGTGTTGCGTTTGGAGTTCCATGGTCCGCTCAACACTCTGCGTGAGCTGAGCCTCGAGCGCAGTCAACCTCTGGACCATCGGCGCCAGTTGGGACTTGATTTGGCTATCGAGGGCGCCGAGCCGCTCGGTCAGTGGCTGTGTGGCAGCCTGCATGCGGCCGTCGAACGCCGTTGCGACGGCCGTAAGCCGCTCGGCCAGCGGCTGTGCGGCTTGTTGCAGGCGGCCGTCGATGGTGGCTGCGAGCGTCGTCAAGCGTTCGCCGACGCCGTTGAGGACGTCCGCGCGCTGGCGCTCGAAGCCCGCAGCCAAGGCTTGCAGCCGTTCGGTCGTCAGCGATTGGACGCGGTCGGCGTTGCCGGATTGCACCGCAAGTGAGGAGGTCAGCGTCTTGATCTCGGCCGCGAGGCTGGCGGTGGCCTGCTGGTACGCCGTGCGTTGAGCGGCCATTGCATCGTCCATGGCACGCAACCGTTCGGCCAAGGCTTCGCCGACCTTGGAACTGTCGGACGACAGCACGGCCTCCTCGATGATGTCGAGGCGGTTGATGATGCCGTCGACGTCGACCGGCTTGCTGTTGGTGATCTCGACCGCGCGCTCGATCTGCTTGAGGCGGTCGACCAGGGTCGTCTGCAGTCGGCCACCGTCGGCCATGGTTTCGCGCACGGCCCGTTCCATTTGGGCGAGGCGGTCCTGGATCGGCGACAGATCGATCGGGGTCACACGCTGGCGTGGATCAAGGACGGCTTCCTCAATCGAGCTGAGACGGTCGAGGAGGCGGCCCGTCACTTCGTCACTTCCGCGGGTGTCGAGGACGGCGCGTTCGAGCGCACCGAGGCGGTTGTCGAGGCCGCCACGGAAGCGGCTGGTGTCATCGCGCTCGGTCGAGAGATTGCGTTGCAAGTCGAGGACGATGCCCGACACGGCGCTCCGCTCGTTGGCGAGTTCGTTGGTCAGGGCGCGGAGTGCCGTTTCGAGTTGGTCGATCCGAGCATTCTGGATGCCGTCGGTCGAGCTGCCGAGATATTCGCGGGCGGTATGGTCCCGCGCCGGGTATTCGCGGGGCGCGTAGTCGCGGGCCGGGTAATCGCGAGACGGTTCGCTGCGGCTCCAATCGTTGCTCCGTCCGGTGCGGCGGTCGGCATCGAAATCGCCGCGCAAGTCGGTAGCGAGGCCCGATCGTGACAACGGTGGGAGCGCCATTGTGCTGGCCCGCAGCGTGGAAGCGTCGCGCGATGGGCTGGCCTCCCGCAGCGGCATACGATCGCGGGCCGAGCGGCCGCCGTGGCGCGCGAGGAGGGTGATACCGGGAATGTCTGAGGGCATGTCGAGAAGGGCGTCGACGACGTCGTCGACGTTGGCGGGCGCATTTCGGCGAGCGGCATAATTCGATGCGGCGCGTAGCAACAGCTCGAGGTCGTCGGAGCGGCGCGGACGGGTCTGGCCGCTGCCAAGCCCGATCGGGATTTCGCTGGCGACAATCGTCGCACTTTCGCGGCGCAGGCCAGCAACGCGCAGTCCGCGCGTTTCGAGCGCGCTCGTTGCGACATCGATGCGCGTCATGGCGTGAAGCAGGTGTTCGATGCGCACGTCCGTCGCGCGGTGGGCGGCGGCCACGTCGAAGGCGTGATTGCAGCAGGCGAGGACCACCTCATCGACAAGGATAGGCGCGCGCGACGAGGTCAGCCGCGAGCGGCCATTGCTGGGGGATTCGCCCCCGTGCATGTCGGGTGGACCCCACGTCTGGGGCGTTCTGAGATCGAGATCTTCGCCGCGGTAGGCCATACCAACCAACTCCACTCAACCAACTCCAGAACACGAGCCGTTCAACCCGGCCGCACGGATTACACGCCGGTAAAACGCCCACGACATCACGCCGCTGAAAACCGGGCTCACCGTACTAAGCAACCCTTTGACGCCGCGAAGTTATCGCTTTTTTTCAGCGACGGCGAGGGGCAACCGCAGGCAAACCCGTGATTTGGTCAACGACCGTGCGGTTGCAGCGACATTATCAGTCAATGCCGACGTCGCAGCCATGGCTCAATCAGAAGCAAGCCTAATACCGTTACATTAAGCTACGGTTCGCGATCAATCGAATGGGAACAGGCCGGGATCGTTTTTGCGGGGGCGTTTCAGCGCTTCGGCGATCTCGCTCGTCAGTCGGCCGTCTGGTGGTGGCTGCAACAGGTCGCGGATCGGGTCGGCGGAGCCGGGCGAGACGTCGAGCCAGCGGTCGAACTGGTCGGGGCTCAGGATCAGCGGCATCCGGTCGTGGATGTGGGCGCAGTCAGCGTTGGCATCGGTCGTGACGATCGCCATCGTTTCCAATTCGCTGCCGTCGGCGCCGATCCAGTGCTCCCATAGTCCGGCCAGCGCGAGCAGCGTATCGCTGGTGTTCGACTTGATGAGGTGGGGTGTCTTGGCGCGTGGGGGACCGGTCCACTCGTAGTAGCCGTCCGCTGGCACGAGGCAGCGACGGTGACGGATGGCGCCACGGAACGACGGCTTCTCGGTAATGGTTTCGGCCCGCGCGTTGATCAGAGTCGAGAACTGGCGGATGTCCTTGACCCAGGGCGGGATCAAGCCCCAGCGGACTAGCGCCATTTCGCGCGCGGTTCCGGTGTTTCCCCCGGTCCCGGAGTTTCCCCCGGTCCCGGAGTTTCCCCCGGTCACGGAGTTTCCCCCGGTCACGGAGTTTCCCCCGGTCCCGGAGTTTTCCCCGGTCCCGGTGGGGTGTTTGATCGCGGAGTTCCGCACGATGACAACCGGCTCGGTCGGCGCAATATTTGGGCGCGGCGGAAATTCGAGCGCGTTGGCGGTCCGGAACAGTCTCTGGACCGCCTCGGGAGGCGAGGTGAAGCTATAGCGCGAGCACATGCGCGGATAGATATCACACCGGCGCGCAGCCGTCGCGATGGCGCTGGCATGCTCTGCGGCGCCGTAACCGTCTTGGATCGATCACAGCTTGCGGGTTACGCGGTCAGCGTTTCCGATGTCTGAGGCCGCACGGCCGGCTGCGCCTCGGTGGCGATCGCCACGACCTCGCCCGCACGCAACGTCAGCGCCAATTCGCCGCGCTTCAAGCGCAGTGCGTCTTCGCCAAAAATTTTCCGACGCCAGCCTTCGAGCGCGCGGACGGACGGGTTGGCTTTGGTTGCGATCAGCTCGAGGTCTTCGGTATCGGCAATCAACCTCGGAGCCACGCGGGCGCGGGCGGCTGCGGCCTTGAGCAACACCTTCAGCAGTTCGACAAGGGCGCCAGCTTCGGCGGCGATCGCCTCGTGGTGCTCGACGGATGGCACGGTCGCTGGATCGCGGGCGAGGCCCGCTTTGACAGCATCTATGATTTCGCGCGCGCGCTGGGAGCGGGCGAACCCGTCGGACATGCTGCGCAGTTCGCCGAGCTTTTCGACCGTGGTCGGGGCCTGATGGGCAATGTCGAGCAGGGCATCGTCGCGCAAAATGCGTCCGCGCGGGACATCGCTGGCCTGGGCGTGTTGTTCGCGCCACGCGCAGATCTCGATCAGGACGGCCAGCGCCTTGCGGCCCCGCACCTTCAGCTTGAGGCGCTGCCACGCATCCGCTGGCACCGTCTCGTAGGTGGCGGACGTCATCAATTCGGCCATCTCCTCCTCGACCCATTCGAGGCGGTTTTCGGCAGCCATCTCCTGGCGCATCTTGACGTAAACGTCGCGAAGATGGGTCACGTCGCCGAGTGCGTAGACGAGCTGGTTCTGTGACAGCGGGCGGCGGCTCCAGTCGGTGAAGCGCGAGGACTTGTCGAGGTCGGCGCCGGTGTATTTCTTGACGAGGTTGACGTAGCTGATGCTCTCGTTGCAGCCGCAGACCATCGCCGCGATCTGGGTGTCGAAAACCCGCTTTGGCACCTTGCCGGTCTCGACGAAGATGATCTCGATGTCCTGCCGGGCGGCGTGGAACACCTTCACAATCTGCTCATTCATCATAAGGTCGAAGAACGGCGCGAGGTCGATACCGGGCGCCATCGGATCAACGATAACCTCCGGGCCAGCGGCGCTATCGCGGCCGGGTCCCGCCATTTGGATGAGGCACAGGATCGGCCAGTAGGTCGATTCCCGCATGAACTCCGTGTCGACGGTGACGAAGTCGCCCTGGGCGAGTTCTTCGCAGGCACTGGCGAGGTCGGCTGTGGTTGTAATAATGCGCATGGCGGCGGCTGATAGTGGAAGACGCCCAGGTTGTCGCGAAAATGCCATAGTAGGGAAAATTTCGGAAGTTAGTGGTGTATCCCGGTCATGCCTAACAAACATGTGTCGATTTGGCACCTGCCGATGGGTCTCAGCGCCAGCCGCACGGGGTTTGGCGGCGAGAATACAACGTACCTTACTTGCTGGGTACCTTCGGTGAGTAGGCGCAGCGATCGGGTTTGATGTCGATCAGCGGTGTGCCGTTCAAGCAATCGAGCCCCCGCACGGCGACCGTTGCGCCCTCTATCGCGACGAGTTTGCAGACGGCCGTGCCGATGGGGTTCGGGCGTAGCGGGGAGCGTAAGGCAAAGGTGCCAAACGTCTCACCGTCGGACTTGGGCGATTGCTGAAGAAGATCGCGCCGGGCTTCATGAAGCCAATAGAGCACTTCGATCGTGTCGAAGGTTTCGAGGCCTTTGAGTGCCAAGCCGAATGGAGGGGTGAGGACGAGGCGGCAGATCGGGCCGTCGTGGCGTCCCTGCCGCGGGCATTCGGCACGCGTGGTGAACGGCGTCTCGATGTGGCCAATAAAGACAAGTCCTACGTTCGCCTCCGGCAATGGCGCCACGCACTCACCGGCGCGGGCGGCATCGCGGGGTTGGTCCGTGTTGTTGCGCCGGTCGGGGTTGTCTGCCTGGTCGGACCCTGCGCAATTCGCGCTCATCGGTCGAGCGCTGGGTCACGCGCGTCATCGGGCACCGCCGTGTTCTTCAGCCACTCGGGGAATTCGACCTCGGTACCTCGGCCGTTTTCCTCGAGCCATTTCTTCATGAATAAGATCTCGCGCTTTTGCGAAGCGACGATCCCGCCGGCGAGGCGTCTCAATCGTGGGTTTTTGCTGTGGCGCAGCAGCACATAGGCTTGGTCGATGGCGCCTTGATGGTGGGGGATCATGCCGCGAACGAAGTCGATATCGACGTCGTTGGTATACGGCAGCGACATCTCCTGGTGCATTTTCTGCATCACAGCATCCAATGCTTTCGATGCTTCGCTCAAGGGCGGTTTCGCAGCTCCAGCGGCGGGTGCACCGTGGTTCGCGTGGCCAGCGGGATGCTGTGCGCTGCTGTCAGTTTTTTGGGCCTGGTCGTGACCGGCGGCGGGTTGGGCTGGCGCACGGCCTTGGGCGCTTGCGGCCCCGGCGGCAATCACGGCAGCGGCGATAGAGGTGGCGAAGACTGCTGGAAGGCGCATGGGACACTCCGGTGTTTGATTGCCGATGGACCGGTCTGCCTATGACCCGAAGCATCCGAGGAACAATCGGGGACGCGGACGATCGGACTGCCGAAATGACATATGGGGCAGCGATTTGCGGTTGCAACGCCGCCATTCGTGTCGAACGGCCCGCAGAAAGTCGGCAACGGCGGTGCGTCGATCTATCGGCGTCACACTGATCATCGGGTGACGACTTTGAGTGTTGAACGCGGGACGGCGACCACGCTCGCTTGGGTTCCGCGGCGAACGGTGACCAGTGTCCGCGGGTTGCGGTTTTGCTGAATGACAGTGCGCGAAACTGTGGTCGCGCGCGGCTTCGAGCGGGATGGGGTCTCAGCCTTGCTTGTCCCACGGCCTGCGTTGACGACTTTTGCTTTTTTCCGCGATGAGGGTTTATCAGCACTGATGTTTGCTGTGGTTGATCGTGCCGTGTTCTGGTTTTGGCCACCGCGTGTCGGCGAAGCGACCTGATTGGCGGCGACGCCGGGCGCCAGCGGAACGACAAGATCTGGCACTTCAGCGGCGGCAGAGGTTGCGCTCGACGTGGCGACAACAACGGTGGCTGGACCCGCGCTCGGCACGGTCGATCCGGCTCGCTGGTCACCGTCGGCCAGCGCCGAGGTGCCTTTCGCCGCGACAAAGCGTGATGGCGGAGTGTCGGCAATGGCGATCGTTCGGGCGATTGCAGGTATCGGATCGAAGATCGTTGAAGATATCATCGCGTCCGTCGCCGTTGTGGTTTCGACGGCGTGTGGCGGTTCACTGGCCTTCGGTGACAGGCCGACCCCCGTCCAGTGCGCTACTGCGCTTTCGAGCGCGTTGCGGGGCACGCCCGTGCCGGCCTCGATCACAACGAGTGCCGCTGTCACCAGCAGCCCGAATCCAAGTGCGGAACGCATGGGATCTCCACTCCTGCCGGGTGTCATACCCGCAGCCACATTTGACAGTGGATTTGTGGCCATCGTCCGTCAAGCTTTACAGCCGGTTAAGCGTAACGGCGGCGACGTTTCGTGGCCCGATCCTATCGCTTACGCCGCTCCACCACTGCAGCCACGGCAGCGCGTTTGGCCGGGGCGACGGCTGCGGGCTTGACGACCGGTTTGGATGCGGCAGCGCGGTTTGGCTTGGGAGTGACCGGGCTTGCCACCTGTTTCGCTGTGCTCTTGCGTGCGGCGGGGCCCGAAGTCTTGGCCGTTTGTGGGCGACTGTTGGTTGTGCCGTTGGTCGTGGCCGCGTCTCGATCGGGTGTGGCAAACCCACCGGCTGACGATCCCGGTGTGCCTCCAGCCGTTGCCATTGCGTTCGCAACAGCAGCGTTCGTAACAGCAGCGATCGCGTTCGACGGCGCCGGGGCGGTTTCTGGAACGCGTGCGATCACGACAAACGGTGGAACAGGCGGAATAGCTGAGACGGTTGTATTAACCGGCGTTGCCAATGAAGATGCCGACGATGGCGGCGCATTCGTTGCGGCGTTCAAAGCGGGGATTGCGACTTGCGCTGGCGCTGCAACCTGGGCTGGAGCGCTGGCCGGCATAGGCGTCGGCTCGAATTTCGGGACCAAGGCAGGTGTCTGAGCGGCCGTCGTTTGAGGCGCAACCGCAGCGACAGACCGCGACACGCCGGTATCGTGTGGATTGACGAGGCCAAGAGACACAAGCGCGGTACTGATGAATATCACGGCGCCAATCGCGGGACGCATGCGGGGTGCTCCAAACCTTCGATGAGATCCCTACAACATCGCAAAAGCCTGAACGAACACTCAATGACTTCAATAATTTGCATTGGTCTTGTCGACCAATGCCAGATTTATTCAACAGCGGCCACACAGACGAAGAGCCGGGGGAGCGGCCCCCGGCTCGTTCAACGCTGGTGTGGTACGGATGCGAAGCCAACTCGGCGGCGGCTGCTCAAGGCACACCGTGGAGCCGATTTCGCTCCCGGCCTACGACCGTGCCCCGATCGCAGTGCCTCGCCGGTCTCGTGCGATGGCGGCGCCCTCTGGACACGGCCGATCGCTGGAAACCCAACTCTCACTGGGGTAAACTGCATCGCGCCTGCTTGTCACGTCGTTTACCGTGCATAATTCCGTATTTTGTCACGATCTGTGTTGCCTTGCGGCTTTTGCTACACAACTTGCAGAATCTGGCGTATCCGCACTTAGGCGCCTGCGAGCTGTTGTGCTGCGGAGCCGCACCCTCATCTCACTCTTCGCTATCCACCCTTGCCGCAGTCGCGGACCCGCCAAACTCCATGTCCCACAACACATTCGGCCACCTGTTCCGATTCACGACTTGGGGCGAGAGCCACGGCCCGGCCATAGGTTGCATCGTCGACGGATGTCCACCTGGCATCGCGCTCGACGCGAGCGACATCCAGCGCGACCTCGACCGGCGAAAACCCGGGCAATCTCGCTTCACGACGCAGCGTCGCGAGGCCGATGAGGTCGCTATCCTGTCGGGCGTATTCAGCGGTCCTTCCGGCCAGCAGGTCACGACCGGGACGCCGATCGCGCTTGAAATCCAAAACACCGACCAGCGCTCGAAGGATTATGGCGCGATCGCGCAGTCCTACCGGCCGGGCCATGCCGACATCACGTATGATGTGAAATATGG
>ENA-ORBV01010413-ORBV01010413.1-microbial-mat-metagenome-genome-assembly--contig:-NODE-10413-length-14893-cov-4.720302_pt1 | contig 14893 bp, 7 predicted proteins | sample MGYA00237777_ERZ505514 | MGnify/ENA primary metagenome ERZ505514 (study PRJEB26160, sample SAMN06269048) | microbial mat metagenome | isolation source: Oligotrophic lake microbial mat | place... | reverse complement strand
ATCGGTGTAGGAGTAGTTCGCAACCAGCCGCCAGTTTCGCGTCAGGTTGGCGGTAATGCGCGCCTCGTACCCCTCGGATTCAAAATCAGACGAGACCGAATTCACTGGCGGCGTATATGCCCGGTAGATCTCGGCCCATTCACCCGAAGGAATCGGACCGCCGGAGCCTGCCAGGATGCCGGCGAATGCAGTCATGACGCGTGCATTGCGCCCGGGTGCATCGCCAAGGAACCCACTCGTGATGCGGCCTTTCTCGTCGGCTTGGAAATAAACGAGCCGAGCGCTGATCCGGCTGTCGAGGAGATTGAGGCCGATACCGTAATCCTGGCCATTACCCTCGGAGAGCGGTGCGAGGTTACCAAACGGAAACACCGTTCGCGCCAGCGGCGGCACCCCGAGATTCGATGAGCGGTTCGCGATGAGTGAAAACCAGTCGGTCACGTGATACACCGCCCCGATCGTTTCCGTTCGGGCCGTGAGTTTGGTCACAGTACTCTTGGCGGGGTCGGCATCGACCACGTCACCCACGGTGGAGTCTCTAGAGTATCCAAACTCTGTGACCGTGACCTTGTCTTCCCTATATCCCAGGGTCGTGACGAGCCGGTCCGAGAAGAAGTAACTTTGCACGACGGCGAGGAGAGAGTTCATCCCCTGCTTGACGCCGCTGTTGTTGGCTCCGGCGTCGTCGTTGACGAAGGCCATGTCGTACCTCTGACCGCCAAAGTTCAATCGCGCCGGAAGCGAGCGCCAGTCACCGGCGCGGTAGGTTCCGAATTCTCCCTCGGTGACGTAATTGCGAACCGCCACGCGGTTGTTCGGATGGTTGGGCATGGGATTGAACGGACTGCCCACGAGCGAGAGCCACGACAGCGCGTTGATGCCCGTCTGCTTGGAGTGGGACCAGGACGCCGCGACCCGATGATGACCGAACCGCTGACGCTTCGGCTTGATCGCGTAGGAAGTCGAGACTCGTGACTCGCGATAATCCCCGTAGTGAAGGCCGCCCCGCCAAGCGCCGTCGAAATAGAGCTGGCCAGCAAAGGGATTGGCCGGGCCGTTGAGCCCCAATGTGCGGTTGGGATCACCTCGCATCATGGGAAACGCATTCACAAGGACGCGGCTGGTGAGGGTCGTTTTCTGATAGTGGTGCGCGGCGTTGAAGACGAGATTGCTGGTCGGCTGCCAGTCAGCGGTGAAAGTGTAATTCTCCAGATGCTGATGGCGTCGCATTCCCGATCCTCCGGCATTGGCCCAGCGCGGATAAAATTGCGGGTCGCTCAAGACCAAGTTGGAGGCAGTCATTCCGGGAGTGCCATCCGGCCCGCGGACGGCGGCATTGTTGTAGGTGCCTGTCAGATACGTACCGATGGCATCGAAGACCGTGCCATTGTTTTCGATGAAGACGGGACGGCGGTTTAGTCCGCCCAGAGCGCCGTCGCGCCCCACGATTCCCAATGCCGCCAACGCGGCGGAGGGCGCGGCGGACGTCGGCGTGACGGTGACGGCGTTTATGCCGCGGGCCTCGCGATTATCATACCACGCGAGCACTTGGTCGGTGGGAGGCATGGTCTTCATCACCGCACTGGTATCCCGTCCCGTCTCGCCCATGGCCTTGATCGTGAGCGTGCGTGTCGGCTTGAAGGTGATGGCCCCGAAAATCCGCTTCTTGTCGTCGAAATCAAATTGTCGCCAGCCTCCGTTCTCCTGGTGCAACGCTGCGACGAGGATGGCCAGTTTGTCTTTCACCAGCACCCGGTTCGCGTCGATCTCGGTGCGGCTGCGATCGGAGGAACCAAAACTATAGCGCAACGTGCCGCTGTGGCTGTGGGTCGCTGCTTCCTTGGAGGATTGATTGAGCAATCCGCCGGGTGCACTGATGCCGAACAGGATGCTGTTGGGACCGCGGGTGTCTTCGAATCGCGCCACGCGATACGGATCGGGGTTGGTAATGCTGGGAAAGTAATCGATACCCTGGCTCGCAGCCAAGCCGCGTACCAGCGTGCGGTTTAGCAGGTTTTCGCCAGTGATCATTACGTTCTGATTCGTGCCAGCAGAATTCGAATCGTTCGTGTCCATCTCGGAGTTTACCGTGTACGCGAGTAACTGCGAGAGATCCGTAATTGCTAGGTCATCGATGAATTCCTTGGTGAACACAGAAACCGATCCGGCGGTGTCGCGCAGTCGGGTGTTGAGACGGCTGCCGGCGAGGGTGTTCTCGGCGAGATAGCCGAGGTCACGCGACGTGTTGACCTCGAAGGGCGACAGTTGGATCGCGGCGTCCGCCGCATCGGCCAGGGCGCGCGCTCCCGGGGCGGGTTCAGCGCGCGCCGCTTCGGCTTTTGGGACCGGCCTCGCCGGGCGTACGATCGCAAACGCGTCGCTTGCCTCGTCGAAGCGCACCACGAGCCCCGTACTTGCCAGCATCTGTTCGAGCGCGGCACGCGCCGTCATCTCGCCCTTCACGGCCTGCGTGCGTACGTCCTGCAGGATTAGCGTGGGCGCGATCACCTGCCGTCCGGATTGCTCTGAAAATTTTTTCAGCGCGGATTCTGCCGAGCCGGCGGCAACGTCGAAACGTAGTCTTGCCGTATTCGCCTCCTCGGCGGAGGCGGTCCAGGCAAGTAACAGAACGAGCGCGGCCACGAACCACGCGAAACCGCTACGGCTCGCAGCGGGGCAATGAACGGGGGTAACAGGCATGGAGGATCGGGATTCGGTACCCCCGAGGTGAGGGCTCCAATCCAACGATGCGCGAACCCTCAAAATCAGTTACGGATTTTTTTTCCATCCGGCGTCGCGGGGCGCAAAATCAGCACTTCGCCTGCGCGCTCGATCTGCATGTCATAGTTCGCCTCCAGCATCTGCGCAAAGCCCTCAGGATTGTCGGCGCGGAACATTCCGCTCATCTGCATCCGCGCCAGTGTCCGGTCGGCGATTTGCAATTGTAGACGGTTCTCGCGATTGAATGCGGCCACCGCATCGCTGAGTTGGTTGCCGTTCAGTTCGAGCCGCGGGCCCCGCCACCCCAAGCGGCGTTCGATCTCCGCTCCGGTGAACACCTCGACGTTTGGCTCCGCGGCCGTGACCAACACCGTCACGCGGGACCCGGCGTCGGCAAACACGGGCGCGGCGCTCACGCGGGCGACCGCCACGCGGCCTTCAGTTACCAGGACATCGACCGCGCCTACCTTGGCCTGCACCGCAAACGACGTGCCGACGGCGCGCACCTCGACGCCCTGCACCGTCACGATAAAGGGTCGCGCCGCATTCTTCTCGACGGAAAAATGCGCTTCGCCGCGCAGCAGCCGCACGCCGCGCCGCGCTGTCCCGTAGACGACTTCAATTTCCGCGCCGAAGTTGAGTTCGACCACCGAGCCGTCGGAAAGTAGGCGACGTTCTGGTTTGGAAACCAACAAGGCGGCCGGCGCGGCATCCGCCGAAGCCCGCTTGATTTCGCGCGGTCCGACGTAGATTAGGACCAACGCCGCAGCCGCAAGCCCGGTGCCAAAGCCCGCCAAAGCCCGCCACCGGCGCTGGCGCGCACGCGCGGTCAGTTTGGCCGCGGCCCATTCGCCCGTGCCGGTGGCCCGCAGCGTGTCGCACGGTGCCAGCGCCGTCTCGTATTCGCGCCACACCGCCCTGTGCCGCGGGTCGGCGGCAAGCCAGCGTTCGAACTCAATTTCTTCGCGGGGGGTGAACCCCACGTCGCGCCGCGCGTACCACGCCGCCGCCACATCATCGATCCCTTCCGTAGCGCCGGAAAAATCGTGCGGGTCAGCCATGGTCGCCTTTCGGAAAAGCCGCGATTCGGCCCGTCACACCGCGCCAGCGCAGAGACTGCACGATGCGCTTGGCTCCGCGGCCAACCTGGACTTGCACCGTTTGCTCCGACAGCCCTAGGCTCACGGCGATCTCGCGCTGCGACACGCCCTGCAGTTTGCGCAGGATGAAAATCTCGCGGCAACGACCAGGCAGCGCATCGATCGCTTCGAGCAGCAGCGCGACCTCCTGCCGGGTGCTGACTTGTTCGGCGACATCGGGCTCTTCGGCGACCACAAGCAGCGCGGCGGAGTCCGGCCCCGGATGGACGGCGAAAATCTTCGGACGGCGGAAAATCGCGAGAGCAACATTCCGGGCCGTCGCGAACAGATACGCGCGGGCGCACGCCATCGGCGTCGCTTCCCGCGCGCGCAGGAGCCGCAGGTAGCTTTCTTGCACCACATCGTCCAGGTCGCGCGCACCCGGGAAACGGCTGCGCAGCCATGCCCGCAAATCCCGCTCGTGCGGCTGGACGTGTTCGGCAAACCACTGCGTGTGGTCGGTGTGGGGCGGAATCACGACGGGAGCACCGGACGCGAAACACCCACGCAAATCAAGCTCCGAGACGCGGGCGCGTCGCTTGATGCGCGGTAGAACGTGGTCTCAACGGAGATTGCGTGCATGAACTTCCACCTAGCTAAAAGGTCCCTTTGATCCCGAAAGTCCAAATCGCTCCCCACTGTTGACGCTGCCGAAACTGCGCATGCTCGGGCGTGTTCGAGCCATAGATCTGAAGGTCGACCGGAGCGTCGCCCAGATTGGCCAGACTCGCGAATAAGGCTAAGCGCGGAGTCAGACGATATTCGCCATTCAGATCGACGATCATGCGTTTCGACGCCCAATTGTAAGTGCCCGGAGCGATACCTCGACCTTCTGCCACCGGACCGCGCCGCGCATGGCCCGTATAACTCCATCGCATACGCACATTGTATTTCGAACGCATCAAGCTAACTCCCCAATTGGCCGTGAAGGGCACAAAGCCCGTGAAGTTCGCCGCAGCCGGTCCTTCGGTCCGCAAAGAGCTTGTATTCGCGAACACCTGTACTCCGCTCGCCCACTCCGGCAGGAAGGTCAGCGCCTGTTTGTAGCTGATGTCGAAGCCTGACATCCGAGAGGTCTCAGACAGGTTGAATTGAGTCGCCACGTCATAGCCGCCGTAGACCGATGGATCGAGACCATAGAGCGTCAGGAACTCCGGCGTCGCGGCGAACACGGTATCGCCGAAGAAGTTGTCGATCTCACGCAGAAACGCGCTCACCGAGAGCACGCCGATCGGTTCGAAATAATATTCAAGCCCGACCTTCACCGTATGCGCAGTCCAGGCCTTGATCCCCGCATTGTTGACCGCGGTCCGATTGGTGGGCGACGCCGGCTCTTCGGTGTCCGGCAAGGTCAGGCTCCCGGCATATTGCACCAAATCCGGACGTCCCACGGACTGATAGTATCCGGCACGTGCGATCATATTCTCGCGGAGGTCATAGCTCACGTTGATACTTGGGAACCAGCGCAGATATTCCTTTTTCGCGCGCAGCCCGCGGTCGATGCGCGTGAGACGGGCCGTTTCCAGTGCATTGGTCGTGATCGGCAACGGCCGGCCATTCGTTCCCAGGATTACGGTGCCGTTCGCATTGCGCTGATGGTTGCGGGTGACATCAATCAACTGGCCTTCGCCCGTTGCGTTCGTCTGTTCGCCACGGAGTCCAGCCACGAGTTTGAGCCGGCCGCCGAGAAACTGGGCGTCGCCGCGCAGGAACGCCGCGGTGATTCTTTCGTCCGCATGCTTCGAGCTGGAAATCTGGGTATTATAGCGTGCAACTTCATTCAGCGTGAAGTTTCCCGGGTTTGCCTGATACAGGGCGAAGAGATCTTGATTGTTTATCCAGTCGATACTAGGGAAGCCAAACGGTCCCGGCCGCTGTGACATACCCTCATCGAGCACCCGGCTCGCCCGCGCATCAGTCCCGTTGAACGTAAAGGCGGCCATATCCTGTCTGATGTCCTTCACGGTTTCGCGGACGTCGATTCCGCCCTTGATCGTGAGCGGTACCACCCAGCGGAAATCCCGGCGTGCATTGGCGAAGAAGTTCCGCTGCAGGGAGAGCTGATCCACAGTGTTACCATTCGCCGTGTTCAGCGAATACGTGTCGATTGAGTACGGATCCACCGGAACGCCTGCAGCCGTCGTCACCGTGACGACGCGAGGCCGCAAATAGAAGATATCGTCGAACGACACGGTCACTCCCTGCCGGCGAGCCTGGCTGAGATTGAACGCCCCTTTGGAAATGCTGCGGACCTCACGGGTCGTGTGCGAGATACCCGCGCCCGCCTCCAGACGCCAGACCGTGCCGTGGTGTCGATAGGTGATTGACGGCATGTAAAGATTCTGAGCCACATCGAATGTGGCGTTGGTGAGCTGCAACTCGCCCATGCCGGGGGCACCCTTCGTGGATGTCGGAGTAAAGTCGCCCGGCAACACCCGATTGATCAGGAACGTGAGCGTCCGCTCGGACTGGATCGCCCCGGAGAATCCGTATTGAAAGGCGAAAGAGAGCGAGTCGTTGGGAGTCAGTTTGAAATCGAGGGTCGTCGCAAATGCCCGTCGCTCCGGCTGCGAGGTACGGTCGCGAACCGCGAGGCTAGTGAGGTAGGGCCGGTCGGGCGTGGTGTCCGGGAACGCGGCTCCGTTCGTGACGGCTCCAACCCCACGCCAGGTGGTCTGGATAAAATCCTGGGGTGTATAAATACCGGAGGTGCTCGCCGACAGCGTGAAGCCAAACCGCTGGTTCACGGGGACAACGGCGGAAAGCATGACTTCCGGCTGGGTTTTCCGTTGAGGCTTGTGTTGCGGCCCCGCGGTCTTGCCAAGGTTGAGTTCGTTGTCGCGCACCAGTACGCCGAGGCTCAGACTATAAGTGGGTTTCGAACGCTCGAAGGCGTTTCGGGGCACAAAATTCACCGTACCCGCGAGCGCCGATCCCGTTGTCTCCGGAGTCGGGGTATATGCGATCTCGATTCGGGCCGCGTTGTTGATAGAAAGCAAGTGCAGGCCGGCCCCGCGCGACGTTCCATTGGCGGGATTGCCAAAATCGAACCCTCCCACGGTGATCGGAACATTGTTGGGCGGAACGCCGTTCATCGAGACCTGATACGCCTCACCTTGCGATCCGAGGCTCAAGGTAATGCCGGGAACGGATCGCAGCACCTCTCCGGCGTTGCCATTGGCCACCGGACCGAATTCGTCCGCCGCGACGACGCTCAGCGAATTGGGAGCGAAACGCTGGGTGTTGATCGCGATCGCCGCGCCATCCATCTCCGTCGAGGTGGTAACGACGAACTGCTCCAGTCTTACGGTCGCTCCGGGTTGGCCAGCCGATTCGCCCGGAACGAGATTGAAATCCTCTTGTTCGACCGCACCCGATACGACCGTCACCGACCGGGTCTGCGGGAGCAGGCCGGTCCGAAACACCCTCACATTGACGGAACCCGCCGGCACATTAGTCAGCCGGTAGCGCCCCGTGGAATCCGTGAAAGTCTCCAGCTGCGTGCCGTCTATCCTCACGCGAACGAACTCGAGATACTCACCCGTGGTAGGATTGAATATCCGGCCTTCAATGGTACCCATCGCAGTCCCTTGCGCAGCCGTGGCAGGTACTGTCCCGAAAAGCGCTGTCACAATACATAGGCGAACGAGGAAAACCGGATAGGCGCGAAAGGACACGAGCGTACGCATGGGGTGGATCGAGGGGTGGAAGGGAAGAAAGCACGGCAATCTCCGGAAAGGAGGCCGACTCCAAGAGACACAAAGAGACTATCAGAGAATAACTGCGTCGCTGCCACAAATTGGACACTCTTTCTCACAAATCTCCGAGAAACTCGGCCTCACCGGTCCGAGTGCCCGATCCTGAGTTGCGATCCCGTCAATCGGTGTCGAATCCAGACAGAACTATCGCGGGGCTCGTCCGGACGACTTCGGCGGCTGCAGGTGTCGGACAAAGAAGGAGACCAGACTGTCGCCGGACGGATCAACCAGGCCGATCTCTGGGGCGTAAACGATGGCCTCGATTCCAACTTTATTAGCGCGTTCCTTCAAAACCCGGGCGTGATTGGGATGGTGAGCCATATGGCCAAAGTGGGTGGGAGTCTCGCCGGTTTCGCTGTTGTGAATAAAGACCGGAGGGTCGTCGGCCGACATCAGTTCCACGATGTCGGTTTGCTGGCGGAGACGGATATTTTTCTCTGAATAGAGTTCCGACTCGTTTTCGATCCGGCCCAGAGCCTTGGCAAAGGCGATGGCCTGATCGTGACTGATATTGAGGATCTCCTTCCATTTCATCACGTCCTGAGTCGCGGGCGTCGCCATCGCACCAGCGCTGCTCAGCCGGGTTGATTCGCGGGCAATGGGATCGGCGCTGTCGGAGACCGCCCGATCGTCGCTGAACGCGAGCCAGAGAGAGGCAATCGCTCCGGCGGATCCACCATAGCAGGCAATCTTGTCGCCGTTGATCCGATAGGTCTTGGCGTGGTGGCGGATAAACTGAATGAAGCGAGCGGTATCCTTGAGACTTCCCAGCGTGCCCTCCGGGCTTTGCGTCGCGAAGCGGTAGTTGATCCCGGCGACGGAGAACCCCGCCTCGAGCAGTTCGGCCAGAACCTTGGAATCATAAAGCAACGCCTTGTCCCCACGTCGAAAACCACCCCCATGAATGAACACCACCAAGGGCGCAGGTACGGACGAATCAGCCACCCAGAGATCGAACGTGTTTCGCTCATGATCACCGTATTTGATGTTCGTGTACGTCGCACGCTTTCCGTTGTTGGCGACGGGCTCCCGTTTCAAAGCGGCCTGTAGCACTTTGCCGAAATTATCGGACGGGCCAAACGTACCGTCCGGTCCCACACCGGCCATCGCGCTCATTTCTTCATTGGAGATGCGCTGCCGGGGCGCGGACTTTTCCGCCTTGGCGCCAGGCGCCGCCTTCGAGTTATCCGGCAAGCGCTCCGCTCCCATCAAGGGGCAGATGAGTGCGGTACCACTCAATATAGTTCCGATCCAACACGCTTTTACTTTAAGTGTTACCGTTCGGGAGCAGAGAGACGTATACATATCAGGATAGGTCGGGGAAGTTTCCGAAAAGAGTTGAAATGACGATTGTGGGAGGTTGCCTAAAAAGCGGAACGTATAGACACGATAGGAATGGCCGGAGAGACCCCGAAGCGGAACGAAGGGGAGCAACGCGATGGATTTCAAACGAGCTGTCAGCACAGAAAAGTTAGAACCGGAGCGTGGTGGCGAGCCTCCACGTCAACGGCTCGGGTACCGCCACGCGGGCAATTGAACCGTCGGGTTGCGTTGCAATGGGGATCAGATCGTCGTCGTTGAGCAGATTCTTCAGGTTGAGTTGAATCGACCAGTCGTACTTTCGACCCAATTTCCGCTCGTAAGCAACCCAGGCATCCACCTTCGTGTCAGCCGGTCCAAACCAAGGGTTCTGTACGTCCTGAATATACTCACCCACCTCGGCATTGAAAACGACGGGAAACCCGATGGACGACTTGTCGAGCCAGCGGACAGCCCCTCCGATCGACCACCCTCTAGCCCAGCGCGGCGCTTCGGTGCCAAATCGGTATTTCGTCACGAGCGCTGCCTGCCACTCCTTTAATTCCGAAACCGGGCCTCCATCCTGCAACTGCGCAAGGCGAAACGGGTTGATCACGTTCGAAGTCGCGGTATCCCCCACGGTCGGCGCGTTGGGAATCGAAGTAATGACAAAGTTGGCAAACGCGCTGTTGATAAATTCGGGGATCACAAACGATTCGATAAAGCGCGCAGTCGCCGGAGAGGTATTGGAACGTGAAGCCTTTTGCTGGCCGACGTTGAGCAGGAATGTGAGATTGGCGGTGGGATTGTAGACTAATTCGATTTCCACCCCCTTGGAGATTAGGTCACTGGATCCGGAGAGCTGGGAGGAAGGGTTTTCCGTCGCGGTGAGATTCGCGTAGTCGTAGGTGAATCCCATGACGTCGAGAAACGTCTGCGATGGGACCGGCAGGTCCGCCACTCGGAACGCGGCGTTCTGAGGGGAGTTGATGCTTTCCAGGGACTGTCTCAGGATTCGGGATACAACGTTGAGCGAACCATTGCCGGCACCACTGTTGTTCTGCTGGGTGGTTTCATACCAGTTCGTCTTTAAAAACAACTTTCGATCGAAAAGGGTCAGCGTGAAACCGTGTTCCGTGGTTTCGCCGGTGGGCGAGTCAATGGGATTGTTCTCGATATCAATTCTACGTCCGGACGGCTGAAAATTGCTCGATTCGCTATAGTGCAAACTCAGGCCCATCCCGCGCGGCAGCCGCTTCTTGATGAATTCCGGGGCGTGAAAAACAGCGCTGTAGCTCCAGACATCCGCCCGGGTGGCAAGCGTCGGAGTCGATGGTATCGTCCAGTTCCGTGCGTTGATATCGACGCGTTGATTGAAAAAGACCGGATTGAGCGGTGCGGAGCCCGCGTCGAATATTTCCACGTCATCACTGCGCCACCCGACCGTCGTAACCAGGTTACGGGAGAAGAAATAATTTTGGGCAATAAATGCAATCGAGTCGATCTCATTGGTGGACTTGCGGCCCGACATGGCGGCCAGATCAGGGCGATTAAACTGAGTATAAATCGGAATCTCCCTCACTTCGTACCGTCGGGTGTTCTGATTCCAGAAATTGAAGGTACCGGTGCCACTTACCATCTGTCGCTGCGTGAGGCCACCAATGTGAACCTGGGAGAGTTGATTCTTGGTGAGATCAAGCAGGGTTTGACCCGGGGCGAGCCCGGAAATCGGCAGCACCCTGAGATTGGACGATGTCCAAAGATTGGGATTGCTCCTTACGGCCGGCTGCAACGTCGCCACGATCGGATCCGCCGCATCCCTGTATTCATACGATTGACTGTGGATCCGTTGACGGTTGAACAGTCCGGTCAACACGGCGGTTCCCAGAATTTTAGCCCAACGCTCGTTCTTAACGATCCGGCGAAAATCGAGGTTGTAAAAGGCGGTCGCGCGAAGCGCCTCCCGATTGGAGATGGTCGAAACCCCGTTCGTGGTGGCATAGGTGGTGATGCCGCCAAAGTTCGGGTTGGGGCGCCCGTCGAGGAGGACCCGGTTGAAGTCGAGATAGAGCGCATAGTCGCGCAGACTGTCGAAGGCAGTGAACGCGCTCGTATCATGATTCTGCTTGTCCAGGGCGAGTTCGATGCCGGCGGTGCCCTCGAACGCCAGTTGCTGCAGGGTAATGTTCAGGGCGTTGAAGTCAGCCGACTGCCCGGAATTCGGCCCATCGAGCAGAATCTTCCGGAAGTTGAACGCATCGGTGTTCATCAACGACGGCTGAAGATAGAACGCCTGATCGACTCCAAAGCGCGGCACGACGTTGCCGTTTTCGTCGGTCACAAGGGGGCCGCCGACACCGTAGCGCACGGCGAGCATTTGCAGGGGCAGAAATGAACCGAGGGTGGGCGAACCCATTCCTCCCGTGGTTGCGCCATTGAGGAGACCGTGACCGCCGACGGCGGGTTGGCTCGAAGCGGGGTTGAAGAACATGTTCCCCGGACCAAACAGAAACGAGGAAGGAGTGCCGTGTAGTCCGTTGTTGCGACCGCCCGGTGGAGGCTGCAGCGATGAAGTGGCGTCGTTCCAGATGGGCCTCCCGTAGTCATACCACGGAGATATATAATCGAGGACCGGTCCGGGCCGTGGACGATTGGCATCGATCGTCCCCTGCTCGAAACTGGCAGTCAGCGTGGTATTGAGAGCCGGTTGGGCGGTGACTGCCACGTACCCGCGCCGGTTGTCCTCGAACGCGGGCTTCTGTTCGTATTTCCGTTTCTCGTACAATCCGGCGGCGAAGACGGCCAGCCGCTGGTCAAGAATTTCGCGATTCACTTTGAAACTGCCGCGGCCGGTGCCGAACGTGTCGGTCACCGCCTGGATTTCCGTATAATTCGAAAAGGTTGCCTCGATCAACGAGTTGTTGATAATGCCGGCCGGGCTGCCCAGACCGAAGAGAATGGCGTTGGACCCGCGCTGGATCTCAACCCGGTTGGTATTATAGGTATCAAACGGAATGTCGCTTAAATAGAAGTTTCGAGCGAGATCGGCCGAGCCCAGACCGCGCACCCGCGTGGCGCGCTGAGGCTCCTGAATTACGTTGTTAAAATGGGTTTCCCCGCCCGCGAAGTTACCGCCAATTCCGCCGACCTCCGTGTTGGTGGTATACACCAGAATCCCCTTGGCGTCCGTGGCACCGATGTCCTCGATGAACTCAGGTGTCACCACTGAAATGGCCGATCCGATATCGCGAAGATCGGTTTTCAGGCGGCTGCCGGCCAAAGTTTGGGTAGCACGATAACCGGCATCCGCTTCGCCCGTGACGATAAAGGGCGAAAGGCGTAGCACATCATTTTGAGCGCCGTTGGAATTGGGAACGGATTGATTGCGGCCGGCCGGTCCCGGACTGCTGGGTCGAGGCGAGGCGCGGCGGATTGCCCAAGCGGTGGAAGTCGGGTCGTCGACCGCGACCAAGCCGGTGTCGACTAGCATTCGGTCCACCGCTTCCCGCGGAGTCATGAGACCTCGAACCGCGCGCGTCCGCACATTCGCCACGTCGTCCGTTGAGAAAACCACCCCGCGTCCTGCTTGCTCGGAGAATACCTTCAATGTATTTTCCGCCACACCCGCTGGCACATCAAATGTCCGAGGGACGTCAGCCGCTTGACCGATTGCGGACGAAAGGAGCAGCGCGGAACTGACGGACAGGTAACGCCGAAAGCTGGCAAACGCTGCGGCATTCCAAGCGAAAATCGGACGAAGAATCATGGGGTGGTGGGGTTACCAGGGTGCGATTCGTGATCGTACACCGCGGGGTCTGATTCCCAAGACGGAGTTCCGCGCTAAATGTTTACGCGACGCGTTAATTTAACCGTTTGGTCCGCTTCTAAGTCCCCGCAAACGTTTCAACGGCGGATCAAAATGCGATCATGGCGCGATTCGACGCGCAGCCCGAAGCTCGTCGCCACCAAATGGGCAAAGCCAGCAGGGTCTCCCATCCAATAGATACCGCTCACCCGGAGCTCTCCCAATGATTTGTCTTCCAGAATCAGCTGGGGCCGATTCAGCCCGTTCATCAAAACGACAATCTCCTTCAGCGCCATCGCGGAAAACTCGACCCGCTGCTCCCTCCATGCGAGCTCAGCGGCCAACTCGGCGTCAGACACTACTCCCACTACAGGGACCTGTTTCTCCGTCAGACCAACCGTGGCACGATCGCCGGCACTTAAAAAGATTGGGGTCGTACCAGGCACTGTCGGGCCCGCTTGACCCAACTGGACCAAGCCTCGCGTCACCAGCACATCGAGCCTTTCCTCCGCCAAACTCACCAGGAACTCAGTGCCAATCGCCTCGACCGTTGCCGTTCCTGCCGTCACTCGAAAGGGTCGCTTCGGATCCTTTGCCACCGCAAAGTGAGCGGTGCCCTGGAGGAGCCGGACGTTCCGTCCCAGGGGTGAATAGTCGATTTCAATTTCGGCCCCGGCCCGAAGCTCGACCTGCGAGCCGTCCTCCAACACGCGCCGCTCCGGCTTGATCATCGACGCGACGCGAGGGACTTCCATGACGTCCGGCCGCGATCCGGCCGCTTCTCTGGAAATCGCAAGAAAACTTACCGCGGCAGCGGCCCCGACCATCGCCAGCCCCCAACTCCAGCTGGCGCGCTGACGCCGTCGGCGCTCGGTCGCGCGCCGTTCGATTTCGGCCAGTAGTTCTTCGCCGTAGCCACGATTGCCGGGGCGGGTTACGACGCCCCAGGCGGCCTCGATCTCCGAGAAAACTTTCGCGTGGAGCGGATCGGCCCGCATCCATGCATCGAACCCGTCTCTTTTGTCCGGCGAGAAACCCGCATCACGCCACACCAGCCAGTCAGTCGCAGCGTCCCGAATAGCCTCGAGCTCTGCGGCGCTTTTTTCCGATTCGTTCATGACCCAGAACTGCCGTTGACTCCGCGCTCACGCAGGAATTCCGCGCACTTTTTCATTCCTCGAGCCATTTGCACCCGGACCGTCTGCTCGGAAACCCCGAGTCGTTGGGAAATCTCTCGATACGGCAGTCCCCGCACACCGCGGAGCACGACAATTTCGCGACAGCGCGGCGGCAACGCATCGATCGCTTCCGCGGCGAGGCAAATTTCCTGGCGGACACTCGCGGTTTCGGCAGCATTTGCTGACTCCTCCAAGACGCACCAATCCGGCAATTCGTTTATGCGTAAGGGAGACTCCCGGCGATTCTGCCGAATGGCGTCGATGGCAACGTTGCGCGCAACCGCGAACAGATAGGATTTGCCGGAGGCAATGCCGCCACGCTGGCCTGCTTTCAACAAACGGAGATGCGCTTCCTGCACAATGTCGTCCAAGTCGACCAAAGCAGGAAAATGCTTCTGGAGATAGGCGCGCAGGAGCGGCTCATGCGGAAGCACTTCTTCGGCAAACCACGCTCCATCTTGCCGGACGTTCATTGCAGGTGAAGAAAGCTGCCTCGGCGATGAGCATCAGCAAGGCAGGTTCGCGCGCATCCGTGCGCGCCGCCAGTTCCTCGTCGTAAGCGTGACCGGCGTGACGCGACCCATTGCGAACGAGGCATCATTTTGCATGTACAGCGTCCCTCCAGCCGGGCGGCGAGTGATTTCACGGTTGACGCCTGCAGGAGTGCTTCCGCCAGGGTTTCCGTTTCCTGCGAGTCGGTTCGATAGTCATAGAGTTCACGCGCGATCACCGACCCAGTCTTGTCGGTCCACTCGACGTAACGATGCGTATCAGTCCGAATTGAACGGCCAAGTCGACCCCCCCGAAAGATCTCACTGAACGCCGCATTTTTCCAATGACGCCCGGGTGACGCCAGCAGGGGCGCGAAGCTGACACCTTCGTTGCGCGCAGGTGCCGGCAGACCAGCCAGATCCGGAAGGCTGGCGTAAAGATCGATCAATTCTACGAGGGCCGGGGTGGCCTCGCCGCGTGCTTTCATGCCCGGCGCAGAAA
>ENA-ORBV01010411-ORBV01010411.1-microbial-mat-metagenome-genome-assembly--contig:-NODE-10411-length-14894-cov-5.410204_pt1 | contig 14894 bp, 11 predicted proteins | sample MGYA00237777_ERZ505514 | MGnify/ENA primary metagenome ERZ505514 (study PRJEB26160, sample SAMN06269048) | microbial mat metagenome | isolation source: Oligotrophic lake microbial mat | place... | reverse complement strand
TGTCCCAGGGGCACCTTCCCTTATGTGACATACACACATACACACAACCACGCTATTTTCAGTCACTTTTCGTCAATAAAATTTGGAAAGACCCCGCTTGACTCTAGTTGGGGGCAATTTGGATAGACCCCACTTGACTAGTTGGGGGCAATTTTTATTTTACTGCACCCCGTGGTGCAGTACACTACGGTACGACGTACAGTACCAAAGTAGCGTACGTCGAGCCTTCAAATTGTGAGCGTTTGCCTAAATTCAAACAGCGTAGAAACGCGACTAAAAAGCTCACACAATCAACACAAACTATCGTACTAATACTGTATAAATCATTTTGTACAACTCAACGTTCTTAGCCTCGCCACTAGAGAAAAAAATGCTAAGTACTCACCTTAATTAACCGAAATATAATTTCGACTTAGGCAGAGCTGTCTACAACCATTTCGCCACTCGATCGATGGAATCTACAGCAGCTACGGTAGCTACTAGCTAGCAACTGGGAAAGCAAGGTGGGGCTTCTTTAAAGACTTGACATTCTTGTCCATCGTTGCTGCTGCCGTAAGAGTGTTTGCTTGTTTGGTGGCGCAACTCACTCTGTTTAGTAAAGAACCTCCCTAACGAGTTCAAAAGAAAGCAGTACTAGATAGCGAGCATGTCGGAACTTCCTGCCTTTGCCATCCTTTATGGACCAAGGGCTTTCCTTAGTTTGGTCGGGATCTCCACCATTGTGGCAGGGACGTGGAAAGCTGAAAAGACGTTCGATGAACTTGGTGTGAAAGCTTTTGAGAATGCAAATGCTGCCGGCCTCGAGCCTGTAGCATATTTTGACGATGTGTCAGATATCAACAAGACGGAGCTAGACGCTGCATGTCCCACCCCCTGGTTAACCTTGGCAGGATGGGCCATTTTGGCCTTTGCCAATTTCATCCCTCATCTCGTGGAACTTGGTTGGTTTCAAGTTCAGTTTACGCTTCCTGGACTGATTGGAGCTCTCTGTTGCCTGAGCATCGGAGCAATACTGGTCTGGCCCATTCGGGAAGCGTATAACGACCGCGACCTCAAGTCCATGATCCTGTTTCAAAAATTCCTCTCGGGCTTTGGCTTCATTTTCCTGGGATGCGTGTCGACTGCGAACGCTTTTCAGGGTCCTTTCTGGCTTGCCTTTATGGGAGGTAAGCAAATACAAATGTCGAGACATAGAACGTGCTGTGATCGAAAAGTGTTAACCAGTGCTTTGCTCCCATCTATTCAGCCCTTTTCATCGTCGCGGCATCACACCGTTTCTGGAAAACCCGAAAGATGGGAGAGTCGTGGATGCGCAACGGAAGGCCAAATTGGAACTATGTTGTTTGCAGTGGAGGAGGATCTCTTTATGTGATTGGATGGTTTCTATTCTGGGTTGCATTTTCAGCAGTCAGAGGCAATGACGAGTGGGCTGTGGATGCCGCGCAGATTCCGATCTACGTGAGCTTGAGAAGCTCCATGGCCTTTATTTCATCCTTTGCCATAATATTGCTAACTGTTGTCGTTGAATATGTTACGGATGAGCACGATGATCTGCAAGATGGTCTCGGTATCATTGGGCAATACTGTGGGCGTTTCTCGGAGCTCTTCCTCTCCCTGAGTTTCATGACCATCTTTGGCGTATATGCAGCTGCAAGCTTCTTCCCTGCCGAAACAAGAATGAGGAAGATTGCCAATACGATCCTTATCATTCTCTTTATCATGCAGGGACGTGCCTATGGTCTTTTGTTTCAAAAAGCCATTCCAAATTCTGATGCGAATCGTTGGTCCAGACTTGGCAGGATTATCCTGATTATTTTTGGCTTCCTAGTTCTGTTCCAATCATTTACGGGGTGGACGTCAATGCTCTTGAGTGCACTAGGGACCGTTCTGATTGTGTGGGGTCACAAGCATAGCATGGATGACCGAAAACGAGGCAAACTTTTTTTGGACACTGGAAAACCCAATGCTCACCCAGTTGTATACTCGTTGGGCCCTCTTTATTACACTGTTGGGTGGATACTCATGGCATTAGCAATGTCCATTCCTCAGTTTGTTTGGTAATTTTGTAAAAACAAGAATGCATTTTTATAAGGGATGGAGGAACATTTAACGATTAGAAGCATACTACTACTGCTACATGTACGTGTTACGAGGTATAAATTGAAACATCTCTCATTGGTTGCCCTGGTGGATTCATGCTAGTAGGTTTCCACTGCATGCCTGAGCTTTTGCTGCTCTGAAGTTCATCACTCATGACTGGGACAATTATTTGCAATGCTATGCTAAAGTCCATTTAAAATTTCATCAAAATTGAAATTTAATTCTCTACTAGCATGAGCTACAATGAGCATAAAATTGTGGAAGAGGTTAGACCAGATTTGCTTAAAAAAAAGCTAACAGCGTTAAACAGTGCCCTTGGAGGTGTCAACACTCAACACCCAACACACAACAATTAAGATCGTCGATCACGTCGAGTTCACGACTCACTTATATTAATTATATACAACAACATCCAGGATGATCGAAGATCTTCTTCCAATTGAATAAATTATTGGCTACATGTTTTTTTGTTGAAGGAAAACATTGTACAACAAAGAAGCCACCTTCTAGTTTTTACTGACAGTTAGTATAATAGCTAGTAATAGAGGGTCGGCACAGCGAAAAGTGAGAAACAAAACGAGGACATTGAATGAAAACAATGGCATGGAAGACAAGATTTACGAAGCAGTTTCCTGCCACTCTACCCATTATGGGTGCACCAATGGCAGGCGTCTCGGGCGGTTCGCTGGCGGTTGAAACCTGCCGCGCAGGAACGCTTGGTTTTATTGCTGCTGGCCATTTAACGACACAATCCAGTTTACAAAAGCTTGAAGAACAGATTCAAATCTTTCGAGCGGCCAGCACTGAGACAACCCCTCTGTGCATTGGATGGATTGGCTACAGCTCCTTTAATCAACAAAATGATGGATTCAAGATCTTTGAGGAGGTTCTGAAGAAACACAATCCATCGGTGGTTCAGTTCTTTGCTCCTTCCATTTCTATTGACAAAAGTACAGGAAAATCCAACGTCGAAATCGCAAAAGAACATAATGCCAAAGTCTTATTGCAGGTACGTCAGAAAAATTTGTGCCAACTTGTCTTCTTGTTTCCAAGTCTGTACCAGATTCCATTGTAAAAAAAAGGGTTTTCGTTCATTGAGGACTGCACTCGTTTATTCCTTACATTAAAAAACAATCCAGGTCGGAAATGTTGAGGAGGGGATCCAAGCAATCGAGTCAGGCGCCGACGGAATCATTGCGCAGGTACTGTTCCGGTTTTTCCAGAATTTGCATTGTCTTTGCTGTTACTCAGTATACGCGCTAATGGTCGCCTTTGTTCGCATTATCAATGTTGCAACCAGGGCAGCGAGGCGGGAGGCCACGGGTTACGCAGAGAATTAGGCAATTCCACTATATCGCTGGCAGCGAGAATGGTGCGCTTGGCTGCCGACGCCCCCCACAAGCCCCTGGTTTTAGCTGCTGGCGGCATTGCCGATGGAAGAGGAGTGGCAGCAGCTTTGGCCTTGGGCTGCGATGGAGCGGTTTTAGGAACTAGATTATGGGCTTCCAAGGAAGCCATGAATAAGGATTCCCTAAAGCAACGGCTAGTTGTGGCAAAAAGTTGCGATGATGTACAGCGAACACGGGTTTTTGATCAAATCCAGAACAGCTATTCCACAACACCGTGGCCAGGTATGCCGAAGGAAGAAGGGACCGATTTGTTACTCTCTAAGCTGTTTTTTGTTTTTTTAATGCCCTTGTACTCACTTGGCTTTTGATCATTCCATGTCAGACCCTTACGATTCAGTCGGGGCCCTACGCAACAAAACGAGTGAATCCTGGGATGGAAAACCTTCCGAGCTTGATACCGAGATTCAAAAGGAAGACAGCGCTTTCATGTCCAGTTATAAAACAGCAGCACAAGAGGGAGATCCATCCGTCGCAGTAGTCCTGGCGGGTGAAGGAGTCGGCGAAATTGATGCCATTGAACCTGCCTATGACATCATCCAGCGGATTGACGAGGAAGCTCAACAAGTTATTCAGAGCATGTCTAGCATCCTGGGTGAGACCGCTAAAAGAAAGAGGAATTGATGCGATTTCTGTCCTTGTCTCTCTGCATATCAGTAGATTGTCATAGCCGAGTAGAAGTTGGTGCTGTCCGGCAGGCTACTAGAAAGTGGATAGCTCAATTTGGGTCGCCGAATATTATTGGTGCCATAATCCAACCTCCAAGTAGAGCCGTAATCAACCCGCTTACAGAATTAACTTGTTCATTCGTTAAGACATTCACTCCAGATATAAGAGTCGCCGACTGTGGTAGATTGTCGCTGTTGGCGTGAAAGGTTAATTTTCGTTCCTTATCATAGTAGCTCGATTGCAAAGTAGCACCAATGAGAGAATCTACCAGGGAACCCATCAACCCGGAAAGTGCTCCAAAAACTATCATTCTAGACGCATTTAAAGGAGACAAGCCACTGCAAAAATCCAATACGACAGCAAAGAAACCAATGATGGCTCCACCAGCAAGGCTCCAAAATAATCCCAGAACAGTAATGCCCCCATTTGTACCTGCTGGTACTTGTCGCCATGGTTGAGTGATCAAAATCGGAGTTTGTTGCGACAAAATTCCCATTTCACTGGCCAAAGTGTCGGCCAGACAGGTCGCGTGGTGCGCCAGGACGGCACATGTCAAGGACGATGCCAATTTTCTAGCATCATCATTGTGGCTGAAATTTACTGGCTGTTCCTTTCCACAATAAAAAGCGTGCAACAAAGAGAGGACCACTGGCGTCGCACTCACGGCAAGAACTTGTACCGCCGATCTTGCAGAGTGAGTGTCTGCCATGGTGGCATCCCGTTTTTCTTTGAGAGATTGTTTGTATTTTGTGGCAACCGACCCGAGTTGATAGAAAATGAGCAACAAAAACCCTCGAAGCCCCGTGGCCACTAAAATCCATCCGACCCCACAACCTGCCACGGCTCCGCTAACTGTCAAATTCTTCTTTTTCTGAGCCCTTCTTGCAAGGGCCAACGCCACCACAGCACCAAGGCTTGTGATCTTGACACCGAAAGGATCCATGATCACCCCACAACTTTCTTCTTCTGAACGACCTAAAAAGGAAAACTCTTTGAAGCTAGTAGAGCAAACAGTTTCAACTAATAACTATCCTTATTGATATTTGCACCAAACAGCTTTGTTCAGACACGGTAGATAGTTATTCACAAGCTGTCAAACTATGATGGTAATGATTGAAATGGCATCGACGAAGCAATCAATGCTGCGCTGCATAACATGTAACTTTTCCAGAAACTAGGTCGCACACAGGTCTTCTCGCGCGAAAGTTCTAACCGATCATTGATGCTTCTGAACTCATACAAATACTGCAGTTATATTAAGAGCGACTTTTGTGTAGCTAGGTAGAAAGGTAGTTGTGATTATACCGGTTTGAGCTTAGAGCCATCATTTTATTACAAGATAATTCAAAATTTATAGTTGAACGGTAAATGTTTGTCATCAATCATCCAAGACAGCTGGTAAGCACATAGACGCAAAGGAGGGTTTGTTTCGGTTCTTTTCGATCTCGATGTCGAAGAGGGCGCGGAAGGCTGTGGACCGTTTTTCTTTGGACGCGGTCGTTTTCTTTTCTCTCCAAAACTCCAAAGGATCGCATAGCGGGTGTTGCTTGCTCTTGTCTACTAGTACGTCTGACTCGTTGTTGTTGTTTGCGTGCTCCTCTTGCGACAATGCACCTGTGTTGTCGTGTACCACCAACTCCGTTTGCGTCGATAACCTTTTATCGCAACAAGGAAGCGACAGAACGGAGGATCCCTCGCTGTAACAATCCGCCGAATCGTTCGAATCACACCTATCCAGTGATTCATAGTGCCCACAACCAACCTTTGGAACGCCCTCCCGCCGGTGTCCTTCTGGCAGTGGAGGGGAGAGTCTTTCAGGTCTCGTAGTATTAGCTACCGAGGCGGGCTGGCTACATGCCCTAAGCTCAGAGCTCGTGGAGACTGATCCAGTATGGGAACACGGCGAATTTTCCTGATGCGAGTCGACTGATCCAGGCTGTTTTGACTCTTTGGCCGGAGCTGGCGCCTGGGAGTACAGAATGGGCAAGTTGTTGCTGGCGTCAGCCTTATCCTGGCTCTTTGGCGCAGGATACTGCGGGCACGACGGCTTCTGAGAACTTGTACGGAGAGTCGTCATCGGTTGCGATTTGATCCCGCTTGAACTCGTTGCACTGTCATGAGTGCCAATTCCATGACTGCTCTCGGGCTGAGACCATGTACGAAGTGTTGCTATCGGTTGCGAGTTGATCCCGCTCGAGCTCGGCGCACTGTCCTGTGAATCTCGTTGGCAGTATCGCGACGTTTTTTTCTGGCTAGGTACTTCCCCGTGAGCATGCGAGCTACCATTGATACCATGGAGGTTGATCTGAGTTTTGTGCCTTCCAAACTGCTGACTTTGTAAACATTGCGAGTAGACACCATCATTCGATGTCGACGTCGAGCTGCTATTCTCTCGGGCAGAGCCATGATCGACGTGGTCGTGCTCTTGCTGTTTAGCTTCATCCGCTGTGCTTCCCAGCTGGGCGCTGATCGACTTGACCGAGTGTCCTACAGGACGTTCGATACTGAGTTGGCAACCATCCCGTTTCACCAAGGCGATATCTTCCACCGGCTGCCTCGTATCTACACAACTTTCCCTTGTGCGGACACGGGCAATTTCAGAAGATGGATTGTTGCCTTCTCCCTTTAGACCCAACAACAAGTGAATCATTTCCCCCTTGCTGTCATCGCTGCCTTGCTGCTGCTGAGCGGTAGGTTTTTGATCTGCAGAATTTGGTAAACGACTGCCTTGGCAACTAGCACCATGATGCAACGAGCCACCCTCGTCGTCATGCTCATCGTTACCGTCATCGCCATGCGCGTCTCCCTGACGGGACTGTTCTGATGACAAGGCTGACAGAGATTGTACCCCCTTTGTGGTGGATATAATGTCGTCGGTGTGATTACGATCTGCTGTATGTGGTTGACTTGGCGGCGACGTTTCCCCTTCCTCCAGTGCAGGATGCGATTGTTTCGATTTCCTGTCAGCTGAATCTTCAAAATTGTCGTCATCACCATCACCATCGTCATAGTCATCATTATGCGCCGCAAAGAGTTGTTTGGGCTCCGCATCCGACGATTGTGACTGCGATTTTGGCGTCGGGGTCAAGAATGGCAACTTATTGCTAGTAGATGTTTTCTGATTACGCCATCGTGGCACTTTTGTTGTGTCAACTTCTTGGCATTCCTCGTACTCCTTCTTTGATTTTTTTGGGGGCTGCCGCAAAGGCGATTCTTGTGGATCGTCACCATCATCCTTGTGACTGTCGGATTTATGATTCATGCCGTCCACTTGGTTGGCGCATGATGGTTGATCACGAGCCTTACTATTGCCTTTTCTGTTTCGTTTCGCCGTTTTTTTGCTACTACTGTTGTCTGGATATTGCAAGGACCGCCGGGCCGTCGTGGCGCGACGTATGTTCATGGCAGCTTCAGTCTTGGGGAAGATCCACGAGGTTGACGAACGCGGCGACAGGCAAGTGGAGGAGGGGGACGAAGCCGAAAGTTCCTTATTGTTGCTGCTGTGTATGCTGTTATTGTCGTCCTGTGTATCGTCAGATTTCTTTGGATTATCTCGCACTCCTTCCTCAATTCTTGTCCTTTTGGAAGGGGGCGAAGGCGGTGTCACTTGCTTCTTCTTAGTTTCGGTGGTCGCTTTTCGCTTTTTTGTACTGGCATTGGCATTGTTGTCGCTGGGTGCTTCTGTGAAGAATTCCAATTGGAATTTCATAAATGGTTGCTCTTTGTCTTCTCCGATGGATACTATTGGGCAACCTTCATGATTGCTGACCTCCGCGTGGCCTTGTGCCGGATGATTTTCATTTTCCCCTGAGTTGTAGCTGCTCTTTGACTTTTGTTGCTCATGATCAAGCTTTTTCTTAGGAGCAGTGATGTGTACATTGGGAGTCTTGGCCACAATGGAAAGAAGCTTGTTCCCTGAAGTATTATTATCAATATTGCAAATGTTGTTGATAGCAATCATCTCCTTGGAGAGCCAAGTCAGCTCCTTTACCAACGGTCGACAGCGACTGCTACAAAAGTGTCTCGTCTCCGGGATTTTCTTCTTTTTTCTCATTCTCTTCTGGTTGTTCTTTTTCCTTTTTGTAGCAGCAACAAACGCAGCAGCAGCTGCAGAGCAAGAACGCCTGGGACATGCATTCCACCACCAGGTTGCCATATTTATGCGTCCCAATATGAGGGGCAATTCACAAACAACGGCCGTCGTGGTATGCGCGTTGATATTATCATCACTGTCCTCATCGTCAAAATCATCATTTGAATAGTCGTTCTCCTTTTGTATTGGTAATGGAAGAGCCGCAATGCGAACATGACTATAGTGTGGTATACTTTTACTGGTTGTTGTTGTGCTATCAGCAGCATTGTTGTCCCGACTAGGTTTTTCTTTGTATTGTTTTGTGGTTTGCTTCTTATAAGTTCGCCTTGAGCCGGCAGCAGGTTCACCCTTGGTATGGATTTTGCTAGTATTGTTTCGTTGTTCCCTCTTCCTCGTGCTATTGTTGCGCCGTACAGCGGTTGTTGTGCTGGTACCAGCAGCAGATTGCTCGGGCGAGTGTGTCATCTCAAATCAAAGCTACTCAACACTACTGTCTCTATCCTGATATTTGTTCTTTTTCAAGCGTAATTATCTTGTCTTTTCCTACGCTAGGCTACAATACTAAACCGATGGTATATCTGTCATGCTTCATCACTTGAATATATCGGAATCATAAAAGGATGGAAATAAAACAACGGCCAAAGTTGTCATCTTGCTTGATCAGCGACGACTTCTTTCAGGTGTCAAAACAAGCTGCCGACGAGCGCCGGCCATGCCTACAGTGCCATGCCATCTCGAGCATCTGTGCGCTCCGCCTTGTCAAAATTGTCGCTCAACCGCACTTACGACCAAACGAGCGACGCGGAAAGCTGCGATATCTTATTGTTGATACCAGGCGGCAGAAAGCAAAAGCAGCTACAGTAGCTAAGCTGGAAACCATTCTACCACCCATCAACTAGCTAATAGTTCAGTTGTACATGTAGGCCTTGGTGTCTTGGTTCAGGACAAGGCATTGGCAAACACCGGGACACAAGAAAGCAAAAAATGAAACCATCCTTGAACCACCCCATTGGAGTGGCAAGTCGGCGACGACGGATATCCGTCACAATCGCACGACAAAGAAGAAACGCAATCGCGACACGGGTAGTAGGGGTTCTCGTTGTTTTGGTATGTGTGTTTTCAGCAGAGGTGATGGGCTTTGATGTTCGCCAGGTTCCAAAATATACTACTACGATTAGTAATAACAAGGAGGGGAAGAAGAAAGGCCCAGGTACTGCCGTTTGGGGAACCTATACAGCAGCACTCCAATACAATGGCACACAAGCAAATCCACCCATGCTCGTTTCTTCTACAGCCTTTCACAGCAGCAACAAGAAAGAAACTACCAGCCGGAAACCTGTAGGCTTCAAGGCTCCACCGTTGATGACGGTGATGGGTACAAAGAACAACAACAGAGTTCTAGTAGAAGAAGACCACGTTTATTGGAATGCCTTTAGTGGGAATACTGATACAACTATGGATGATATGGGGGATGATTTTCTAGACCTTTTACACACTGATGATGATGACGACAAAGATCTTCCATTGCCACTCCCTTATTTGATTCTCAAAATGGCCCGTCGGTTTCCTTCTCTTCCATATTTCATGAGAAAAGATTTTTCAGAAGCCACCACAACAACTACAACATTGACAAGTCGAAACAAAATGAAAGGTCGACAAGAACAGCAACACGACCCTGAACAACACCAAGAGTTCTTTGAGTCCACTCATCAACAAGCATGTCAATGTTTGCAACTCGATGCCAATGTTCGAGCCATCTTTGAAGGACACCCCATGGATGTTTTAAAAACTAATCGATTGAGCAGCAAAGCTCCCTCCCGTCCCATTCGGGTCGATGGTGTCGAAATGGTTGCTTACGAATTGGGATTCCCAGTGCGAAGCAAATATGCCAGTGGTGTGGCAATGGCCATGGCCACACCGACCAAAGGTATGGTGCAATTAACACTCTATTGGCAATATCATTCGCACCATACTACTGGTAGTAATGCCAAGGGCGGCATTGCCATGCCAGCGTCACAGATGCAAAGGCTTCATGTCGATCTATCTCCCAAGAGACGAAGAGGTTAAAGTGAAAAGTACAGTACCTTCATTCATCTGTCCATTCCGGTACCATTTGTATTCTATTGTCATAATAACAAAATAAACAGTTTTTGTGTAACTTTACCTAGCCACCAAATAAAAAAGTAGGAATAAAGGACCATAAGCCTGCCCTGACTGCTCCCGTGGAACTGCTATGCAGGCTTTATACTTGCTTTCTAGTAGATCCAAAACGTCACGTTGTTTGGACTGATCGATGTTGGATCTACTTGAACCAGCAACATCTCCAGAATTTGCTCTTCCTATCTCACTTTCTTTTGCTACAGTAGCAAGAACCAAATCCATACTGGTAGGCCATCTTCGGGGGATGACTACATGGGGCCAACTTCAAGGCTAAGGTGAAGGATACGTGACTGGCTGTGTCTCGCTCCACTCGCAAAATAGCAGTCAGTGCCGGCTCGCGCAAAAGGGTGCAAGCATTGTTTTCCGTAATAATACAGTACGACGTGCTAGCTAGCTAGCTAGCTACTAGTACAATTGACACGCCGTGAAGCCTCACGATGATGTACACCAAATTGAGGCAACGACGCTACAGCTAAATCCACACCTCTCTTTGCACTCGATAGTAGCTAGATAGCTATCCACTGCAGGCTACGTAGCCCCCCAGAGGTAGCTAGTTATAGTGCCGCCAGAAAGAGTAGATACGTGCGAGCACAATTGATTGAGTTGTTCTCCTTTTTGTCTTAATTTTCAATCATGATGATGAATTACTTTTGGGGGGGATGGGAGGATAATTCCGCCAGAAATCCCAGAGATTTGAGCTCCTTGATTCGTGATGAAGAGGAAAAGGAATTGGAAGAGAAGGTACAAGATTTAGACGAATTGGCAGATCGATTGTTGACGCAATTTCCAGCCTACGGGACAAATCACAATCATGCTTCAATGATGCAGTTGAGTCAACAAGATGCCGATGATTGGCGACAACAATCTGCCGAGGAACAGGCTTCTGCTGGCGGTGGCAGTGAACGCGATGGTAGTGGCGGCGGTGGTGGTGACGATGCACGGACAGGAACAATGGGAGCAGCTGCAGCTTCCTTGATGGAATCCAGATTTGGAGGGTCCCTGTTGACGACGTTGCCACCCAAATCTCCGTCCTCTATGCTTACTCCCACTCACAATAATAACAATAATGGCAGCAGCAATAACAACCACAACCACAGCAGCCACGAGAAAAATGCTATGGTGCAAAATAATATTACATTTGATTGGGATTTCGATGAGCAATTTTTGTGGAAAGCAGTGGGAGGAGAAGAAAAGACCAGTGAACCAAAACGAGGAGGATATGCAAGTACAGGTGGCGGCCATAACCACAAATACACTCTTCCAAAAAATACGCCTGGAAATACCTATGTTGCATTAAAAGATGATGCCTCGCAGAAATTCCAACAGGAACAGCAACCGAAAATTCGTCAGCAGCAGTGGATATACGGAAAAAACAGCAATTATCATCACCAAGAATCTACAGACAGCACCGGTGCTAGTAGTAGTGCAAGTACTCAGGAAAAATCGTCGGCTCTGGTTCTTGCCAATAACAACGGTGCCAATAATGCTGTTGTCAGTGGAAAGTCGAACAACAACACTCCCAACAACAATAATGGCAATACCAGCAGCAGTAACAACAGCACCAATGGCCATGATTTCTACAATTCCAAACAACACTGGATGCCAGATCAACTTTGCAAGCATTGTTATGCATGTGACACCCCCTTTACTGTATTCCGACGCCGTCATCACTGCCGCCTTTGTGGTCAGGTGTTTTGTGCATCATGTTCAGCCTATTTTGTGCCCTCGCAGAAAAAGGGCAGCAGTACGCTCCGAACTTGCCAAATGTGCCACGAACAAGTCACTGCCAAGGGTGGGTTGGAACCTGGGTCTTCCACGGATAGTGGAAATGCCAATGCTAACAGCGCAGATGGTAGCAACAGCAATTCGAATACTACTAAAAATGCTACAGGCACTGCGACAAATGGCAGTGGTGGTGCGAATGATTCAGCCACCGCAACGGGTGGACAAAAAATAGAAGATGGCATTACACGTACAGCTGATGGACGACCGGTGATTACAGATACTAAATCCCTTACCATTCAAAATTCTCCTGCGGCTCTTCGCAAGTCCAAAGACAACAGCAGCGCTGCCGATCCACCAGTGCACGACCGAAGAGACGCCACATCTGCCGTGGATAGTAGCAATACGACGAGTCCTACCCCCAAAAGTGCCGCGAAAAACAAGGAACCAGCGGCTGATCGAGAGCAGAGTAGCGAACTATCCTCACAATCGACTCATTGGCGTGCAACATCGGCCAGCGGCGACAACAACACAGCTGTGGTTGTCGCAGCCGGTGCTGGACCAAATATTAATAGTAGCAGTAGTAGCAAAAGTGATGGTCAGCATGAGCCGAAGAATGTGAAGGAGGCGACAAAGACCATTCAAGAAGAGGCACCGGCGAAAGCAGAAACTTCCAAGTCGACCTCTGCGTCATCATCGTCCCTATCAGCAGCAGAGACAGCTGTGGCAGATGCCGCTTTCAACAAGGACATGACCTCCAAAGAAGCCACGCGCCATTTGGGGCTGACCGCGGCCAATCATTTAGAAGAAATGGGATCATCCTTACTACAAAAGGACGCACCGCTCTTGTGGCAGGAGGTAGCCAAACAACACAAACAACAGGCCGCCGAAATTATTCAACAACAGTGGTTGCAAAAACTCATGACTTTGGCGACGCGATGTTGCGCCACTGTGGAACCCAATGTGAAGAAGGGTATGTATAATAGTGGAGATACGAAATAAGTCATGTGGATGACTTGCATGTGTTATTTCGGTCCTCCATTTACTCACGAATGGTGCTATTTGGACTGCTCGTCCTTTTTGTGTATTCGACGCAGGAGACTTGTTGGATATCCGCCCTTACGTCAAGATCAAAGGTATGATGAGGTGCTTCTAAATTGTGTGCACAACATCTCTTCCTTGTCTTTCTCGTCGCTTTTCTTCTCGAACTTATTTTCGATTTGGCGCATTGCCATTTTTATTTTGCTGTGATCCCGGGTGGCTCCATTCAGGATTGTGCGGTATGTGACAGGTCGACCATATTATTATGCCATCTATCCTTTTATCCAAGGTTCGCCTCACCGCAAAGATTGGTTTTACATTTCTCTCAGTACCTGTCGGGGATTGTATTTCGCAAGCAAGTGAGTCATAAACGAATGGCCAAAGAAGTACGCAACCCAAAAATTATGTTACTATCCGGCGGTATTGAATTCACTCGCACGGAGAACAGGTTCGCCTCCCTGCACACTTTGCTGGAACAAGAATCCAAATACATTGAAATTCTCGTGGGAAGAATCATCAAGTTGAAACCGGATGTACTCTGTGTTGGACGGTCAGTTTCAAGACGGGCCTTAGAGCTGTTCCTGAAGGCCAATGTTGTGCTCGTCCAGCATGTCAAGCCGGCATTAATGAGCAGGATCTCTCGCCAGACTGGGGCAACAATAATCTCGAGTACGGATCATATCATGAACCAATTTGGTGCCCACGTGCTAGGCAAGTGCAATCGTTTCCGGTTGATAACCTTCAGGGACAACGAGATTTGGATCGACCCATTGGATAGTGACGTTGACATTTACAACGACACTTCGACTGCGACCAATGGCCATCAACGATCAATCCGTAAACTACTGAAGCAAAAGAAGCTTTCCAACCACGAGCGACAAGCTGCATTGGCCGCTAATGTCTTGGGTGACGGTGTTGTTGATGGTGCGGAGGCGGTGAAGTGTGGCTTGGCGAAGAGAGGCGTGGCGCAAACCTATATTATGTTAGAGGGGTGCCCAAAACATCTAGGTTGTACTGTCGTCCTCAGAGGAGCCAGTCGGACCGCCTTGAAACAGGTCAAGCGTGTGTTCCGCTTCCTGGTGAATGTCGCATACAATTTGCGTCTAGAAATGAGCTATTTGAAGGAGCGTCGCGCTCGTGTCCGCCCGGACTTTAAATTGGAGCCCAAGCACAATTTTAGCTCATCCTTGTGCGTTGACTATGGCGTCCCGCCTCCTGGTCGGAAGATGGTGCGCCCGTGGAACGGGAGCGAGTCTGCACAACGATCTTTGTCTGGGGAGATCACAGCCTTTGACCACCAATCCATCTTGATAACTTCAGTTTGGATGACAGAGAAGACCCAGTGCTGCCCAGCGGAAGTCAAGGGAATCTGCTACTATTCACTGCAAGACGTGTCGCTGGGGCAATTCCTCAGAGACTCGTGCTTTAATTTGTCTCTTAAATGCCAAAACCCATGTGAGTTGCTTCCATTATGCTCTGATGTTCATCATTCTTTTTGTAGGCTTTATCTAACTGCCGTTCCAATCGTTCCATGAATCTCCCACAGCTTGCAAGAAGTCAGTGGACGACCATTCCCTACTGTTCGTTCACAAAGATGGAGTTATTAAAATCACGGTAGAACACATGGACGGGCCCTGTCTCTTATACACATCTCCGAGCCCACGAGACTAAGGCGAATCTCGTATGCCGTCTTCTGCTTGAAA
>ENA-ORBV01010410-ORBV01010410.1-microbial-mat-metagenome-genome-assembly--contig:-NODE-10410-length-14896-cov-4.804103_pt1 | contig 14896 bp, 16 predicted proteins | sample MGYA00237777_ERZ505514 | MGnify/ENA primary metagenome ERZ505514 (study PRJEB26160, sample SAMN06269048) | microbial mat metagenome | isolation source: Oligotrophic lake microbial mat | place... | reverse complement strand
CACTGGTGCTACGGCAACGGGCAGCGGCACTGTGGTGGTGGTCGAGACGGGCGCACTCCTGCACCAGACGCTCACAACGCTCCAGGACCAGCTTGCTCCACAACCGAAGACGCGAGCCGCTATCGTGTGGGACACCAAATCCCGCGAGGCCTTTGCCGTAGATGCCCAGACACTTCTCAAGCGCAAAGCAACGAGACGCGCCGAGTGCGTCATGAATATCCGACGGAGCAATCGCGATACACTGCTACGCACCACACTCGAGTGCTACAGAGCGGACCTCGTCGATGACATCGCGATGCTGCGCAAAGATGAGACGATGTTCAAGCGCCTGCCCGGCCTCTCCGATCTCCAGCGCACCGAGACGCTTAAGCGGCTCGCCAGTCTCATCGATGCGATCCAGACCGTGATCGATGCGATCGACAGCGATGTGTACGAAGACGCAAATGAACTCCGCACGACGAAGACGAAGTTGCTCCAGCAGTACTGGCTGCCCTACTGGCACGGCAAAATCCTCGCGCGCACTGACCGCGCAATGCGCTGGGCAGCATTGATCGCAGCGAGAATGCAGCAGCTTCTTGCCCTCACCGAAACCCCATCCCCGGAAGCCGAGGAGCACCTCCTCGAGGCGGCCCTCTGTCTGGAACGCTTGGTTGACAAAAAGAACAAATTATTGCAATTACAGGATTACCAAAACGCAGACACCTCGTTCGGTCAACTCGAATCCGCGCTGCTGGAATGCAGCAAACCGGTGCGGGCTGCTCACCGGTTGATAGCCCCTCCGGCACCCTCGACCGGATCAGGCAGCAATACCTAGGCGAAGCTCGTCACAGGGTCGTGAAATAACACCAGCCTCTCAAAGGAATTTTCACGCAACCCTCGCTCGTTGCCGCCTGCCAGGGCCGGGTATACTCCGCATCCCATGGCCTCTCAGCGCATCCGCCATCGCATCGAATACACGCGGAATAAGCATTCCCGCGCTGTTTATAAGGGCGAGACGATTATCATCCGCCTCGCGCGCAATCTCTCGAAGACCGAAGAACAAGATCACATTCGTAACCTCTTGCGCCGCATGACGCAGATTGTTTTGCAGGAACATCAGAAGACAGCGATCCATCCGTTCGGACATTTGCTGGGCGGCGGACAAATGCAAACCGTCACGCTCGCAACCGGGCGCAAGATCGTCTTCAGTCTGCACCCGGCGTCACGCACACGCGCGGTAAAGCTGCGAAGCGGTTGGCGCATCGAGGTGAGCCCACAAGTACGCCGCCGTGCACTGCATCGCTTACTCTGGTCGCTCATCGCCAAGCAGGAAGAAGAGCGCATCGCCGCACTCGTGCACAAAATCAATCGCGAGACGTATCGCGTGCACGTGCGCGAAGTGCGTCTGCGCTTCGCCACCACGCAGTGGGGCAGCTGCTCACCGCGAGGCATCATCATGCTCAATGCGGCGCTCCTCTTTTTGCCGCCATCGCTGCTGCGCTACGTCATCATCCACGAGCTCGCGCACCGCGTGCTGGCCAACCACTCCCCCGCCTACTGGCGCGAAGTGGAGTGGGCGATGCCGAACTACAAAAAAGCCTACAAAGCACTGCAAGATTATCGGCTGCCGAGTGCCTGATCCTTTCTAAATGAGACAGAGGAGACACAAGAGACAAAGGAGTAGCTCTGCTCTCTCGTCTGTCTCCTTTGTCTCTTGTGTCTCTTGAGGCATAGGCTCCAAGAAGAAGCACAGTTTTCTAGCAATACGATGAGACCGGCCTAGAATAGAGGCATGATAGATTCATTCATCCGCACCCGCGACGGCGAGGAAGACGAAAAGAAGAAAAAGGAGGAAGCAACGCCAGGCGTCGAAGCCGGCGACTACAGCAAAGACAAAGACCTAGATCTTGGGAAAGTCGGTGATGACGAATCGGCGAGCGTGCCAAATCAGATGCTCTGAGATGCTGCCCTGAGCGGCGCTCCTGCTTTGGCACAGTGCTGACCGAGCAGGAAGATCGGCAGACCCACGATGCCCGACCAATCCCCTTCGATGCGCTCGATGAGCAGCTGGCCCGGTCCATCGATTTGGAATGCACCCGATCTCCCCTGCCAGTTGCCTGTGGAGAGCCACCACGCGGTGTCCGCCTTGGCAAGCACTTGGAAGAACACGGACGATGAGGAGAGGCCTTCGTGTACCGCGCCATCCGGCCCGACAAGACAGAGTCCAGAGTGCACAAGCGACGCTTTGCCGGATTGCAGCTCAAGCATGCGCCGCGCGTCGGCAGCATCCTGTGGCTTTTCGAGGAGCGTGCCATCTGCGGCGACCACGAGCGTATCACAGCCGATGACCCAACGGCCCGGAATCCGCGCGGCGACATCCTGCGCTTTCAAGCGCCCAAGAATCTGTGCGCGCATCGCAGGATCTTCTTCGATCACCGCCGCCTCGTCGACCGAGCTTGGTTCCACGGCAAAGTCCACGCCCAAATTTTCGAGGAGCATGCGCCGCGAAGGGCTTGCCGATGCGAGGATGAAGGGCGGTTGTGCCACGCCTCTGAGTCTACTTGATGCTGCATGGGAGACAAAAGAGGCAGATGAGGAAGGTACAAAGCTATCCTGCCACTCCTCTGTCTCCTTTGTCTCATCTGTCTCTTGTTACAATGTGCTCAAATTCCACAACAATTCCTGCAAGCATTGGTACCGCATAGCGTCAGAATATCTATCTTCCCCACTACTCTATGGATGCACAAACTGCCGCATCAAAGCGCAACGATCAGGCCAAAAAAGCTGCCAATGTCGCCGCGACCGAGAAGAAGGCCGCCCAAACCGAAGCGATCGCAGCCAAGCGAGAAGCGGAAACTGCAGCCGCACGAGCAGAGGCAGAATCGCAGCGCAAGAACGCCGAGGCCTACAAGAAGAAGGACTCATCGCTCTGGAATATGGTCTAACCCAACCTTACCCCGTCCTTAAGATTCCGAAGGGACCGAGGGGACCGACGAATGACGAATCACGATAGGCCGCACGCTTTCTTCGCGCGCTCGAGTGTCGCTGATGCAATGACCGATGCCTTCGCCGCACCTTCACGTGCGATCTGCTCGATGAGCTTGGGGTTTGTCGCCAATTCCTCGCGCTTCGTCCGCATCGCACCGAAGTGCTCCAGGTACACAGCGAAGAGCTTCTTCTTGGCGTCCCCATATGAGAGCCCTGCGCGATATTCTTCGGCGAGAGCTTCAGCGTCCTTCGCATCAAGGAACAAGCGGTGCAGCTGGAAGATCGTGCACGTCTCGGGATCCTTGGGGTCCGTCGCGCCGCGTGAATCGGTCTTGATGCCCATGATGGCCTTCTGCACCTCCTTCTCGGCCCCGAAGAGCGGGATGGTATTGCCGTAGCTCTTGCTCATCTTCTGGCCATCCACACCGGGCACGACGGCAATCTCCTCCTGGATGCGTGGCTCGGGCACCACAAACGTCTGGCCGAAGGCACTATTGAACTTGATCGCCAGATCACGCGCGATTTCCACATGCTGCTTCTGATCTTTGCCCACAGGCACAATGTTCGCGTCGTAAAGCAGTATGTCCGCCGCCATCAGCACCGGATACGTGAAGAGCCCGACCGACGCCGAGATCCCCTTCTCCACCTTGTCTTTGTAGCTCACCGCGCGTTCGAGCAAGCCCATCGGCGTCAGTGTAGCCAGGATCCACATGAGCTCGGTGTGCGCCGGCACCTGCGACTGATAGAAGATGATCGCCTTCTCGGGATCAAACCCCGCAGCAAGGTAATCGATAAGTGCATCGCAGCGTAGCGCAGCAAGCCTCTCCGCATCCTGCACCGTCGTGAGTGCGTGGAGATCTGCGATGAAGAAAATGCTCTGCTCGCTCTGCGCGATCATCTCACGATTGGGCTTCATCGACCCGAAGTAGTTGCCCAGATGAAGCTGGCCCGATGGTTGCATGCCTGAGAACACTCGCATGCGCTCATCGTAGATGAGCAAATTCCAACCTCCAAATCCCAATTTCCAAGCAAATATGGAAAAGTTTGAATAGTCTACCTTTGAGCAAATTGCTTGGGATTTGTTTTTTGGAACTTACGTATGCTTTGCCGAAAGTGCATCGAGCGCTTCCTGAAACGATTTCGGCAGCGGCGCGATGACACTCAGCTTCTTGCCTGTCATCGGGTGTGGGAACTCGAGCGCGAACGCGTGGAGGAAGAACCGGCGATACTTGAAGTGCTTCTTGAACGACCGGTCGCGGCGCGGGTCGCCGTAGAGCGGGTCGAGCACGAGCGGATGGCCGATGGACTTCATGTGTTGGCGAATCTGGTGCTTGCGGCCCGTCTCGATCTGCGTCTCCACATACGACGCATCACGGAAGGTCTTCAGCACCGTATAGTGCGTGACAGCATCGACGAGGTCTTTGTGGGTGCGCGCAGGCAATGGCTTACGGATGCTGCCCACTTTCTGCTCCATGTGACCGCTCGCGATCATGCGGTAGCGCTTGATCCAACCCTCGAATTTCGACTCACGCACGCGCTTGAGCGATTCGGCGTCTTTGGCAAAGACCAGCACGCCCGAGGTACCGAAGTCGAGACGGTGCATCACGCGCAGCCCCGGATAGTTCTTGTGCAAGAAATCGTAGAGCGGCAGCTTTCCCCCGCCATCAGCGGCCACCACCAATTCGCCCGCGAGCTTATTGACGATCAGCAAATGCTCGTCTTCGTAGAGGATGCGGTCGGGGTTGATCTTGCTCATTGGCCAACTGTAGCGGAAAAAAGACCTGGATGCACAGTTTATTTGTCGAAGAACAAGGCAATCTCCCTTTCGGCCGTCTCAGGGCTATCCGAGGCATGAGCGATATTGCGGGAAACGATCTCCCTGCTGCCAAAATCACCGCGGATGGTGCCGGGTGCGGCTTTGGCACTATCCGTCGGCCCGAGGAGGTCTCGGACGCGCTGCACGGTGCCGGATGGCCCCTCGAGGACAAGGAGGAGCACAGGCGTCGAGAGGAGGAACTCCTCCATGTCTGGATAGAACGGCTTATCCACGACGTGTGCATAATGCGAGCGCAGCAGCTCTCGACTGAGCATGCGAAACTCGACCCGCGCAAACCGCACGCCGGGCAGCTGCTCCAAGCGATCGATGCTCTGCCCCACCACACGCTTCGCGATCGCATCCGGCTTGAGGAAAACGAGGCAGCGTTCCATGCCTTCAGTGTACGGATTTCTGCGATGTGGGAAAGTGGGGAGTCAGCGGAATGGTTAATGAATGATGGATTGCTGACTCCCCTGTGATCCTTCACGTCTTCCCAGCCACTACAGCTTGCTGCCGCAGTGGCCGCAATGCTTGTGGGTCTTCTCGGTACCCTTGCCACAGTGGCGACAGGGTAGCGAGCTGCCCTTGGCCTCAGTGAGGTCACCGCGAGGGCAGACGCCCTTGAGAAGGGGGGGGCACCGCACTCGGTGCAGTACGCGACTTCATCACGAGGCGGATCCGCAACCGTATCCACCAATGACAGCAAACAGCTTCTCCTCCCGTGCGCGCTCAAAAACGCAGCGGTATAAAGCGCTCAACTTCCGATGGATCACCGTGCAAAAGATGCATGGCTTTGCGTTGCGTATAGGTGTTGTCTGCAACCTTCTTCGCATCCCCCACCATCACCACCCAATCGGGGCAGAGCGTTTTTTCAGAGTCTACTCGAAGTTTTTTTGTGATGGCAGTGAGGGGATCCTCTCCTTCGGCAGTTTCCACGGCATACTCGGACACCTTCCGCTTCGGCCCCCGTTTCTTCGTATTCAGATCGAACGCCACGATGCGACAACCGACATCTCCGAAGCGACTGATACTGCCATGGTGTGATCCCAGCGGAATGATATTGCGAGGAAGGCCCAAAATGGGCGGACTGGTCCGAAGATCATGCAATGCATACATCTGGAAAAATTCCAATTCATCATTCCTGTCATAGGCATAATTCGCACTCTGGCACAGTAGCTCGAGCGCAGCGAAGCGTGCGTGCTTGATGATGGTATCGAAACGAAGCACCCTCTGCGACTGCCTGAAGAGCTGAATGCGTATCTCCTCTGCACTGCGGTTGTACTGCATTTTGCCCCGATTCACACCATGTTTCATCTGCTTTCTAATACTCTTCTGCGCCTCGTATGCGCTCTCACTTTTCCAACGCTTCACCCCCTTTGGAAGCGATTCATGCGTCGCCCAGTTCACAGGCTTCCCGTGCACGTCCAGCACCCAGCCAACGTACTGAGGATCATGACGAGACGCTCGAGTTGTTCGCTGCAGATCGCGCAGCATTTGGTCTTTGACCGATGGATCATCTCCCTGCGGCTCTGCAAAATGCCAGACAAGACGTTTTTGAGTTGCCTCGAATCCCGCACTATCACCATCGGCAAGAAGATTGAGCGTCGGCTCGTCGATGACGTACGGTTCATACGATGCCTCGATGAGGCCACTCTCGATATCATCGGGCGTCATCGGCCGCATCACGGCCATGCGCATCAGCTCGTACTGCTGCTGCTCTGCATCGCTCGCATGCTCGGGCACATCCCGTTCCAAGCGAAGCAATTGATGATACGCGGGGGATTCCTCATCGAAATCTTTGAAAGATGGCGATTTCTTGAAGACCCTGCTCGTCTTACGCCAGTCCGATAAGATCTGCTCAATCGGCCCCTCAAGGTCGGTATGATACATCTCGACAGCCTCTGTGTGCGGCACCTGCTCTCTGTCGAGCGCCTTCTGATGGAGCGATGTACCGATTTCGGCAAGCGTGAGCCTGGCAAGTTTCGCCCTGAACGCTTTCACCGTGTCTTCATCGGGCAAGCTAAATGCCGTCAGGTTTCTCGGCGTGATGAGCTCTTCTACTGCATCCGTGACGGCTTGTACCACCGAAGAAACCGTATGCCTCTTGAAGCGTTGATGCCGCAATTCCAATTGCGGAGAGTGCAGCATGTTCATCCCAGACATAGAGGCGACGAGTAGGAATGTATCCACTCTTCGTGGACTCCCTGAAAGACTACTGCGGCATGAGTGTGCAGGTCTAGCAAATTCTTCCTAACATTCAGCAGATACCGTGATCCCTTTGCCGCATCGGCGTTTCTGAGTATGCTCGAGACAGTTCTCCCTTCTCTTTATGATTCTGTCAGACCGAGACATCAAGAAAGCCGTTGAATCCGGCCGCGTAAAGATCACCTGCGAGAAAGAGCAACCCACGCTCCACATCCACGCCTCGAGCATGGATCTGCGGCTCGGCAATACCTTCAAGATCTACAACCACAGCCAATTCGCGGTGTTGGACCCGATGAAGCCCGAGACCTTCCAAGGCAATATGCGCACGGTAGATGTCGCCGATGGCGACCCGTTCTACGTGCAGCCGGGCGAGTTCATCCTTGGCGTCACGCAAGAAACCATCACCGTCCCCGATGACCTCGTCGTACGCGTGGAGGGCCGCAGCTCGCTTGGGCGCCTCGGCATTATCGTGCACAGCACGGCCGGGTTCATCGACCCGGGTTTCTCGGGCACGATCACCCTCGAGATCAGTAACCTCAATCGCCTGCCTGTCGCGCTTTACCCCGGCATGCGCATCTGCCAGCTGGCGTTTGAGATGATGACGAGCCCCGCCGAAACGCCCTACTACATGAAGCCCAACAGCAAGTACCAGAACCAGGTGCTGCCCGAAGAGAGTAGGTTGGCGAGTGATCCGGAGTTTAGGCGGGCATAAGCAACGAACCGCTACTAAAAAATGACTCCAGGTGGCTTACCATGAGTCGAGGCCTCGCAAGGCCGAGTCGAATGGTGGACGATACTGTATGACGCTCGAACCGAGATTGTCGAGACTCATTCTCTTCTTGAGGGTGCGTTTTCTCTGCTACGGCAAGAGGCTTACGCGTGATTCCAACTCATTGGTTTTTCAAAAATGACACGAAAGTGCCATGGTGAAGACGTACCATATCATCTCTTGCAGTGCATCAAATAGACTCTAAAGCGTCTATAACCCTCCTTGGATGGGTTTAGAAAAATGATTGAGAAAGAGTTTTCTGATGTATATGTTTTTGATTTGCGTGGAGATCAGAGAACAAGCGGAGAAGAATCCCGTAAAGAAGGTGGCCAGATATTTGGCTCAGGCTCCCGTTCGAAGATTGCTATCACATTGCTGATTAAGAACCCCAGCAAGAAAAACGGAACGTGCAACATTCACTACCATGATATCGGCGAATATCTTTCGAGAGATGAGAAGCTAGCCTTAGTGAAAGAAATGAAATCAGTTTCTTACGAAAAAATGCTTTGGGAAAAAATTGTGCCCAATGACAATGGAGACTGGGTGAATCAAAGAAATGATAACTTTAATTCACTTATCCCTCTTGAGTCAGAGAAAAAATTTGCTATCTCCACACACTCTTTTTTTGTAACACATGCGATTGGCATTGCCACAAATAGAGATGCTTGGATTTACAATTTTTCTTCCAAATTGCTGACAAAAAATGTAGAAAGCATGATTGTGTTCTATAACAAGCAGCGAGTGGATTTTGCAAAATCCAAGGCATCTGAGCCGAATATCACTCTAGATAATTTTATTGATACAGATGCAAAAAAAATTAGTTGGACTCGTGCTTTAAAAAAGAGCTTAGATAAGAATATAAAAATTGATTTTGCTCAAAACACATTGGATACCTGCATGTATCGCCCATACCAAAAGCAAAAAATGTATTTTGAGAAAATGCTTATTGAAAGCCCAGGTCTTTGGAAAAAATTGTTCCCTAGTGCTTCTATAAAAAACCTTGTAATCATCGGTCATGGATTGGGAGGTAATAAGCCATATTCAGTGCAGCTATTTGATTCGGTAGTAGATTTGAATTGTTTAGAGGCAGGTGCTCAGTGCTTCCCCCTTTACTACTACGAGAAACAAGATAAACAAAGCCCTTCACTCTTCGATGCTGCGGGAGAATCTGAATACATACGCAGGGATGGCATATCGGACTTCATCTACGAGCAAGCGAAGAAGATATACAGCAGTCGGGTAACGAAGGAGGATATTTTCTACTATGTGTATGGCATATTGCATAGCCCTGAGTACCGAACGGAGTTTGCAAATGACCTCAAGAAAATGCTGCCACGGCTCCCGTTGGTGGATGAGCCGAATGTATTTTGGAAGTTCAGCAAAGCAGGTCGAGAACTGGCTGAATTGCATGTGAACTATGAGAATGTCGAGCCTCACTCAGATGTGAAAGTGGAAGGCGCGGAAAGCAAATATTACCAAGTGGAGAAGATGCGTTTTCCTGCCAAGGACAAAAAAGACACGATCATGTTTAATAGCAAAATTACGATCTCCAATATCCCTGAGGAAGCGTACGAGTACGTTGTAAATGGCAAAAGTGCCATTGAATGGATAATGGAGCGGTATCAGGTCACGGTAAATAAGGACAGTGGTATCAAGAACGACCCGAACGACTGGGCTGATGAGGTAGGCAATCCTCGCTACATTCTTGACCTGCTATTGAGCATCATCAATGTCAGCGTAAAGACCGTGGAGATTGTGAAGGGACTGCCAAGGCTCAAGTTTTAATAATGTGGCATATTAATCTAGTGCTTCCCACTCCCTATGCCCTTCAACACTCTTCAAAATGAGCTCAAAGACATCGCAGAAGAGCTTGCCGCTATCGACAAGCCTGATCTCTTCGGAAAGAAGCTGAAGCACCGTCTCATGGGCTGCATTGACGAAAATCCTGTACTGAAGAAGGAGTTTGAGAGGCGCAATCGCATTTACCCGCATGAGGGGAAAACAGATCGGTAAGAAATCGGCTGATGTAAATCCATATCCCGGCGTTCCTCTTTCCATCCAGCAATTTTTTTCCGCGAAATCCTTTAAGGAAGCGGAACCTATCATGGAGACAATGCCACTGACAGACTTCATCATGTTGATCAAAGAACTGCATCAGGAATTCATCGTGAAGCGTCTCCAGGATATGCATGCGACAGAATTTGTGCTTGTCGGCATACTGCGCTTTCATCTCCATTGGGGTTTCGCAAGGCAGTTGAAAAGCAAGGCGATGGATAAGCGTTTGCGTGAGGCACTGGTATTCCTCGGAGAAGACCCCGATAAAATCTTTGCATTTCCCAGCGAGGAGCTGGGAAAAGAAATGCAGAAACTGCGAGCGGACTACACCGCCTTGGAAGACAGGATGAGCATGCTTATCCTCGCACGCATCGGAGAGCAGGAAGCGCAGACGGCGAGCGTGGAGGTGGCGCATCTGTTCGATGGCAAGCTCTCGGTCACGCCGGATGGAATGGTTCGCATTGGCGCGAGGCATGACAGGGAGATTCAACCGCACGTCGGCCAGATCATCTTCGCGTTCGCTCGGAAGAAAGGAGCGGGATACGTCTCCTATCGGGACCTCAACGTGGCGGTGAACGGAGAGAATGCCGGAGAGCCGCGAAAGGCAACCCAAGCTTCCCTGCGCAAATACACGTCAAGAGCGGAGAAGGCGCTCCAGCGTCACTTCCCAAATGCAAAGATAACGTCTTACGCGAAAGGCTCGTGGCTACTTGAAGAATGAGGGAGCAAACGGATGACACCGCGTGTCACAGGTAGGTCACACCTATCTCCAATACTGGGGGCGTTTTCCCGCACCCAGCATGAGTACACATGGAAGCCTAGACCTCTCGGACCTCGGACTCGTTTCGGCACTCTCCTGCCTCGGCTATGCCATCGACAGCCTTGATCGAAGCGACCCCCGGCGGGTCGTGTTCTCGCTCCGTAAAGATCAGAAGGGGCTGGATGATGCGGTGAAAGCGTATTGGGACGGCTCGATGCGCCTGCCTCCCGCGTCCCTCTTCACCCACCAAAAACTTTTGAAGCAGCGCCTCTACGCGGCTTCCTGATTTCCCCATGCATGAGTATGAGCACTCATCTCTCCATCCTTCGCGCCTCTACGCGCCAGCTCCCGCCGGAAGAATTTCTTGGATGCTTCCCGAATACATTCATCCAGTATTTCGATGATACTCCCACAAAGGATGCTTCCAAGGCATGCAGCATACCGCGCTTCAACCCGAGGCAGGCGGAGGAGAAGCAGCGAGTGGGATGCGGCGTGTTCTTCTCTCCGAATCCCTTCAAGAACGCACGGAGGACGGAAAACCTGCTCGGTATCCGCGCAGTGTTTGTGGACATCGACTGTGCGAAGGAAGGTGAGAGAACCATCTCCGACATCGATGCAGCCAAGAACGCAGCATTGGAGGCTTTAACTCGATACGAAGCTCCACCGCATCTCGCTTGGGAAACCAAGAACGGCCTGCATGCGGTGTGGTTGCTCAATCTTGTCTCCGGTGAGGATGCCATACGAACGTTCCATGCGTGTCAGGACGCCATCATCCGCCTCTTCCATGCGGACCCAGTCGCGAAGGATGTCACTCGGGTCCTGCGCATACCTGGCTTCTTGCATCTGAAGAATCCGGCTCAGCCGTTCCGATGCACCCTGCTCCTCGATAACCTCGAAAAGGTGCCGCCGTATGATCTGGCCCCGCTGCTCGCGTCGTTTTCCGCACATGTACCAGCAAACCCAGCAAAGAGGATGGCGAAAGCGTGGCGGGAAGCAATGCCGGGTGTGGGAGAAGGTGGTAGAAACGCCGCTGCAGCATCCGTTGCGGGAAAGCTCCTTGTGTCGCTGTCAGAGGAGCTATGGGAAACCGCCGGGTGGGGCGGCCTGAAAGAGTGGAACGCAAGCAATGAGCCGCCGCTCGATGAGCGGGAGCTTCGGAGTGTCTTCCAGAGCATTGCCCAGCGCCAGAGACGTACTGGAACGAAGAAGGACGGCACACCAGCAGACAAAAGCACAAAGCAGACAGACCGCGTGTTGGCGCTCCTCACCGAGGATGCGTGCACCCTATTCCATAGCGATCTTGGCGAACCCTTCGCCCACGTCCTCATCGATGCACATCGGGAGACATGGGAAATCGGAGGCTCGCGCTTCGGGCGATGGCTGAAAGGCCGCTATTGGAAAGAATACGGCGAAGCGGTGAATGACGCCGCCTTTGCGTCCGCATTCTCCATCATCGAGGCGCGTGCGTCGTTCGACGGACAGAAAATTCGCCTCTGGAACCGCGTGGCGTGGCATGATGGAACACTGTACTACGACCTCTGCGACGCGGAGTGGCGAGCGGTACGCGTGACAGCCGAAGGATGGGAGATAGTCGAGCAGCCCCCCATCCTGTTCCGGCGCTTCGGCCATGAGCAGGCACAGGTGCTCCCGATACGAGGCGGAAACCTCCAAGACATCCTCCAGTTCACGAACCTCCCTACAGAGGAGCAGAGGGTCCTCTTCCTCATCTATCTCCTTTCCTGCTTCATCCCCGGCATCGCGCACCCCATCCTGAACGTCTTTGGAGATCAGGGTGCGACGAAATCCACGCACCTTCGCCTCATCCGTCGGATCGTCGATCCTGCAAAGCCGCTTCTCCTCGCGCTTCCCTCCAGCCGTGCGGAACTGGAGCAGCAGCTATCCCATCACTGGCTCCCGTTCTTCGATAACGTGTCTTACCTGTCTGATGAGTTTTCCGACGCGTTCTGTCGTGCATCCACGGGTGACGGCGGGTCCAAGCGCAAGCTCTGGACGGACAGCGATGACGTGCGATGGGAGTATCAGCCATGTCTCGCCCTGAACGGCATCAACGTCTGCGCACGCAAGCCTGATCTCCTTGACCGAAGCATCCTCCTGAAGCTGGAGCGTATGCCCAAGGCCAAACGAAGGTCCGAGAAGAAAGTGTGGCAGGAGTTCGATGCCTTGCTCCCCTCGCTCCTCGGAGGTGCATTCGATGCCCTTTCTCATGCGCTGAGAGTGCATCCCTCCTTGGAGGAAGAAGAGCTGCCTCGGATGGCGGATTTCGCGCAATACGGACGTGCGATTGCGGAGGGATTGGGCTTCACGCAGGGGACCTTCCTGAATGCTTTCTACGCGAATATAGAGCAACAACATCAGGAGGCCATTGATGCAAGCGAAGTGGCGACGGCGGTCGTATGCCTTATGGAGCAGGAACAGCAGGGATATTGGAAAGGAAGCCCATCCCAGCTCCTCGAAGCACTGGAAGGCATCGCCGAAGAGGAGAAGATCAGCATGCGTTCCAAGCTCTGGCCGAAAGCCCCGCAGGTTCTGACTAAGCGCATCAATGAGGCGAAAACGAACCTCGAAGAGATCGGTATCCGCATGGAACAGGGCAGAGATGGCACAAAGCGATGGATTGAACTTAGGAAGATTGGGCAGAATACCGTCACAACCGACACAGCGTCACAAGTGAGATCGGATGGACAAAAGATCGGTGACGGCTCGGATGACAGACAGTCTAAAGCCGTAGCGATATCCGCAGCGTCATGGGCAGAAGCCCAGCAGCAAGCCGAGAATGACAGTAGTGACGATACTGACGGTCCCGCTGTCACAGAGCAGCAAACACTCTTCCCGAGATAGCCATGCGAGCACGCAAAGACGCATCGCAGGGCATAGGAGAAACTCCGGATGCGCAGACGGAGTATATCGTCGAGCCGCTGGAATGGACGGAAGAGCAGCAAAGAGAGTGGATTCGGGGCATGGCCCAACTTTGCGTGAAAATCTATAGCCGCCAGTTATCCTTATAGGACTTGTAACAAAAGTTATATTTGTTACCATAGGCACCACTATGAAAATGCAAATGCAGAAAGGCGCGGTGACGTATGCCCGCGTATCCAGCGAGGAACAGGTGGACGGCTACTCGCTCGAAGTGCAGACGAGGGAGTGCAAAATATGTGCGGAACGTCTGGGATGTGAAGTGTTGAAAAACTTCGTGGAGAAAGGCGTAAGCGGCACGAAAGAAGATCGCCCGGCATTAGCGGCCCTGCTCGGGTTCTGTGAGAAGAACAGGGGCAAGATAGCCTATGTGATCGTGAAGGACATTGACCGCTTCTCTCGTGAAACCCTTGTCCACCAAATCCTCAAAAGCAAACTGAAAGCAGTCGGTGTCACGCTCTACTCCATCAACCAGCCGACCATCGCCGAAGATACTCCGCATGCACGGTTCATGGAGACAATCTTCTCGGGCGTTGCACAGCTGGAGCGTGAGCAGATATACCAGCGCACCATGGCAGGGACCCGAGAGGCCATCGAGCAGGGTGCATGGACGAGTCCGCCACCCTACGGGTATGAATCATGCCGTAACGAGGAGAACATCTCGACTCTCAAACCCCACCCTGAACGTATTGAGGGTGTTCTGACGACCTTCAAGATGTATGCGGAGGGCGCGATGCTGACTGCCATCGCGGACAAGCTCAATGCATTGGGGTACAGGACGGCCCGTGCGGGAAAATTCAGCAAGCAGAGCGTCCAGCACACGCTCAAAAATCCTGTCTATATCGGCAAAATCAGAAATGGCCTCTACCCTGACCGCCTTCTAGACGGTATCCATCCCTCTATCGTTCCAATCGAACTCTGGAACCGTGTGCAGCAGCGCTTCGCTGGCCGGAGTATCGTTCCGATGCGCCTGAAAGAGAATCCCGAGTTCCCTTTAACGAATATCCTGCGCTGTCATGCCTGCAACGCTCCTTTGTGCGGCAGCTTTTCCCGTAGCAGGAACGGCAGCCGCCACGCGTACTATCACTGCAACAAGCCTGGCTGCAAGTCGAGGAACTTCCAGCGAGATCTTCAAGAGAAGAGATTCTTGAAGGCACTGGAAAGCATCAAGCCGACAGGTGAATGCATCCGCATCTTCGAGGAAGATGTCATCATGGTGCAGCGGGAGAAGTGGCAGACGCACATCGCCGAAAAGACGTCGCCATTGAAATTGGTGTCTCGAGACAACCGCGCTTTTGTTATATCTTCGGAGCGTACCGTCCTGCCAGGCAATAGTTTTCGAATCAACTGAATACTCGCGACGCATCTGCGAGTAGAACTTCTCCATATA
>ENA-ORBV01010409-ORBV01010409.1-microbial-mat-metagenome-genome-assembly--contig:-NODE-10409-length-14897-cov-6.450270_pt1 | contig 14897 bp, 12 predicted proteins | sample MGYA00237777_ERZ505514 | MGnify/ENA primary metagenome ERZ505514 (study PRJEB26160, sample SAMN06269048) | microbial mat metagenome | isolation source: Oligotrophic lake microbial mat | place... | reverse complement strand
GTGAGATTCAAGGGAACTTCAACGTGAATTGTACTGATTCACCGCATGATGACTATCACTTTGTTGCGACTAGTCAGAGCATGCCGCAACACCGGTTGGCCAGACCATGTGTTTCGATAGATAATCGTGTCGCATTCATTGATTGGATCGCACACTGCCTCTGATGAAAATCAGCTCGCAATTTGTCTCACTCGATTCGTCTCACACGATTCATCTCGCGAGCTGTTTCTTACTTAAGAGAGGAATGTCAATCATCTCGGAATTCACAAAATCGTCTCGAGCTCTCCATTTTTCAGCGTTTTGTTAGCATGGCAAAATGAAAATCATCTTTCACACATGCAAATTGTCTCGCGAGATTATCTTACTTAGCGAGATGAAAACGATTCGTCTCGTGAGCTGATTTGTTTTTAAGAGACGATTTCTTTTCATCTCGCAAGTCATACGCAATTTTGGGGCCAGTGTGCATGCATTAGACAACATTCCAGTTTTGTCCAATTTTTTTGATGAAGGTTAGGGTCAAGGGTCATGCAGTGGAAAGGGCCAGTAAACCTCGCGTCATGCCCTCGTAATTTCTTAGGGATTTTTTGGCATCAATTTTCACTCATGCATGCTCGATGAATTGTTTCTTCATGCCAAGAACAGCAGAGACAAGAACGAAACAGAAGCGTTACAACTCAAAACAGTTGAGTAGTAGCTATGAATAGACACAGGCTAAGATGGAGGAGGGAAACAAGGAAGGAAAGGATAAAGATGAAGAAGATTATGTATTGTGCTCCGTCTTGAGCACAGTGGTAAGCCAAGTCATGACGAAACCAACTCCATTGACACCTTTAGAATTTGAACTGGCTCGAGGCAACCCAAAGCAACCCCTTCAGGTCCCTGTACTTCGAGTCTTTGGACCCATAATTCGCGGCGATGCCCCATCGGGAGCTGAACCCGTTCAATCAGCATGTCTATACATTCATGGCAAGAGAATGAAAATATGATTTTTGTTCTGAAAACAATCTAGTATATATGCAATGGGAAATCTCATTTTTTAAAATCTGTCCTTTTATTTGTTCCTTTGTTAGGCGCTTTCCCTTATTTACTGGCTCGTCCCGTTGCAGCTGGGCCAGATGGATCCTTGCATCACTCATCGCATTTGAAGACCAAGTTTTCCAACAAAACAGCAGATATTCAGGATGACAATGGCGACGGATTGCCAGCTTTGACCATGGCGGGGCATATTAATTGGGATAGTGAAAAATCCGTAGAATCTATTCTTTCAATGGTCCAAGATAATCTTGAGACGGCCCTCCAAACTTCCATGGCCAAACTGATGGATTCCAAAGACAAGCATGGAAAGGAAGAAACAGTCACTAGTGCCTGTGCGCCTAAGTTTATTCGAAATGTCTCAGTGGTCATGGGACGAGGGTTTTATACATACTGCCCGGGTCCTCCAGCGCCTTTTCTGAGAGTGGAGTATTATGACCCTAAAGTGCGGTGGAAGATCAAATTGTATCTTGAACGGGGACTTGAACTACCGCACATGTATCATCCCGATCCCCAGCAATATGATGCCGTGGGAATGGTACCAACATTGGACAGCAGTCAACTGGGGTTAGATCCATTACCCTTTCATTGTTATGAAGCGCACATACCATACACAAGTGAGTTTGCAGCTGTTGCTTATAGGACGTGACACACGATAGTGGTATGATAATGATACTTGTACTTGATTGATGACAGGGCTGACGAAATCTGACTATAACCCTTTGTTTTGTACCGCATAGTGCAATTTTTCAAGGACTGGAATCTAGCAGGTACGACTACGCGGATGTTTGCTCGTTCGTTCGAAAGTTATAACAAGGCTAACGATCAGTGTGACACTATTGATTTTAATTGCCAAGGAATGTCCTACATCCATTTGTCCGATGGAAAATTTCGCCCTCAGCTGCCAACAGGTGTACGGCAAAGGTGCACAGTTTTTAGCGGTAAAAAGGTGGCTGATGGTGACGTCGACAACATTGATGAAAAGCTTGCATTCCTGCGCAACAACACACCGGAGCAATCCATATGGGAATCGGAGGTCATGTCAAACAAGGGGGGGGAGGACGAGAGCCAGACAAATAACGACAACCCACCCACAAAACCAACGCCTGCTCAAAACGAATCTGTCCCTGTCTGGGCAAAAAAAGAAACGAGCTGCGATATTGAGATTGATATACACGTTTCCAGTATCATGAATGTGAATGCTGTCATGAAGAGTCTCCCCGAGGACAAAACTGAAAGTCAAAATATTCATTGGAGGGCTGTGCCATCCCTACGAGAAATATGGCAAGAAGAGAGAAGAAGGATGGCGAAGCTGTTGGAGCATAAAGATGACTTCTTGAGTCGACAACTTCCTACTAAAAATTCTCAGAAGTTAGGAAAAAGGGCTCGTGTACCTCCTTTTACCCTGAGTGTCAAAAAGAATGCGTCTACTCCGGGTGCAAAGAGGGCAGCAGAGGGTATGAAACGACTTCTCAACATCACTGCCGGTCTCGAAACCGATTTTGTATGCGCTTTGCATCAAATAATTCAAAGGCACTCGGTTGCGGTATCGAAAGTAGACACGCTTCTGAAACCTACTTCAATGTTGCAGAAAAGTGCTGTAAAGACGGGTACTTCCATAGCGGACGGCAGAAATCCACGAGAGTCGACGCCTTCCGAAGGGAATGCTTTGGGTGCCCTAGGAGGTATAACATCCCAGTTTCGCCATGCCACAGACTCTACCAGCGAGAAAGCTGTTCATGCCAGTGACCACGCCACAGACTCTGCCAGTGCGGCTTTGTCAAGACTGAAAATTCCTCATGACAGTGGCCGTGCCGCAGACTCTAACAGTAAGGCTGCATCAATCTCAAAAGTTCTTCATGCCGGCGATCATGCCACAGAGTCTAGCAGTGCCGCTTCGTCAAGCTTGAAAATTCCCGATGACAGGGGCCGTGCCACAGGCTCTAACAGCAAGGCGTCAGTCTCTATAATTCTTCATTCCAGTGACCATGTCACTGGCTCTACCGGTAAGGCCTTTTCAAGTACGGATGTTCTTCATACCACAAACTCTACCGACGAGCCATTGTCAAGCTCGAAGGTTCTTCACGGCAATGATGTGGAGAAGAGCGAGAAGGACCGAACTGAAAATCAAGATAATCCGTTCTCGGAGAAAGGAAGCGCAAAAAACGCCGACACAACATCATTCGAATGGAGCCAGAGAGTCGATCGTGGTGATAGCATTGTGGACGGTCGTTTCGGCGGCAATGTCGAAGATTACATTGATCCCCAAACCCTAACGCCATTTGATGATTATGACGAGGAAGACGACGACGAAAAACTGAACGAACAAGAGATGGAACACATGTTGAGCACCTTAGCCTCACAGCTTCACGGCACAAAAGCACCGGCAACATTATTGCTTCCAGTCGAGAGCAACGAAAAAGACAAGACAAGCATTGGCAGTCTTCAAACGCCAAAAATTAAAAACGAGGATAATCGTGCTTTTGGCCCGGCTACTAGAAGAGCCTCCAGGGGCATGAGTGTGAATGAAGCACCCGAAGGGAAAGATAATCGTCCTGTAGGCCCGGCTAATGGAAGTGCCCCAGGAAGCACGCGTGCGCGTGAAATGCTCCAAGGCAAGAAAAACCAACCTCCGGGCCCAGATATAGGTGCCACGAGAAACACAAGAAAGCTTCAATCACGGAAGGGCCGTAACCTGGGCCCGGCACCTAAGGGCAATCGACCTCTGGGGTGTGCTAAAAGTGCCCCAAAAGGTATGCGCAAAAAGCCCAAAGAAAAAATTGTCAAGAAGAATCGTCGAACCCCAAAGCACACCTGGCCTCCCGAGAGAGGTAGTTTGTGTAAACCACCCACAATTTTTTTGCCACTTAACAAGCGAAATAGCTGCAACGCACCAGGCTGGTTGAAGCACACCGCCAACTACGAGTCTTTCGGTGAGAAGGTAAGCGCAAGCTTCAACCTGACAGCAGGTGGCACAGGTAGAGGGTTCTACATTGAGCCTGCCTTTCCTCCTCCTCGTCGCGATGTGGTTGCATTTTGGATCCGGCGACGTGCGAAGCGAGCTGCTAAAAAGAGCCTCCTTCGCGCTGCCAAGAAACGGAAGACAGCTGTGCTTCGAAAAGTCAAGCAGGTTGACTCGAATACCGGAAAAGTTATGGCTGCGGACACAGTCGAGACTCCCAGCAACGAGCGCGTCAAAAAGAAAGTCCGCTGGCATGCAAGCGTAAGCCAAAAACTATCAGTGGCATTAGAATCAAAAGTTGCAGCCAACAACCCACCTCCAGTAATATCTCGACCTTTCACAGCTGCGTCTGGTGAAGAGTCTCAGTTGCATGTGAAGCAAGGAACGGGCAATTTGGTCCCACCTTCTAAAGACAGTCCTGTTGGCCGTCTGTTGAACCAAGGTGGTCGGTTAGTCGTTGAAGGTGGAGGCCAACTAAAAGCTACAACCCGCCCCTCGCAGTTTCGCTCAACCGAGAACGGAGGGAAGCACTGTGCCGGGAGATACTTGCCAACTCCTTTGACCATTATGTCAATTGAAACGCACGTGCAGTGTAGAACAGGACGGGCAGGCGTCGATGATGCCAGTCCGATGGCGCTGACACCAGATCCTGGCCGAGATAAAATATATTCCGTCGCATACGTTTACGGTAAGGATCCGGGCGGAGGGGGGGCAATAATTACCCAGGAACGGGGTTGTTACCTAGTTCCTCTGGAGAACGCTGATGACAGTTCCGAGTCATGGGAAAATCGAATCAAGTCTAGCATGCCGCACCACGCCATGGGGGTTGCGGCACCGCTCTCAGTAGAGACAGCAAGAGACGAGACGCAGCTTTTACTGCGTCTCGCTTCCCTCGTTACGCGCCTTGATCCCGACATGCTTGTCTCCTGGGACACTCAGAGTGCAGGAATTGGGTACATGGTAGAAAGAGGGGCATCTCTCACGCTTGACATGGCGGTTCTACTCAGCAGAACTCGCGACAGCAGTGTGGAACTAGGGAAAGAGCATGCCCCCTTGAACCAGAATGAGTCGGAAAATGGCGACAAATTACGGGAATGGGCTGGAAGTGGGCTTGGGGCGGAATGGGATGACCGCGTCGGGGCCGGTCAAGCTGCAGCGTCAATTGTAAGTATTTGATAAGGAGGCAAACAAAGAACTTGGGCCAGCTATCAAAATCATGCAATGCTAATGCGGAATAATTCTACTGTAGGCCGGCAGACTTGTGTTTTCGGGGTGGAAGATTATAAGTGAGGAGGTAGGCCAATTGAGCGATTTCCGTTATAACTGTATACCTCGGCCTCAAAACCTTAACTTCTCTCTCCTGCCTTACTTTCAGGTGAAGCACCCAAACTTTTCTTCTTTGAATGCTGTGGTTTCGTCTGTTCTCTCAAAAAAGATCCCACACCATGACGAACTCCTCTTAACAAATTGGTATTCTTGTGCAAGCGGGAGAGAAAGATGGCGTGTTCTAAATCACAAAATAGTTCAGTGCACAGCGACAATTTTGCTGTTTGACGCGCTTGATATCATTGGTAGGGCGGGTGAGGCAAGCCGGTTGTCCGGGTGTGAATTTTCACAGAGCTTCCCGGGGATCCGTGGCTCACAATACAAGGTGGAAGGTGTTTTGCTTCGAGCTCTACAAAGCCTCTCTTCAGAAGAGCGTGGTGCAAAAAAGGGAAAGCAAAAAATGAAAGCAAGCAGCGCTGTCAAATCGAGCAGCATCAGCGAAGAGAGTAAATCTCACGCTACAAGCCCATGGAAGAGGCGGAGAAAGGTAACGTTTGTTGATGAGGTGAGGGAACAGGAGGAGGAGAGGGAACAGGAGGAGAGCAAAGCGAATTCCTGCTACTTCTTCTTTTCCCCTTCACTTCAAGACGCCGACAAGCAGGAAGCATTGGAGGTGCAAGCACTGACGCTTGAACCGAAGTCTGGCCATCATACAGACCCTGTCGTAGTGTGCGATTTTACTGCTTTGTACCCATCGCTCGTCATGTAAGTCCGTGATGAGTTCTGGTGAATGGCATGCAAATCGATTGCATTTGAGAGATCTTGAATTATTCTATTCTGGTTGGGTTGAATCCGTCCTCCTCAATTTCGCCCGCCCGCCACCCGCCGTTTTTCAGTGCGTACAACTTGTGCTACACGACGTGTTTTGGGAAGCTTGCCTATCACACGACGCGGCGTGAAATGAGGTGCGAAGGGAGAACTACCGGGAGAATTGGGCCTTTCTTGTATTCTGAAAGCAGAACAGCCACTGTATTGAAGCACCACCTGAGGTCCCTAGCAGACGAAAGTGAATGTCCTGCTAAGATGAGTGTTTCAGATCGTGCTATGGTGGCTCCAAATGGATCTTTGTTCGTTTCTGAATCTGTTGTGCGAGGAGTTCTTCCTCGCGTGCTCGATGAAATGCTCAGTACCAGAGCGATGCTCAAAAAGGCAGCCAAAGAATACAAAAAGCGGGTACCAGACCTATCCCCCTCCGTCTTGAGACAGCTAGAAGCGCGCCAGTTAGCTTTAAAGTACGTGGCGAACGTAACGTACGGATATACGTCCGCAACGTTTTCTGGTCGCTGTGCGATGCCAGTCTTGGCTGACACTATCGTGGAATGCGGGAGACGTTCATTAACCGATGCCATCAGGCTTGCAAATTCCATCGGGCGGAAAAAAGGGAAATGGCACGGGGCATCTGTGCTGTATGGGGATACAGATTCAATTTTCATCAAGCTGCCAGGACGATCTGTGAAAGAGGCATTCACCTTTGGAGAAGCATTTTGTCGTGCGGTTACTGCGCGCAACCCCCCTCCCGTTGAGTTGAAACTTGAGAAAGTTTACCTTGGGTCAATCTTACAGACAAAAAAGAAATATTGTGGAATGAAATTCGAGTCTAGAGGTGGGAAACCCGAATTTGAGGCAAAGGGGATAGAAACCATACGAAGAGATCAATGTGCTCTCACCCAGAAGGTCCTGAAGAACAGCTTAATTATGTTGTTTCGGTACGGAATCCAGGCTGTCAAAGATTATCTGACACGACAGTGGTCATTGATCATTTCAGGTAAATTTCCCGTGTCGGATTTTATTTTGACTGGTCGAGTACGTTCAAAGTACCGTGGCGCCGGCACCGGCCCCGTACAGGCAGCTTTGTTTCGGAGGTTGTCAGAGGCAGATCCAGGCCGCGTGGTTCTTCATCGTGCGCGCCTTTGCTACGTGATCGTTGCGACGCCTGGAGCTACGTATAAGCTCAAGGATTGCGTTCTCACTCCGAATGAACTCCTCACTCAGTGGGACTCTTACACGATCCATGCGTCTTACTACATTGTCAAGCACCTGAATGCCGCATTACAGAGGTGCTTTTCATTAGCTCCCCATTGCATTGATATCCACCAGTGGTACCTGGAGTGTCCAAAACCTAGACCGCGTATCCAATTTTGGCCGATGACTCGCACTGGCAACAGCTCTATGATCGCCACATACTTTGGTGCAGACAGATGCTCTATTTGTGGAAACAAGTGCCAGACCGAAGGTAGGGCTCGTGCTGTAGTTTGTGCTGCATGCAGGGAGGATGATCTTGTGGTGGCATTGGCGGCTAGCAGACGACTCCAAAAAGTACAGCGAGAAGCCCTCGAGGTCGCAAAAGCTTGCAGCAGTTGTAACTTGTGTTTTGAAGATGCTACAACTTTTGCACCACTACAAATAGATGATGCGGAAACCTCCTTCCCCGGGAGTCCACCGAACCTTGAGCACCACGTAGTTGCCACCCCGCTTGCGGCCTGCACAAACCTCGACTGCTCGACAACGTTTGAACGACACCGGCTGCGGGAGGCCGTTTTAGAAGCTGAAGCCGTTTGCAACGTGCTCAATTTGCAGTTTTGATACCATGCGGAACTGAATTGAATCGTCTGGTTGGCGCTCAGCCACGTGCGAGTTCCCGCTCCAATCAAGCTTCTGGGATGCTAGCTTTTCATAGATAGTATTCATCAACTTTGAAGATCGCACACGGTTGCAGAGACTACCGTAGGAGCAAGTACTATTAGTAGTGTAAGCAAATCTATCAAAAACAGTAGGTTACTTACTATCCCGTACTGAAATCCTGCAACGTTAACTCGGGCTGCAGAACGTACTAGTGACACTACTACCAGTAGTCTGTCTGTCCACCCTCGGTTTACGTCGTCTTCTACTCGATAGAACTAGCTACGACGTAGCAGCTATTAGATCTGCATCTTGAATGAGTCATGCTTCTGCTACTAGCTAGAAGTGCTGATATAAAACTGATAAAAAGCTGAGGAGATAATATGAAACACTGATTTTTACTATTTAGGCAGTTATTATTAACTCTTTTGCTTTGTACAACAATATTTGAATATTCCTGATGATTCTTGAAATCAATCAGTGATGCGGATATGTAACATAACATGCTGGCATGCACAGCGACGGTGTGGGTGGTTTGGAAATGTCTTACACAGCAGGAACAGGAACAGCCAATGAGCTGTACACTAGCTGCGCTCCCAGATTTTGGCCTGACAAAGGGAGAACCTTCCACGCATCAATTATCCCGTGTTAACCGCAAACCATAATTTTCGTGAAGGTGGATGCTAATGTAGCGACAGGTGGTGAACGTGTACAAGATGATGGTATGGTATGGTGTGTGGTGGTGTGAATATGCAGAGTGGACCTGCCGTATTTCACTCACCGAAATAGCTTAGCTTCAAAACTGCGTGTGGAAAAACAGCTTGATGGATCCTGGTCTCAGGAAACATGCAAAAGCCTGATGTTGAAAATGAAGTTTCATTCTTAAAATTTCGAGATGAAATTTAGACGTTGATGCCTCGGCTGAAACCAAACAGAAGAGTGGCTTCTTCCAATGTGGGAAGATCGCAGTCGTAAAGACCTTCGGCGGCTTTGCATGCTTCCTTCCAGAGCTTGGGGCTCTCCAAGCAGAACCTCTTTCGCGGTGTTGGCTCAAAATCATCCTTCTCGGAGAATGAGACCTGAGAGTAGGTGCGCTTGGGGGCGGATACAAGTGCAGACTCAACCCCAACGTCAATTTCCATCTCTGGCTCCTCTGCCTGGCCAGTCTCCACAAGGTAGAGCTTTAGGAACTTCCTCTTGAGACGGACAATTTCTCCATCGCGGCGACTTTGAACCTGTTAATGTAATCAATTGGATAGAAATCGGAATATAAGTTAGTATCGATGTTTCTGAATAAAATACTGAAGGGACTGAACATCACATGGCCAACTGGACACATGCCTTTTTGCGGTCCTGGATAGAACCCAAGGGGAAACGATAACTCAAGGCACAGTTCTCATAAGTGCAAAGGATGCGCTCCTTGGGCACAGTCGAGAGAATGGACACATCGGCAATGGTGGGCTTGCGTCCATTCAATGGCTTGAGAATGTGGACATCGACCGTTTCGGTACGACCCACCGATCCATCATGGAACGTTTCTTCATTGGCCGACTCGTAGGCGTAGTCATCTTCATTGGCAGAGAAGACACTGGCCGAATCGGAAGAGTAAACAGATGCATTGCTGGAGGAGTCGCTCACCATGTGTTGAAGAGAGACCGTCGACACACGTCGGATAAGAGGGGCAACTGTCACAGGACTGCTATCTTGAGTAACAGCGGCGACAGTAGTGGAGGGCACAGCAGCAGGAGTCTTGACTTTCTTGTCCAGTGACAAAGTGATCCTGGTTCTTGATGGACGTTCAACGACATCAACCACAGATGCCTTCTCACTGGTGGTGGTGGCAATACTGGCACTGCTGGATCTTCTCTTGGATGGGGAAGCTTGAGGAGATACCACGGCGTTGACCTGGCCTTGTGTCTGAAGACGAGCTTCTACTCGCGGTTTCCAGTATCGCTTTCGGTTGTTCACAAACCAATTGGTTAGCTGCTTGAGTTCAATGCCAGTGTCTTCCATGATTTGGGCCTTTTCTTGCTCGGTGGGATATGGATGGGCGATGTGTTCCGGAGACATCATCCATGCCTTGAGGTAGTCCACCGTTTCCGCGGGCAAACTGGTGGACTTTCTCTTGTTATTGGAGGGTGAATTCTGAATCGAAGTAGACATATTGGCGGTAGTATATTAGTAATATGATGTGTTGGTATCTTGTTGTAAATCGGACACAAGTTTTTCAGCAAGTAAACTCGTTATGGATTTTCTTCTCCTGCAAATTGTCCGAAATGGATGATGAGAGAGAGAGAAGGTGATGGGTGATGTTGAGAAGAGAGATACTTTTTTCGATTGTGAGCAGAATGTAAAACCTTTCAAAATTACAGAAAGCTTTGATGTTTCAGTACGAGTTGTCCCCGAAAGACACCGATTAGAATACCACATCATTTTTTTGGAGGTCGAAGGCGACGTAACGGCAGACCGGCGCGAAGTTTCTTCAAACATGTTAAGTACGGAATGTCGCAGCGGCATCACATCGTGTCGACGTGGCTCAAAAACCGTCCGAAGACACAGAAACAGCAGCTGGACGCGTCACAAACAAGGACAGTTTGCTGTAGGACGAATGAAAGATATCCGTCCTCTTGCTACGTCAGGGCCTCTTGGAACTTGCAGCACTTGCAGCCAAAAGCATGGCGTCCGCTCCGACGAATCCTGAGATGCGAACCCTTTAGCTCCGGGAGATACGTGTTGGAAAGAAAGAACGCCAGTACGAGCGGGATCTAGTACTCGTGCCAGTACAGGGCTGCACGTACAAGTACCGTAGGAAACTTTATCAATTAGGTCACATAGCGGCATCGTCATTGGACTGCCCGCGCGTCCAATGAAGAAGAATGAATGATGCGTCCATGGACGGAGAGTGAGCCGGGCCTTCGTACAGGTGGAAGAACATGTTTGTCCGTGAAGACTCATCCGTGACGAGGAGAGATGTGCAGGTGATGGCTCGACCATGGTCACGCTTTTGTGCGGTCAAGCTAGCTTGTTAGCTAGTAGTCCAGGTTAACCTCCAAGTAGCTACCTGGTAGCCACTTTGGAGATAGCATGGACTACAGAAGCCAGCTAGATGACAACACCAGCGAAGCTGCGAGGAAACATCTCTGACAGAAAACAAGTACAAGTAGCTCCACTCACAAATATACAATGCCATTTGGCTTTGAAAACGCCGATGGAAGAGGGAGAAGGACCAAAGCATGAAAGTCTTTGCCATGTTACTTCCCCATCCAAAAAGACAACCTTGGAAGAAGAAGAGACGGAAGATGTCTTTTTCCAAGACAAAAATGCCGGCAAAATCCTCAATCAATGACGCAACTCAACTGATGTCACAAGGCGTACAACAACAACATGTTGTAGTAACGAATGCCGCCTTTTGGCATGTGAACGAATGCGCTTGTCGTGCCTGCCTTTGTTGTTACTCGCCCCCAACAGTTGTATACGAGGATCAAACATGTCAAAAGATACCATCGTCAAAATTTGCATTCTTACCTGATGTTTATAGTATTTTGGGTGTGTGAAACAAAAACAGTGATGATCCTTCACTTTGATTTTTTGAAGCTGTCCATCAACCATGACAAGCCATCATTGTTACCCACAGTTGCATTGTACTACTAACTAGTAGTAGTAGGCAGTGAGTTAGCGTATTATTGTACACAGGAAAGTACTACGCGAGCATTGCGCGAAGAAGAAAAACTTTCTCATTGCTTTTGTTTGCTACTTTTTTAGCTCCGGAAAACTCTTCGGCAACCAGTCACTATCTGGTTCGTAGTACTAGTTCATCATTTTCACAGTCATCGTACGTACAGTAATTAGACTGTCTTCAAACAAGCTTAAAGTTCCCGCCAAATATCTTAATGCACCTCCCCTCATTTTCAATACTTTTCAATTGTATGCGTAACCGTACACTGTAGGCTATTCTCTGTAATAATGTTTTACTGAGCGCATACAGTAATAATCATACTGGTGATAAGACGTGGACGAGACTATCTTTCATAATTAGGAGGGTGGAATCACGTTCCTGTTTTTGATGGATAACGGGCTATTGATAGCCTACTCCACATCTCATACGCAAGTGATACAATAGCCATTAGCGGGTAACACTAATCTGGCTCTACTGTAGCTATTAGTTCTGTCCAAAACGAAGTTGTCATACGTAATACGTCGCAACTTAGAAATTAGAACAGAAAGCTCTTTGAAAGAAATGAAGTACGTACTGCATTCTCTGTAAAGATAAGCCTGCTGAGGTAGCCAAAGAAGCGAAAGTTAGCTACGCCAGCGACCTGAGAACTCTTCTCTTTCTGAGTACGACGTACGTGTTCAACAAAAATACAGAATACCTGCCGGTTGTGAAAACCGTGCCAGTATATGCAGGAAGCAGTACTGCTACTCCAGAGTACTAATCAAAGAGAGAGGAAGGCTTTCCATCCCGACGTCGCATTGATAAAAACAACCATCTGTCCTTCGCTGCTTCGTCCCTTCCTTGGGCAATAGCAATGCAGTTGTTCGGAAGACACCGTCAGCATTTTACCAGACTACAGTACCGAATGAACCACACTCCACCCCAAACTAGTGCCACATCAGCATTATCACCCCTCATCAATATCTCTCATCCAATTGCAATCCTCCAAATCCTCAGAGGCGAAAAGAACGCTGGATGCCTGGATCCATCCATCAACCATCAAACTCCGCATTTATAAGGTTAACCATCGAACCTCGTCCAGGATATCCATCGCGTCCCATCATTTTCGATTCTGAATTGCCACAGCTATTTCTATTCCCACCACCACATACGTAACACCACGCGGATCACCATCGACATCTGCATTTCAGAAAGTCTCTAGTCCTGGATATTTGTTGATTAATTTGTCATTCGATGACAATAGAAAGATACTACGCTTCCTGGTTGCAGTACACAGATCAGAAACTGTCATTGGTATCTTGAGTTGACGCCTGTGTCAGCTTGCTTTTGGAAACAACGACGTGTCTTTCATCACCTGATGGATGGATGGATGCAAAGCTGACCTGCAAGTGTTTCCTCTTCCGTGACCGCTAAACCTTTGGTAAACTAGGATCTAGCTAGTGCTGGCTAGCTACTGGCACCAAGACCAAGAAGAAATACTAGAAGTGCTGAACATCAAGAACTAGCTAGCTAGACTAGTTGCTAGCTAATCAAGGAGGAAAATATGTCTTCCAATCTCAACTACAAGCAAGTTGCCCAGGTGAAGCGGAGGACATGGGATGTCGAAGCTTACGAACAAAAGGCCAAAGAACGAGCCGAGGCTGCAGAACAAAAAAAGCAAGAGCAACAGGGAGGTTTCAACAAATATCCGGCCCGAAGTTCTAACAATAAGGATGAACCTACTCCCAAGCGATTCAAGAGTTCCGACGACAAAGATGACGACGAGAAGGAAGAATTCAAACCGGCCGAACCAGGAGCGGCAGGGCCGACGGGATCGCAGCGTGCCTTTTTACAGCCACGACGAGGAAAGGTGGATATTAGTTCCAAAATTGGTGCCACGGAAATTATTTCTGCCGAAGCTGCCGCCAAGACGTCGTTGCATACGGAAGATGGGGCTGTGTCAGCAAAAGTGAGTAAATTATGGATTTTATTTTTTGTGTTGGAATAAAATACCTGCCGCTCTTTTTTAGTGTTCTTCTCGCACCTTCTAACACCTTTCCTTTATTTTAATTGATTTATTTGTTTTTTTTAAATGACAACTGTAGGATGGTGTCACCAAATCAGGGGTCGGATGGCATTGCAGTGTATGTGATTGTTTTTTGAAGGATTCCATGACCTATCTGGATCACATCAATGGCCGAAAGCATCAACGAAAATTAGGATTTTCCATGAGAGTCGAACGATCCACCAAAGATCAAATGTTGGGGCGACTTTCCCAACTCGCCAAGGAAAAAGAACGAACCGAACAGAAAAAAGCGGAAAATAAATTACTGGCGTTAGCTGGTTTTGAAGAAAAGACAAAAAAGTTTGAACAAGTTGTCAAAGCCAAGGACAAAGAGGAAGAACAAAGAAGAGCGGAAAAAGCCAAAAGGCGACAAGAAAAGAAGAAAGAAAAACAAAGTCGCAATCATGGACCTGAACCGCCGCCGCCGAAACAGGAAGGAAATGAAGAGGAGGGGGGAGAAGAGGAGGAAGAAGAAGAAGTGGAAGAAGAAGGAAGCAATCCAGATATGGCTGCGATGATGGGGTTTTCGGGTTTCAAATAAATTAGTTGACTATTTTCTATTTGTAACTCATTTTGTATTATTGTTGGCCATTGATTGTACAGTACCAGTACTTCCAAAAAGTTTCATAAACTGCACTCATAAAGTGAACTAGTTCAATGAATGCAGCACTAGGATATTATTTTGTCATTTTTATCTTTTGACTTTACTATCTTGTTGTCCTGCTGAAATGTGTTTGACAGGTACCCATTTTTACAAGATATTTAAAGGAACGAAGTGCATATTAGAGTCGCTCAAACGGACATGGGGATTGGTGTGCTGTTTCCGATTTTATTTTTCCAGGACCCCCTACATTCTACTGTACACATTTACATTCCACGTACTTGCTTTTTAGAAATTCCGATCCCCTTGATCACCATGTTTGTTACCACTTCCACGTGGATTTTCTTCTTTCCACTCATCCCACGCCCGATCCACCGCTGCAGTGGCATCAACAGCATCGGCATGGTCTTCCAGCCCGTCCTTGACCAGTTGCTCATACCGACGTGGTCTACTCGTGTCATTTTTATTTGCCGCTTCCGTTTGTTTTTGACGTTCTTCTCGTTCTATTGCGTCATCCCGTTCCCGATGCGCCAATTCATCCAAACTCATGGTGGGTTGATTCCATCCCTGTCTCTTATACACATCTCCGAGCCCACGAGACTAAGGCGAATCTCGTATGCCGTCTTCTGCTTGAAAA
>ENA-ORBV01010406-ORBV01010406.1-microbial-mat-metagenome-genome-assembly--contig:-NODE-10406-length-14898-cov-4.322988_pt1 | contig 14898 bp, 12 predicted proteins | sample MGYA00237777_ERZ505514 | MGnify/ENA primary metagenome ERZ505514 (study PRJEB26160, sample SAMN06269048) | microbial mat metagenome | isolation source: Oligotrophic lake microbial mat | place... | reverse complement strand
ATCGAGGAGCGTCTCCACCTTCCCGCCATTCCGCGGATCAAATCGCAGCACCGTGCCCGGCCCGCCAGGTGCGCCGGTGGAAATCAGCAAGCGTCCCTCCGCATCGAACAGCAGATCATTCGCCATCGGCAGCCCGCTGAGAAAGGTGCCCACATGCGCTCCAGTTGCCGTGTCGTAGCGTTCCACTCTTCCAGCATCGCTCATCAGCACGAGCAGGTCTGATTCCGCCGCCGCGCTGCCGAGCGCCAGCAAAACGGCAACAAGCGAAAGACGTAGCATCTGGAGCAGACTGAACATGCCGAAACAATACACTGCCGCCTTCATCGAATCTATCGCCAGGCCATCAAAGAATGGTAACATCCTATCACGCATGAAGCAGCGACACCAACAGACCTTTTTCCGCCAACTCGCCGATAGCACCCAACTCTTGCAGGCCCTCGAACTCCTCCCCGGTGCCCTGTTCATGGTGAAAAACCTCGAATCCCGATACATCTTCATGAGCCAAGCGCTGAGGGAACTCATCAACGTCCCGCCGGGCCAGGATGTCGTCGGCAAAACGGACTTCGATCTCTTCCCGAAAATCATCGCCGAAAACTTCCGCAGAAACGACCTGCTCGTCTTTCGTCACGGCAAGCCATTGGTAAATGAAGTGCATGCCGTCGGTTTCTTCGCCCACGCCCCAAAGTGGAGTTTCTCCAGCAAGTATCCGCTCCACGATTACGATGGAAAAGTCATCGGCCTGATCACCATTAACCGCACTTACACCGAAGTCATGGGACACGAAGCCGAACTCAACCGGCTACTGCCCGCCGTCGAACACGTCTATCGACACTACGACGAACCGATCACCATCGCGCAGCTCGCCAAACTGTGCAGTTTCTCACCCAGTCACTTCATGCGCGTCTTCCGTGAGCGCATGAAAACCACCGCCCAAGTCTTGATCGAACAAGTGCGCATGTTTCACGCCATCGACGCCGTCAAGAACACCGCCCACCCCATCGCCCGCATCGCCATCGACAACGGCTTCTATGACCACAGCTCCTTTGTGAAGCGCTTCAAAAAATTTACCGGCAACACCCCGCTCGCCACCCGCCGCGAGCATCAGTCCAAGCTCAAACCCGAACGCGGGATGGTTCTTCCGGAGCATTCAGAATGAGAAACACCGGCCCGTCAGACACTGGAACTGCGGGCATTTTTCATTTCCTGATTCCCGGCTAATCAACTGGCCCGTGAGCGTTAAATTGCTCAGCACCGCCTCCGCATCCCAACGGCCGATGCCTTCACAGCCGAGGTTGAAGAGGTGGATGTAGTGTTCGTCGGGATTCGGTGAGAGCACTTTGTTTGGCTGCTTCGCGGCGGAGGCGGCGAGGGCGTCGCGGACGAAGGTTTTCAACTCGCGATGGATGCGGTGGCGCGGGCCGACGATGGAGGTTTGGCCATCGACCATGAACGGTTCGCGATGCATCACGGTGTCCCATTGATCGACAGAGGTGTGGATGAAGCCGTGCTTGGGATTGCTGGGATGCAAGAGCAGACCGACCCAAAGCACGCGCTCGGGCTACGCGATCTCGCGCAGCAGGAAGTAGAGCTGGAGAGTCATGTCCGGCATGGCGGCGGCGGGGAGGCCAGCGGGCCAGTCGGAGAGCTGCTTGAGCTTCGTCACCTGCCAGCTCAGTGAGAAATCGAGCCGGGAGAAGTCGCGCAGCTTAGGTAGGCGCCGAAGCCCCCGGCAAAGGCGGTGGCGCGGAAGAGTTCCCGAGGCGGTCGCCCCGACACGGCCTGAGACACCCAGGCGACACTGAACAGGAGCACTCCTAAATAACGGTGATAAAACACGCCGCGAGCAATAGGACCACCTGCCACGATACGTCAGGCGAGCAGCGCCTTCACGACGTGGCCATGCACATCGGTCAGGCGGAAGTCGCGGCCTTGAGACCGGAACGTGAGCCGCTCGTGATCGAAGCCGAGCAGATGCATGATCGTCGCCTGCAGGTCGTGGATGTGCACCTTGTCCTTCACCACATGGAAGCCGAGGTCGTCGGTCGCGCCATAGCTCAGCCCGCCTTTCACGCCGCCGCCCGCCATCCACATCGTGTAAGCCTGCGGATGATGATCGCGGCCCTGCGCGCGGCCAAGCGCGGGGTTAGTCTCGACCATCGGCGTGCGGCCAAATTCGCCACCCCAGATGACCAGCGTGTCGTCGAGCAAGCCGCGCTGTTTCAGATCCATGACCAGCGCTGCGCTCGCCTGGTCGGTTTTGCCGCAATTTGTCCGCGAGTTCCCGGCCACGTCGCTGTGCGCGTCCCAGCCTTCGTGAAAAATATTCACGAAACGCACGCCGCGCTCGATCATCCGACGCGCCAGCAGGCAGGCGCGGGCAAACGACGGCTTGTCGGGATCGCAGCCATACAGCGCGAGCGTCTCGGGCGTCTCGCTTTTCAGGTCCATGAGTTCCGGCGCCGAGGTCTGCAGGCGAAAGGCCATCTCGTAGTTCGCGAGGCGCGTGGCGATCTCCGGATCACCATCGGTCGCGAGGCGCTGACGATTCAGCGTGCCGACGAGATCGAGCGTCTCGCGCTGCAGCTTCGCATCGATGCCGGCCGGGCTGGAGACATTGAGGATCGGATCGCCCTGCGCGCGCAACCGCACGCCGGAGTAAACCGTCGGCAGGAACCCGCTCGAATACAGCGCCGCACCGCCGCTCAAGCCGTTGCCCGTGCTCATCACTGCGAAGGCCGGCAGATCCTGCGTTTCCGCGCCGAGCCCGTAGAGCGCCCACGAGCCGATGCTCGGCCGGCCGGGCTGCGAAAATCCCGTCTGGAAAAAGAGCTGCGCCGGCGCGTGGTTGAACTGGTCGGTGGTCACCGACTTGATCAGGCAAATGTCGTCCACGATTTTTGCGAGATGCGGCAGCACCTCGGAAAGCTCCGTGCCGCTTTGCCCGCTACGCGAAAATTTGAACTGCGGCCCGAGCACCGCCGCATCCGAGCGGATGAACGCGTAACGCTGATTCCCAATAACCGAGGGCGGCAGCGGCTTGCCCGCGAGCTTCGTCAGCTCCGGCTTGTAATCAAACAGGTCAAGTTGGCTCGGCGCGCCGGCCATGAAGAGGTGAATCACCCGCTTCGCTTTCGCGGGGAAATGCGGCGGCTTCGGCGCGAGCGCGTTGGTCGCCGGAACCGCGCTGGCGTGGGATTTGAGCGCGTCGGTCAGCAGTCCGGCGAGGGCGATCTTGCCGAGGCCGACGCCGCATTCGCCGAGGAAATGGCGGCGGGTCACCTGCTGGCAGTGAGTGAGGAAAGGATGCATGGCGTCAGCTCCGGGTGATGGTTTCATCGAGGTTGAAAAGGGCGCGAGCGAGAGCCGTCCACGCGGCGGCCTCATGCACATCGCCGGTCTCGGTACCGACCAGCGCTTTCGCGTCGAGTTCCCCGAGATCGAAGCGCGCGCGCTGTGCGTAGAAAAACTTCGTCAACCGCTTCACCTCATCGTCCGACGGCGGTCGAGTGAGACAGCGGCGGAAGGCACTGCGCACCCGATCATCCACGGAGCCGGCCTGAGTCGCCAACGTCACGCCGAGAGCGCGCGCGGCTTCGAGGAAGACCTGATCGTTCAGCAGCGTCAGCGCCTGCAGCGGAGTGTTCGAGACATCGCGCCGCGCCACGCAGGCTTCGCCCGTTGGAGCATCGAAGTTGTTGTAGAGAGCAAAGGGCGCGGTGCGTTTCAGGAAGGTGTAGATACTGCGGCGATAACGGTTCTCGCCGGTATCCGCATTCCACTTCGGGTTGCCGTAGGCCGTTTCGTTCACACCTTCCGGTTGCGGCGGGCGCACGCCGGGGCCGCCCATTTTTTCGGAAAGCAACCCGCTCGCTCGCAGCGCGGCATCGCGCGTGATCTCAGCGTCGAGGCGGAAACGCGGGCCGCGCGCCAGCAGCCGGTTTTCCGGATCGCGCGCCAGCAGCTCCGGGGTCACGCGCGACGACTGCCGATAGGTCGCGCTCATCGCGATCCGCTGGTGCAGGCGCTTGAGCGACCAGCCCTCGCGCATGAACTCCACAGCCAGCCAGTCGAGCAATTCCGGGTGCGACGGAGCCTCGCCCTGAAAGCCGAAATCGCCAAGCGTGCGCACGAGGCCGTGGCCGAAAAATGCCGCCCACTCGCGATTCACCGTCACGCGCGCGGTCAGCGGGTTTTCCGCCGAGACAAGCCAGCGCGCGAAGCCCAGCCGGTTCGGCGGCGCATCGTTCGGGAAACTCGCCACGGCCGCGATGACGCTCGCAGACACACGCTCCGTCGGCTGCAGGAACTCGCCGCGATTGTGGAGGAAAGTCGGGCGCGGATTGCTGGCCGGGCGCTCGCGCATCACCAGCGTCGTTTGGTGCGCCGCGGGTTTGCGCAACGCGAGAATTTCCTTCGCCGCCGCAGCGAGTTCCGGCGCGGCGAGCAGGAATTGCTCACGCAACTGCGCCCGCTGCTCGTTCGTCAATTGCGCCTCGGGCACGAGGAGCAGGCGGCTGATTTCATCCGGCAGTGGCCGCGCTTCCGCCGGGGTCGCGTCGGTCGTCACCGAGATGCGGAAGCGCCCGAGCGAACACGCGTAGTGGCGGCCGAAGATCATCTTCAGATCGAACTCCGTCGCCGTGAGCGGCTGCTCGGGGACGAAGACCGCTTCGTGCGCTTCGCCTGGACGATCGGCACATGACCAGCCCGTTTGCGGATCGCCATCGGTCGCCGCCTGCGCACTCGCCGGGTTCTTGCCGAAATTGTTCTTCGAGTAGCTCTCACTGGCGCGGACAAATTTCACCGTCTGCCCACCGACATTCACGACGAACTCGCCGAGGAAGAAGTCGCCCTTCGGCCCCTCGTAATAGCAAAAGCCCGGGCCGTGGGCCGGCAGGCTGTCGTGCGGGAGCGCTTCGAGCCGGATCGCGGTGACGCCGCGCGGCACGTCCGCGTATTTCAGATCGAAGATGTCCGTCTTCTGCGTGTCGCCACTGGTCAGCACCGAGGCGTCGGGCTGCACGGTGAGCAGCGGGAGATTGGACTTCGCGCTCGCCGGCCGGAGCGCCGTCCAGCGCACCGTGCGGGCGCGCTCTTTCCCCAGCCACGCGGCGAATTTTTCTTCCACGAGTTTCGTACGCCGCTCCGCGTCGGGAAGCGGCGTACCACTTTCCGGCGTCGCGTCCTTCGCCGGCAGTGGCCATTTTTCCGGCAGAGCCGCGAGCAGCTTCGCGAGTTTCTCCTTCCGCGTCTGCTCCCGCGCTTGAGCGTCCGGCGTGGGCAGGTCGAGCTCCGGTTCGTCGGCGTTATTCAGGAACGCCATCATCCCGTAATACTCGTGGTGCGTGATGGGATCGTATTTGTGCGTGTGGCACTGCGCACAGGCCACGGTGAGCCCGAGCCACGTCGTGCCGGTCGTGCCGACGCGATCGGTCACCGCGTGAAAACGAAACTCCAGCGGGTCGATGCCGCCCTCTTCGTTGAGCATCGTGTTGCGGTGAAAACCGGTCGCGATGATCTGCTCGCGCGTCGGATTCGGCAGCAGGTCGCCCGCGAGTTGTTCGACGGAGAACTGATCGAACGGCATGCCGTCGTTGAGCGCCTTGATCACCCAATCGCGATACGGCCAGATGTCGCGCGGCCGGTCTTTCTCGTAGCCGTTCGTGTCCGCGTAACGGGCGAGATCGAGCCAGCGCCGCGCCCACCGCTCGCCGTAACGCGGCGATGCGATCAGCCGATCGACGAGCTTTTCGTAAGCGTCGGGTGAGGCGTCGTTCACGAACGCGTCCGCCTCCTCCGGCGTCGGCGGCAGGCCGATGAGATCGAGATAAAGCCGGCGCACGAGCGTGTATTTGTCGGCTTCCGGCGACGGCGCGAGCCCCGCGGCCTCGAGGCGCGCGAGCACAAAGCGATCGATCGCACCGCGCGACCAGTCGGCCTTTTTCACCTCCGGCAACGGCGCGGACTGCGGCTTCTTGAACGCCCAATGCTGATCATACGGCGCGTCCTGCTCGATCCACTTGTCGAGAATCGCCTTCTGCCGTGCGGTCAGCTTTTTGCCCGTCTTCGGCGGCGGCATCACGTCGTCCTTATCCGTGGAATGAATGCGCAGGTGCAGGTCGCTCGTCGCGAGTTTGCCCGGCACGATCGCATGCACGCCTTCGTTGTCCGCGAGCGCGCCTTCGCGCGTGTCGAGCCGCCGATCGCCATCGCGCGTCTTCGGATCGAAGCCGTGGCACTTGAAGCAGTTGTCGGAAAGGATCGGCCGCACATCGCGGTTGAAATCGATCTTGTCCGGCAACACCGCTTCCTCCGCTGCGGAGAAGCGCGCGGTCGCGAGCAGTGATACCAGGATGAGGAAGGAGCGGGGGACGTTCACGAGCGGCGGAAGTTATCGCATCCCGACTGAGCGCGACACCCCATCCCGCTTACGGTTTGGCGTAAGGCCCACACTCGACTTTCCGGCATGCGTGCGGCACGCTCCCCCAGTCATGACCATCACCGACGCGACGCCCTCCGGCGAACGGCTGCACAGCTTCACGCTCGATTCGCTGAACGAGCGCATGACGGTGCGCGAAATCCTCCGCGCCCGCATCTGGCAGGAAGTGGGCGATCACAATCAGAAAACCGGCGCGGTCTTCCGCGGCCTCGTCGAACCGACCGGCGCCGAGCGCGTGCTCAACGGCGCGAAGCTGCGCACCCCGCGCACGATCGACTGGGAAGCGCAATTCCGCCGCGCCTGCGAAGCCTTCGGGTCGAACGGGTTTTTCATGCTCATCGGAGAGCGCCAGGCGGAGTCGCTCGAAGAAGCGTTCGACATCGGTGTGGAGACCGAGGTGCAGTTCGTGAAGCTCACGCCGCTGGTGGGAGGGTGATGGGATGTGGGAGAAGTTGAAGGAGATGATTGGCTCCGCCGCGGATATTCTGGCTCCCGCTGCTCCACCAAACATCGAGGCCCAGGAGGCCGAGCGCCTAGTTAACGAATTCCGCCTTCTGCACGGCGGCGCAGATTACCGTGCGTTTCAGTCGTTCAAGCCAACGCAGGACAACGCCGGCCAGCACATCATGGCCGCGCCGCCCGGCGTGCAGGTTTGGGTGACGATCCTCGTTTTTGCGGAACGAGCTCGCGCGGCGTGGGATTGGAGTTGCCTGGACAGCATTCAGGACAAGCTCGTGCAGGGACTGTTGCGGAAAAACCTTCCGTTCAGCAGCGACGATCTCGACCGCTTGTTGGTGGCCTTGACGGCGGCAAAGAAAGGCAGCGTTCCCAAACCGATGAGTGGAGTGCTGACGAGGTGCGCAGCGATGAAGGAATCCGGCCAATTGAGTGCGCGCACGCGCGACCGATTGCAGGCGCTCGGTGCCAGGCTCCACGGAGGCGCGGTCGATCATGCCGAACTTCGAAAAGCTTGCGCCTGGATCGCGGACATCGCGGCCAGCGGACCGCCGCCGTCGGAAGTGCCGCTCGATCGCGCCGACGCGTGGGCGGCCTTGGCCGAGGACGATTTGGCTGGCCTGCTGGAGGTGGAACGCGCCCGGTGGCGTTCCCTTTTGGCCCATGCGCGCAGCTCCGCGGCCAGCCAGCCGACGAAGCAGTGGATCCGCGCAGCGGCCTCGCTGATCGAAGAGATCGGTGCCGAGCCCTACCTCGCGACGGTCGGACGCTGGTTCCGGGAGGTCAGGCCGTTGATCCGGGAAGCGCGCGCGGCAAACCCTCTGGCGCTCCTGCTCCTGCGCGAGGCCAACAGCGATGTCCTGAAAGGGCTCGTCTGGGGTTGCGCCGCGAGCGGGGGCCGTGACGCCGCGGGCATCGTGGCCGACTTGGCGGCGGTCTGTTACCGCAAGATTCCCGGCCGCGGCCCCGTCTCTCCCAAAATCGGCAATGCCTGCCTCGTCGCCCTCGAAAAAATGGGTGACCCGAATGCCGTGGCGCACCTCTCCCGACTGCGCAACAAAATCAAATACGTCGTGGCGCAACGCCTCGTCCAACGTGCGCTCGAAACCGCCGCCGCGCGCGCCGGCCTGACGGTCGCCGAACTTGAAGAAGTATCCCTACCGACCTTCGGCCTGCACGCCGACCACGGCCTCGACGAATCGCTCGCGTCTTTCACCGCCGAGATTCGCATCACGCCCAGGGCGGAGCTGAAGACCACCTGGCGAAGCGCTGAAGGCATGCCCCAGAAATCCGTCCCCGCGGAAGTGAAAAGCGGTGCCGCCGATGAGTGGAGAGACCTCAAGCAAACGCTTGGTGAGATCGGCAAGCTGCTGGAGGCACAGCGCCACCGGATCGAGCGGCTTTTTCGTATCGAACGCACCTGGCATTTTCCCGACTGGAAGGAACGCTATCTCGACCACCCGCTGGTAGCTCCTTTCGCGCGGCGGCTCATCTGGCGATTCGTATGCCCCAACGCCGATCCCGTGCTCGGCATCTGGCGCGCAGGACGTTTGATCGACGCCAGCGACAGACCACTGCCCAAATTCACCGCGGACACCGTCGTGGCTCTATGGCATCCGATCACGAGCGATGTCGCGACCGTTCGAGCCTGGCGGGAGTGGCTTTTGGCCCGGCAAGTCACCCAACCGACCAAGCAGGCGCATCGCGAAATCTACCTGCTCACCGACGCCGAGCGGGCGACCGGTGTGTATTCAAATCGGTTTGCCGCACAGATTCTCCGCCAGCACCAATTTGTCGCACTCGCTCAGGAGCGCGGTTGGAAATATCGACTGCAAGGTGCCTTCGACTCGGCCAACCGGCCCGAGCTGATTCTGCCGGAGTGGAACCTGCGCGCGGAGTTTTGGGTCGAACTCATGGGCGACGACCGGTTTTCTTCCTCGGGTGTCAATCTTCACGTCGCTACCGATCAGGTCCGAATCCTTCGCGATCGGGAAGATATGCCGCTCGCCGAGGTTCCGGCTCTGGCGTTCTCGGAAATCATGCGCGATGTGGACCTCTTCGTCAGCGTGTGCAGCGTGGGGAATGATCCGAACTGGAGCGATGGCGGCCCGAACGGGCGCTACGTCGGAGCCTGGGAAAGCTTCTCCTTCGGCGACCTCTCCGCCACCGCGCAGACCCGGCGCGACCTGCTCGATCGGCTGGTGCCGAAGCTCAAGATCGCGAGCCGCTGTTCGTTCGCGGACAAGTTCCTCGTCGTCCGCGGCGACCTGCGCACCTACAAAATCCACCTCGGCAGCGGCAATATCCTCATGGCGCCGAACGACCAGTATCTCTGCATCGTCCCCGGCAGCAGTAGCAAGGCCGAGGACGGCAAAGTCTTCCTGCCGTTCGAGGGCGACCGCACGCTTTCTGTGATCCTGAGCAAAGCCTTTCTCCTCGCCGCCGACGCGAAGATCACCGACTCGAGCATCACCCGGCAGATTCGCCTCCAATAACCAAAAGTGTTGGCCTAATACGGTTTCTGGCCGCTGCGATTGCCGGCGGGGGCGTAGTTGGCCACGACTACTACCCCATTCCGGCCCGTGGCCATGCCGTAGCCGACTTCGGTCGAACCGCTCCAGACCATCTGCGTGTAGTGACCGACGGTGTTGAAGTTCTGCGGCGTGATCGGGCCGCCGTTGTAGGCGCTTTTCTCCTCCAGCCAATGACGCGCGGCGTCGGCTGGCCCGTAACCCACGGAGCCGCCAAAGAGATTTTCTCCGTAACCGCTGCCGGGCGGGCGATGTTTAAACTGCCCGCTGGCCGCGAGCTGATCGGCCCACTGCTGGGCGTAGCGGGCGAGTTCACTCGACCAGCGCAAGGGCGCCACACCAACACGGGCGCGGGCATCATTGTGGACGCGGAGAAATTCGTGCGCGGCGGCGGGAGCGGAGTTGCCCCCGCTCGGCGGCGGCAAGTTCGACGACGTGTTGTCCACTGGCGGCACCGTGCCACTGTCGCGTTGAGGTCGGCGAACCGGTTCCACCTGCGCCACCGGTGGGACGTTGGTCTTGCGCACCTGCCCGAGGGCCAGCGACTGCTCGCGTTTGTTCGTCGCGGTGAAGGTCTGGATCACCAGTCCATTCACGCGGAATAACCACTGGTGCCCGCCATAGGTTTCGATGACCGCGGGATCTCCGCCCGGTTCGGTCGGCGCGAGCTCACCGTAGCTTTGCTGCGCGCCGTTCGGGTTTAGCCAGACGAGTTCCACCGGGCGTCCGGTATAGTTCGTCAGCCGCACTTTGACCGCCTGGCCCTGCACGACGGGCGCGGCCTGCTGGCCCATGCGACGCTGCAGTTCCTGCTGCAACTGCTCTGCCACGCTCGGCTGCTTCTCCTCAGAGTCGGAAGATTTTTTCTTCTTCTTTTTGTCCTCACCGTGCGCGGGCGGGAGAATGGCGCCCGCCACGATGATCAGGGCGGTCAGGCAGAGGAATCGCAGCTTCATGATTGAGTCAGGCTTTGGCTTGTTCGCGGATATTCACCCACACATGCACGTGCGGATCGCCGCGGAAATACCACACCATGTTCGGCCCTTCGAGCTGCCACACGTCCCAGACGCCGTCGTTGCCGATGTCCTGATTTTTGTAGAAGGCCATGTGCAGCTTGTCGAAGCCCGCGGCCTCGATGTAGCGCAGCGCCTCGTCGGCATCCTGTTTCCGGAACGGCGCGAGCAGATCGGCCATGACCTTGCGCACGTGGCCACGCTGATCGGCGGTGAGTTCGGTGAGCGGGATGCCGGGCAGGCCGTCGGCTTTGCCGCTCAGCTTCACCGTCTCGCTGCCCTGCTCGAGCCGGCCTTTGCTGCGCAGCGCGAGTTCGCGTTGTTTACCATCGAGCATTTGGAAGACCTCGTTCGCCCGCACCGCCTGATACCAATAGGCGTTGCCCGGATGATCCGGCTTCTCGTTGAAGCCCTGTGCGGCGTGTCCGTAGAAAATCGGCCCACCGAATGCCGCGCCTTCCGTGGAGTCGCCATCGCAGCGCCGGGTGCAATGCCGGCCGGTGAGCACGAATTCGAACTTGCCCGAGCCCGGATCGCCGAAGAGCGCGATCGAGGAATCGCCGAAGCCTTTTTTCCCGCTGTCGTGCTCGACCTGCTTGATCACCTTCTCCGCATATTCCGGCGAGTGCAGGCCGAGAAAAATCTCCTTCACCATCTGGTTCTGGTCGGGCGAAAGGAACTGGCCGATGTGCTGATCGGTAACGTGCCAGTTGGCATCCACCTCGGTGCGCAGCGGGTTGTCCCAGGCAAAGCAGAGCGCCTGGCGCTGCGCGTCGGTGAAGGACTTGAAGAGCGTGGTCACGAGCGTCTCGGATTTCGGCGCCGCGGATTCCGCCGCACGTCCGATGATCGGGAGACTGGCCAGTGCCGCCGAAACCGTGGCGGTGGTCTTGAGAAAATCGCGCCGGGAAAATCCGGTGCAATCCGGGCAGGGTGATGGGGAGTTTTTCATGTTAGGGAGGGTCTGTGCGAAAGCCTAGGACGCCGCTCTCACAAAGCAAGAGTCTCGTTGGCGCGTCGCCGCCTTTACTTCGGCTTGGAGTAGGGCACTTGCCGCGACCGATTTCCCCCGGGCGAATAGTTTGCGACGACGACTATCCCTTTCGGACCGCGCGCGACCCCGAAGCCGACATGCGTCGTTTCCTGCCAGATCATCTGCGTGTAATGGCCGATCAGCGTCAGTTCCTCCCGGGCGATGGGGCCGCCGCGATAGAGCACCCGCTCCTCGAGCCACTTGCGCGCGGCGTCGCCGGGCGAACGATCGTCCGACCCGCGATAGAGATTTTCCCCATAGCGTGCCTCGTCCCTGCCGCGGTGCTCGAAGTCGCCGCTGGACGCGAGATGTTTGGCCCACTTTTGCGCATACTTCGCGAGCTTCGACGACCAGCGCAGCGGCGCGATACCCAGCCGGGCTCGCTCCGCGTTATGCACGAGCAAAAATTCATGCGCGTTTTCGGGCACCTTCTTCAACTCCTTGGGCAACGGCCCGGACATTACCGGCGGAGCGACCAGGCTGGCGACGGGCGCTTGCTCGGGCACGACCAACCCGTTCGCCTCACGCATCTTCGACGCGGCCCCCCCCGGAACCGCCGCTGGCGGCCCGACCTGCACCTCCTGCACGGGCTGGTTGCTGGCCGCGATAAACTGCAGCACGCGGCCCGCAGACTTCAGCAGCCACAGGTGCCCGCCGAAGGTATCGATCATCGCCGGCGCGCCGCCCAGCTCGGTAGGCGGCAGGACCCCGCGGTTCTCGTGCTTTCCGCTGGGGCTCATCCACACGAGTTCCACGCCCTGCCCGGTGAAGTTGGAGATGCGCAGCTTCACCCGCGGTCCGGTAAACACCGGCGCCGCAGGCTGCGCAACGTGCTGCACCATCGGCAGCGTGCCTTTTCTCACTCCCTGCGCCGCCATCTCCGGCACCAGACCGCTCGCGAAAGCCGCGACCACGATGAGGAAAGCGACCGCGCGAATGTTGCGCCGGGAGTCAGCGGGGCGATGGAGTGGTGGGATCAAAGCGCCAACGTCGTTCACGAAATTTTCGCGACAGTAGTACGATGAACCGGCATTGCAAGGCCCCTCACGAACCGGTGCCCGGCTCGCTTCCATGATTGATCTTCGGGCGCCCACTCCGACACGCTCCCGCCATGAAAATGTTCCTCCTCCTGCTCTCCGCCATCGGCCTCACCGCCCACGCCGCGCCCGTCGCACTTTTCAACGGCCAGACCTTCGATGGCTGGGAGGGCGAGACCGCGAAAACATGGCGGATCGAGAGCGGCGAGATCGTTGGCGGATCGCTCACGGAGAAGGTGCCGAACAATGAGTTTCTCGCGACGAAGAAGAGCTACGCGAACTTCGACCTGCGGCTGAAGTTCAAGCTCAGCACCACGCCGAAATCCAACGCCGGCGTGCAGATTCGCAGCGAGCGCATCACCGATCCCGCGCACGAGATGATCGGCTACCAGGCGGACCTCGGGGAGAAATACTACGGCGCGCTTTACGACGAATCGCGGCGCAAGACAATCCTCGCTGCGCCCGCGCCGGAGATCCTCGAAAAGGCGCTCAAGCTCGGTGAGTGGAATGAATACCGCATCCGCGCCGAAGGCGGGCGCATCCAGCTCTGGATCAATGACACGCTGACCGTGGATTACACGGAGACGGACGCAGCGATCGTGCAGAAAGGGCGCATCGCACTTCAGATCCACGGCGGCCCGCCGGCGGAAGTGCGCTACAAGGACGTCGTCATCGAAGAGCTGCCGTGAAGCGCTTCGCCGCGCTGCTGATCGCGGGTGCGCTGGCGTTGGTGGCGCATGCCGAGCCGCCCGTGCCGGTGCGCGATCCGCAGGCGCCCGCGGCCCGCGCGCTCGTCGACCTCGCAAAGCTCGACGCCGGTTTCCGCTTCGACCTGCGCTACGCCACGCCTGACAATTTCACCAAGACCACGCTTTATCCCGTGGCCCGGGCCTATCTGCGACGCGAAGCCGCCGACGCGCTGGTGAAAGTGCAGCGCGAACTCGCCGCGCAAGGCCTCGGGCTGAAGATCTTCGACGCCTACCGCCCGCTCTCCGTGCAGCAGAAAATGTGGGATCTGATCCGCGACGACCGCTACGTCTCGAATCCCGCGCTCAACGCTGGACGCCACACGCGCGGCTCGACCGTCGACGTCACCCTCGTCGATCGCGACGGCCGGGAACTACCGATGCCCACACCGTTCGACGACTTCACCGAGCGCGCCCACCGCGACGCGCCCGGCACCGCGCCGGACGCCGCGCGCCATTCCAAACTGCTCGAAACCACCATGCTCAAGCACGGCTTTCTCCCCTACCCGTTCGAGTGGTGGCACTTCGATTTCCGCGATTGGAAAAACCATCCGCCGCTCGACGTGCCGCTCGACCAATTGCCGTGAAATCCGCCGCGCCCGCTGCCGCTCCGATCCTCGCCGACCAGACGCTCGACGGCGCGCGCACCAGCCGCTGGGTGCTCGAATCCGCGGCCTGCCCGCTCCTCACCGCGCATCGCATCATGCGGCTCGGCATCGATGAAACGCGCGCGCCCTACGAGCGCGTGCGGCTCCGGCCCGAGGGCAGCTTTTTCCTTGCCAGCCTCGAAGGCGTCGGGCGCATCCTGCTCGAAGGCCGCTGGACGCGGCTCAAGGCCGGCGACGTCGTGATGGCCCCACCGCGCGTGCTCAATGCCTTTCACACCCCGCCCGGCCAGCGCTGGGTCTTCGCCTGGATGCGCTACGCCGAACCCGCGAACGCGAAGCCGCTCGTCGGCGCGGATTCGCCGCTACGCTCGGTCGGCGGCGCCGGGAAAATCGGGCGCATCATCGCGGGGCTGCGCGACGAGTGGGACGGCGAGCGCGAGACGCCGCTCGTGCAGCACTGGGTGAGCCTCGCCCACGCCGAGGCGCTGCGGCTCGCGCGCCCGTGGCGCAGCGACGACAAGGTCTGGCGACTCTGGGAGGAAGTCGCCGCGCAGATCGCCGAGCCGTGGACGCTCGATCGCCTTGCCGCCCGTGTCCACATGAGCGCGGAACATTTGCGCCGCCTCTGCCGCCGCGAGCTCGGCCGCAGCCCGATGGAGCACCTCACTTACATCCGCATGCAGGTCGCGCAGCAGTTGCTCGAGACGACCGACGACAAACTCGAAGCCATTGCCCCGGAGGTCGGCTACTCCAGCGGCCTCGTCTTCTCGCGCGCCTTTGCCCGCTGCATCGGCATGAGTCCCACCGAATACCGCCAGCGCCGCTGATCGCCGCTTTCCCGCTTGCCGCGCCTCGCGCGCCCCGTCTCAATTCGCCACCCCACATGCCTACCATCGCCGTCCTCGGAACCTTCGACACCAAAGGCGCAGAACACGGTTTCCTCGCCGACGCCATCCGCGCCTGCGGCCACACGCCACTGCTCATCCACGTCGGCAGCCTGTCTCTTATACACATCTCCGAGCCCACGAGACTAAG
>ENA-ORBV01010404-ORBV01010404.1-microbial-mat-metagenome-genome-assembly--contig:-NODE-10404-length-14901-cov-6.459593_pt1 | contig 14901 bp, 9 predicted proteins | sample MGYA00237777_ERZ505514 | MGnify/ENA primary metagenome ERZ505514 (study PRJEB26160, sample SAMN06269048) | microbial mat metagenome | isolation source: Oligotrophic lake microbial mat | place... | reverse complement strand
GATATATTCTCTCCTAAAAGCTGCGTGCCCTTGCATTCTCGCCACATGCACAATGAAAGGCGCTGCCCACTAAGCTAAGGTGATTTTTGTTTGGTTCCACTCATCCAGCCACTTACTCACGTCGTCGCCATCCTCACGAACCATTCTGTCGTACTAGTATCCATGCGTGTGTGTTGGGTCTACCAAAATTGATACCAAGGCTTGGCAATACTAGAAAAGAGAACACCGCGCTCCGAAAGCTTGGCAAATGAAAAAGAGGTCCTCGTCCTTGGAGTACATTTCGACATACTGAACGTGGGATCTGGAATCACTGAACCAGGATCTTTGGCGATGCAAGATTTGTTATTCTCCTTTTTCGCCGAGGCAACCCGTGCCCTCGAGACTTGTCAAACAGACGAGCCCTTGACGCTACCAGAATGCCGAAGCCTTTTATTAAGGGTGCAACAAGATTGTCTCCAAAAAGTGGTGGACGATCACAACAACAACAACAAATATGCTAGTGTTAGCAGTGATCATCCTTTGTTGAATTGTTCTGAAGTGCAGGGGGGCCTTGCCTCCTTGTCAGCAACATATGATTCTAGCTGTAAGGAAGTCGACAATGCTGACAAAGACAAAGATCCAACAGGAAAACAACAACAACAACAACAACTGTTATATCAAGCCATGGAAGAAATGAATCATACAGCACGATTGTCCTTTGCTCGTTTGATCTTGACGTCCGAATGTTTACGACTCGGTGTCGTATCCTTCAATGATGACATCATTATGGATGCCACCACAATAACAGCGGCACGACCTCTCAAGACATGCCGCATGATGCGCCACGAAATGCTGGAATTTTGTGCTCTTTGCCAGGCGGCCATTCAATTGGAAACGGTACAAGCCCACATTCAAGATGCTGGACAAGTTTTGGAGTTTTTGCCAGCTACTACGGATAGCATCAGTGGTAGTGACAAAAGGCACCAAAACGCCAAAAATAATCAAACGATATTATTGCCACCCATGAAGCGATTGGAAACGATGCAACGCCTACTCCTGCAGGCTTTGGGGTATGATGCGGATATCGGTCTCACAGAATTAGCTCGACAAGTCCAAATGGAAGATGGAAACGATGATGTAGAGCTCGTGCAAGTCATTCGACAAACCACGGCCCTATTGTTGGAGGGCGTTTTCGGGGATACTACGACTCAAGGACAAAAATACGACAACATGCTTCTTTCCGATCAGGATCAGGGGGGTGTCACACGGGTAGTGTCGGTTCAGCATTCCGAAAGCATTGTCATTTTGGGAGGCTCAAATGACAATGCCGACAATGATGGAGGACAACCACCATCCGCGATGAGTAGTGCCACTGCTCCTATTTCTCAGTCCATGCGACAGATCCGCGAGGAAGACGATGAAAATGACTATGATGAACAACAGCAACGAGACCTGCAAATGGCCCGAGAAGCCGCTAAACTTCGAGCGTCCATGGTGCAGGAATTGGCGCAAATGAATGACTTGGATCGGATTGAACTGTTGGAACGGGCTCAACAAGCGCTCCAAACCTTTCAAGAAGACGCATTCCAAATACCGCCAGGACCCAAGAGAATAGAGTTTTTACGTAACATGGATGCCCATACCCAAAAATTGCTGGCAATGCATCGTATTTGGTTAGAGCACACTAGCAGTAGCAGCCAAAGTAAAATCAACTAATAGAATCGCTGATTCCTAAAGCCCTAAACTTTTCGTTTCAAGCCGCACAACTTCACTTCTGGGTCGATCCAGCATTCTCTTTAGAAGAGTTGCAGCGTGTTTAGTCCCTACAAGCCATTGGACGACAAAAGGAAACCCACTTCGTCCTGGGGAAGCACGTTCCCGCCAAAATAAAGGTGCCTGGAGACTGGAGAGTATGCAGGTTGCAGCCAACCGGAACATAGCTCGCTGGGTCATAAAGTTCAGTCATTCTTCCGGCCTACACTCCAATTGTTACGTCAGCGATGGAAATTATCGGTACGTCGTACTGTTGGTGTATAGTGCTAATGCTGGTTACAGTGCTTGTGTCATACTAAACAGCAAAGAGTGACTGATTTATAGTAAATTATTGGTATTGTTTCTCTAGTGCTTTGCAAATAAATAGAAAATAAATTCTTTGTGTTGGTCCTCACAGTGCTTCCAGTAAGACATCAGCTAGGCAAACATTGCACCTGTTGGGATCTTGTTTACCAAAATTGATACCAAGGCTTGGCAATACTAGAAAAGGGAACACCGAGCTCCAAAAGCTTGGCAAATGCCTTGGCAAAGTCCTTGAAAAAGAGGTCCTCGTCCTTGGAGTACATTTCGACATACTTCTTGAACGTGGGATCTCGAATGAGCAAAATGTCACTGGGAAGCATCATCAGCTTTCCAGTCTTGTCTTCATATTGCTCGGGACCATCCCAGGGTTTTCCATTGTGGGAGAGTTTGGGCGTCCATCGTTCTTCCAAGAGCAAACGAAAGTATTCATTCGAAAAAGTAGTCTCAGCATTGGTCCTTCAGTATTTTCGACAGCGAAGTTAACATGATGGGAATTGGAGGAACGGAGATTGTTTAAATGTAGTTTGTTGCAAGCAATCACAAAATAAAAAATATAATGAGACCAAGAAGCCCATCATTTGTTACGACTTTCACTCGATCATTCAAAGATCTATTCATTTAAAATACACGTACCAAGGTCCCCAGAAACCAGAGCGATCAGTGTGGCAGCGTCCCATGGCGTGCGCTCCCAACAATGCCACAAGCTCTCGATCGGTAAAGCCCATGCGCTGAAAAACGGCACGGACATGGTCGGTCGTGTGCTTCCAAGATCCCATCGTTGCGTTGGGCAAGCGATCGTTGGCGTCTGCCTTTTTGGTGGCCTCGTCCTCGGAATAATCTTCTCGGCCCAAACGAAAGGGAATGGTGGGGCCACCCGATTCTTCGACGGCAATGACACCCGCGTAGGTATACAAATCAGCATACGTCATTTCGGGATACTTTTTCTTGATAGGTTCCAATTTCGCCCGAGCAAAATCCAAGCCAGCATTGTTACCATAGGTCGCTTCCGGCTTGAAGCGCATCATGGCGCCATTGGATCCACCGGAATTATCCTTGGCATCATAGGTTCCACAGCAGTGCCACGCAAGTCTGTGTGCATCGAACGACGAGAGAACGACAAATGGAAGCGCAAAAAATATGTAAGGGTGAGAACGTTCGCATTTTTCTTTGTTTTTAAAACTATAAAAAAATGTTTCGATTCGATTCGATTCGATTCGAAATTCGAGGAAAATGATGTAGCCTAGAGCAAACTATGCTGTGCAGTCGACAGAACAAGTATAAATGTACAGTAAGGAACAGACATAACATACCTAATGAAGGTTCCTCTCAACGAGGTTCCATCACCTCGTAAGCCTTCATCCTTGTCGATGATTTCCATGACCGATTCTCGCACTTTTTTGAGATCCACTTTTGGTTTCTCGGCCTCTCTGGCAAAGGCAGACTCGCTGTTGAGCCAAACCACGGCTGTAGCAGTGGTAGCAGGTGCTACCATGCGCTGTATGTATGTACAGATTGCAAGTGCGGTAATGGGTTGGTTGAAGCGGAGAGAAGACGACATGCCATACGGAAGAGAAATGAGAAGGCATTCATTCAAGAGAAGATCTTCAGGATCACATTTGCACCAAATACCGATTCCTGGCGGAATCTTCGAACTTACCGTTGCAGCAAATCGAGCAGCATTCATGGTGGCAACAAGGGAAAAGACAAAAAGAAAATTGAACTATTAGCCAATAGCAAGTAGCAAGAGCGGCAATACCTTGTTACTAAAGGAGAGAGAGAATTATGCAGTCGAGTCGCTTAGTATTCGGCTGCCGCTGTCAAAGGAGAGGAATGGAAAAGATTTGATTCATTTGATTTCTTTCGTTGATGCATTGATTCGTGTCGTCGTTTTTGTTTCTGCGAACTCCGTCGAAAGATACCTTTTCGAGGAGATCCAAAACCCCCATCCCTACTAGTTTTTGTCGTATTTTCAAGGATCATCGTCGGTGGCAAATAAAACGGTGGGCAAAACAATTGAATCAACAACTAATAATTATAAATATCTATAATTATCAACAGCAAATACTTCAGACTACTAACTAGCTAGCGGTCAGGATGGTTGGTTTCGCCAAGTCTAAACGGCCCCTCCTCTATATCTATTTTACAATCTCGGTCTTGCTGTTGTTATCCCCAGCTCCAGCGCTATGCGACCAAAGCAACGATGACGACATGCCGGACGAATCGTTTTTTCTGCATTGTTCGGGGGGTGAGATTAAACAACTAAAAGAAGCATTTCAATCCAAACCTCATTGGGTTCACGCCACAACCAAAGACGGTGAATCTTGCTTACATTTGGCTGGAATTTTAGGCCATGCTTCCGTCACAAAGCTTCTTCTCGATCTTAAAGCCGATCCCAACGTTCGGTCAACATTTGAACAAGGATTGCGCATGCATCCACTTAGCTGGAATGTCTATGCCAATCATTATGACAATTGCCAACTCCTCCTAGAACATGGGGCAGACGTAAACGCTGATTTTGATCTAGTGATTCAACAAGATAAACCCAGAGAAGTTGTGACGGTTTTGAATATCATTCATCGAATGAAAGAAGGGGGCAACCATGATTTTGACAAATTAGAGAAACTCCTTCTGAAACATGGAGCCAAGACGTGGAAAGAACTTCAGCAATAGCAGCAAGCAGTAAAACAATAGCACCGGTAATAGCTGGGGCCGTAGGAGCATTAATTTAGAAGAAAAAAGTAGCCATCCATCTGTGTCAATATGAAAAAAATTAAGCGGGATATAATTATCGTAGTAATGAAAACTGCTTCTTGCCTCAGCTGGCAGGTGTGGCCTCTTGGATCAATGGTCTTCCCATGAGCGACGTCACGGCTTCATCCGAAGAGATCCTCCCATGAATCAAAGCATGCACGGTCCGAAAGATAGGTAGCTCCAATCCACACATGTCCGCGTAGTCTACGGCGACATCCGCTGTGGGTACTCCTTCCACAGTATAATCTTTTAATACAGCCTCAATCGTCTCTCCCTTGATGAGACGTTGCCCGCATCGCTGATTCCTAGATTGACTGGAAAAGCAAGTAAGCATCAAATCACCAATGCCGGCCAGTCCAGCGATCGTCTCCTCTTGCCCTCCCATGGCAACGCACAGCCCGGATAATTCTCTCTTGGCCCGAGTTACGACTGCCGACAATGTATTGGTCCCATAACCTAGACCGGCAATCATTCCGGCTCCAACGGCCAATGGATTTTTCAGTGCTCCACCCAACTGCACACCGATCGGATCTTGTGATGTGTAGACACGAAAGGTCTTTCCATCGGACATGATACGCTGTACTTTCGAAGCCAAGTATAGCTGATCTGAGGCTACTACAACAGCAGTAGGGTATCCCTTGACAATCTCTTCGGCAAACGACGGCCCGGATAGGAAACACAGAGGCTGGGATGCTCGGTTCAAAGCATCTAAAATGGCATGTCCAATGAGTTGTTGTGTCGGCAGATAGAGGCCCTTGGCAGTGCTGACAAGCAAAATGTCATCCGGGATGATGTCTTTGTGCTCTTGAATCCAGTCGGGTGTTTTTTGACAAGGCAAAGCCAGTATCACAACGACTCCTGGAATTTGAAAGTGTTGCTGTAGTTCTTCTTCTGTGCATATGCCTCGCACATTGTTGCCTTTCGGATTTAGCTTGTAAGCTGACAAATATTTGGGATTGTAGTGTTTTTCATTCAAAACGTTGCATTGATTAGGATCTCTCATAAATAATGTCACGTCGTGGCCGTTTCTAGCACAAGTATACGCCATGGCGGTACCTGCCAGAATGAAATTTAAAAAAAAATGAAGAAATAGAGCAGCGTAAAAACTTCACTTCTTCATTCAGGATCATTTTTGGCCTCGACTCGAACAGGATGTGTAGCATTTTTCAAAGAGATACGCATGTAGATGGAGACGAGGTGTGCCGTATATACAAAAAGTCAAAAACGTACCATAACTTCCAGCTCCTACGACTAGAACCGTTTCTTTCTTCTTTACCAGCTTCATATGAACCGGCCCCAGTAAACTTCGTTGTGGAGGAGTCAACGATTTTTGGATCCGACTGGCAGCATGTCTGAGTCGCTCGCGGTCTCGCAATCGCATGGCATGAGACGCAACGAAAATTCCACCGACAAAGGAACAGGCTCCCACTGCGGCGGCTGTCCACAGCGAGCAACTCGGATCATTGCTTCGTGTGCCTCCCATTCTGTTAGAGAGAGACATAGTTTTGACTTTGTTTTTGCAAATGACTATAATGCGGTTAGGGCTGTGGCAACCAGACAGGACATACCTGTGGTAGCTAATGGATTGCAGGTTAAGTGCTGGTTAATTGTTATTGATCCGTCGCTTGTCATCTCTGGTTCATTCCTCCTGCGGGTCCTGGGTGCACGATATACGGGGATACGAAGACATCTGGTGCTACTGTGCTACTATTCTTGAATTTGCTGGAAGCCAGTTACAATTGCTTTCAGCTGCGTGCAATTGTGCATGCAGCATGAGATTTGGATATATTGAATATCTGCCAGAAACAACTTCAAAGCTAGTCCCGCTTTCTGCAATGCTAATTACCAAAAAAGACGCCTGGCGCGACGGCCATAGGCATTTAGTGGAATGACTTTCCCGTGATTCATTGATTCGGTTTGACATCTTTCGCGCTGATCCAATGAAAGTACGTGATTTTGCTGGATATCCACCCAAGCCCTTTGCTTTTTTTGTGATCAAGCGCCTCATCCCGCTCGCAGTCGGATGAGACGGTAGTGGTACCTGCTGGTAGTACAGTTTGTTATAAGGATATACAAAGGCTTCCGTACTGCTCATCTTGCAGTGCTTGTTCGTTGTGGTTGGCCAAACATAAACATCATATTTGAGACATTTAAGTTACCCCTTTGTTCGAGCTGCTAGTAGAGTCGTCCCATCATGTTTCCTTCCATTGTACGTGCAATTCAGAGGTTCTCCTATGTTCTCCCTTTTCTGCTATGGCTTTATCTCGCCACTTCTCCATATATATTGACTTTTTGTGTCGTCTTATAGGAACCTCATACGGTCGGTTTGACGGGTCTTGTATGGCTTTTCGCCAGCTATGGCTACGTCCTATACTATGCATCCAATTTGATCAGTGAGGGCAGTGAGCTGTTGTTGCTCGTGCCTTCTATGGCTGGTCTTGTGGGGGGCGTCGTCCTTCCCCTTTTGGGTGCTGTACCAGATGGAGGTAAGGAGGTTTATAGTGCATACTGTGTGCATGGCTGCTGGTTGTGTGGTTTTCTCGTGTTGGTTGGTTGGCAATTGGCATCGGTGAATTGCCCATTTATTCTGCAATCGCCTTGCCGTTTTTGACTGTTTATCTTTGCTTAGTTTAGCCTTTCCATGCTCCGCAACTCATGTGTTCACTCATCATCAAATCGCCATTCATTTGCTTTCTTTGCGTCCTTCTTCTTTCTGCCACTCATTGTTTCTTCAACATGTGTTTACTTGTAGCGATCATTCTCTTTAGTGGTCTGGGTTCGATAGAAGATGCACAAGAGACGTTGAGCGTGGGTGTCGGTGCTCTCGCAGGGTCGACCATTATGCTTTTAACCGTTCCCTTCGCGGTGTCGATCTTTGCGGGACTAGTCGACCTTGATCGGAACGGAAATGCTGACTACAAGAAGAAACCCAAATTTACCGATAAAGGCCTTTCACAATCAGGTGTTGCTGTCACAGAGGCAGTTCACCATGGAGGCTACATCATGGCACTGACGACGTTGCCATACTTTCTCATTCAGATTCCAGCTATGTTTATGCATGGGCCTTCCGAGGAGGTTGCAAAAGGAGAGCACTGGTGGGCTCTTTCCGGAATGGTAGTTTGCTTGATTGGTTTGACTGCCTATATGAGCTTGCAACTCAAGATTTCAAAGGAAGGACAAGATAAGGGAAAGCGTGTTGCCGTCATGAAAAAGCTGCTCTCCAAAGGAAAGATTAGTTTGTCTGGAGCCCTGAGAGCAAGCGTTGAAGAAATGACTGAGTTGGAGCGCGGCGCAGCATCCGAATACCAGGCGATTAATGATGGTCGGGCCGATACAACCCCCCCACCTAAAGTTGCGGCGTACTTGGGTGAGGTTCTCAAAGATGCTTTCCTCAGCTACGATGAAAATCGCAATGGTTTGCTAGACCCTAGGGAAATGCGCATGTTTTTCCGTGATTTCCATGAAAACGTTTCGGAAAGTGAAATGGATACGCTTTTCGCAAAGTTCGACACGGATGGAAACGGTGTCATCTCGTTTGACGAGTTCATCGGTATGGCTTTCGTGTTTATCATGCAAGATAGTCAGCCAAGTCGCGAAACTATTACCCGTGATCTGGCAGAGAATATTCATTCTGAAGAAGGGGATGGCGAGGAAGAGGAAGAAGTACCGGAAGACATTGTCGATCTTCCGCCTGATCAACAGCAGCTTGTCATCAAAACAAGGGCATTCATCATGCTGGCAATTGGAACAACTATGGTTATTCTGTTCTCTGATCCAATGGTGGATGTCATGCAAGAGATTGCTGTGCGAGCACATTTGTCACCGTTTTACGTGTCATTCATTCTAGCTCCTTTGGCCTCCAATGCAAGTGAGGTGATAGCTAGTCAGTACTACGCAGCAAAGAAAACCAGAAAGACGATTACGGTATCCTTGACAGCCTTGGAAGGAGCCGCGTCGATGAACAATACCTTTTGTCTTTCGATTTTCATGGGTCTTATATACTTCAGGGGTTTGGCCTGGCAGTACACAGCAGAAACAATTGCTATTATATTGGTTGAGTTTTTCATGGCCCTTGTCGTGCAGAAACAAGTGTTGACAGCTTTGACTGGATGGGTGGTGTTGATGATCTTTCCTATGAGTATTGTTCTGGTCGCAGCCCTCGAATACCTTGGCTTTGACTGAACCAACCCTCGATGGCTGCATTATCGTGTTCTCTATGTTTAACGAGTTAATGGCACAGCTAGTACATGCGTCTTTTCTCCACTTTTAATTGTTGCTGGCTATCGCCGAGTCCATCCGGGCGTGTTAAATGATGATGCGCGTTTCCTTGCGCTGCGGATTCGCAAAAATAAAAGGTACTACTAATAACAAAAAACTATTTAACACATGTTTGATCAACAGAATAATTTTTATTATGTATATAGTAATTGGTTATAACTGAACGTAAAAAAGAACCGGCCGTCACAAGTACATTTTGACAAACATTTACATGATTCCAGGGAAGTTTCCACCGCTCAAACGATTCAAGTTGTTGGTTGTGCATGTCAACTGGGCCGTCATGACCTTCTCGACGAGCGCGGAATCATCGCACTTGTCTTCCATCATCTCTACAACCTTTTCCATGGCCTTCTCGTAATCTTCTTTGATCTTCTTCTCCGCATCGAAATAAGCCTGTCGGTTGGCAAGATCCTTCTTAAGCTGCTTATTCTGGTCGGTGTACTTGCCGAGGTTGTCTTCCAATTTGGCATTGTGATCTTCGATTCGGGCTTTTTGCTTCTCGAGAGAGTCGAGAGAGGCACCGGCGGAAGCACTGGCTTCGACAAGCCTCTGGTTCGTTTCCTTGAGCTCCTCGATATCGGCCTCCATGTCCTTCGTCTTATTGCGAGTCTTCTCGTTGTCCTTCTTAAGGTACGCGACGACTTTGTCACTCTCGGCCACCTTCTTCTGCATCGCTTGCAGTTCGCCCTTGTCGATCTTGGAAGCTTCCCTCATCTGGTCTTCGTACTTGTTGAGGTATTCGTCGCGCTCCTTCTCCGCTGCCTTCAACTTCTCCTCTGCTTTCTGGATGGCCTTTTCGTTCTCCTTTTCCTTCTTCGCAAGGTCCTCCTTCAGTTTGTCGATCTCCTTCTTGACCTTCTTCACTTGCTTTTGCCTCTCCTTCTCTTCTTTCTCGAGGGCTTCTTTCTCTGCCTTCTCTCTCTTCTTGCGCTCTTCTTCGGCCTTCTTTTCTGCTTCCTTGCGAGCTTTTTCTTCTGCTTCGGCCTTCTTCTTCGCCATCGCCTCTCGTTCTTTTCGAAGTGCCTCCTGTTCGGCCTTCTTCTTCGCTTCCTCGGCTTCGCGCTTCTTACGCTCTTCGGCTTCGCGCTTTTCTTTGGCCTCTCTGTCCTTCTTGCCTAGCATGTCACCGAACTTCTTGCGGGCAAGGAAACCACGCACAAGGGCTTGAATCTGCTTGGCTTGTCCATCCATGCCAGCCGATCTGTTAGCTTCAAGGTATTCCAACGCACCGGCTCGGAAGTAAGTACGGGTCTTTCCAACCACAAAAGCCTTCTTGTCTCCCTCTTGCTTTTCCTTAAGAGCACTGGTGAAAAGTGCGTCGCAATCCTTGGAGAGGCCAACCTCGGGGGTGTCAGAATCAGACTTCGTAGATGGGTAGGCACGCTTGTCCCACATGGTGTTGTAACGGTATCGTGCAACTTGGTTATCCATCCTATTGGGGAAGGCCGAGCGAGTGATTGTAACGGCAGCAACAACACCAGCACATCGGAGCTGTTCAACTGTTCCAATATGTTCCATGATGATGGGAACCTTGGCCTTGTTGGGCTTCAGACAACGAATGTAACGGGAGCGAGTCTTGCGCAAGTCACCCATCAATTGAGCAAGCTGAGTCTTGTACTTGGACCAAATAGTGGAACCGACAATGTTACTCTTCTGACGCTTAGGGGCTTTGCCACCAGCAGCAACTGGCTCTTCCGGCTTTGTGGCGACAATGGTGTTGTTAGACTTGAACATGAGCTCCTCCAAATCCGTAGGAAGAGTATCTTGGTTCCTCTCAACAAAGAACTCAGCACTGTACATGACCTTTCCTGCATAGTGATGGATACCAAAACTCATACGATCCATGTTATTGACAATCATACAAGGTGACTTCTTGTTGGCTCCAAGGGCCTTTTGCACAAAGGCTTCATCACTACCTTTGGGACGGACACATTCCTCGTTAAGCATGGCACACAAACCAGTACGGCCTTCAATGAGATCCAACACATCCGTGTTGTCATCATAAGTGATCTCAGCAAGCTCAATACCCTCAGCTTCATATTCAGCCTGCACAGACTGGAAGATATCTTCAGTGAACTTCTGCTGGAGCTTCTCGTTGGCGTAGTTGATACATAGCTGTTCAAAGCGGTTGATGACAAAAGACTCAAACCCAAAGATATCCAAAAGACCGATGATACCAAATTCAGCGCATTGCTTGGGGTAGTTATTTTCTGCGCGTGTGGCTACATTGATTCCAGCCACAAGCCATAAGAAAAGCTTTCCATAGACCTCCTTGGCAAAAGCATCACATCCATTCTTGGCAGATTCTGCATTCAAGGGAACCTTGTAGGATTCATTACGGGTCTTCATGGTACGTTCTGTGAAGGAAAGGTTGAGGTCAGCTTCAGAGACTCCAATGAGCTCAGCAAGATCAGAGAGTTCTTTCTTGGATGTGCACTCTGATTTATCAGCATCTCCTCCCATTGGCCCAAAGGTCAAGTTACCACACTGCATCACAGACGTGATGGCTCGCATGAGAGTGATGAGCTTGTCTCCACCAAGATTGATCAAGCCCAAAGTTTCGCAGGTGCCTTCAAACCACTGTGCATCAGACCTCTTTTCAATCGAAAGCGTCTCTGTCTTTCCGACATACTTGAAGGAGTCAAAAGTGGTTCCACCAAGCTTGTCCCAGAAAGACTTCTTTTGGGCATCTGGAGCTGCCAAGATCTGGTAAAAGATGTGGTATGTTCGCTCTGGGTCTGTGTGTCCAGTGACACGATTTTTCTCAAGCAAATAAGCCTCACACTTACTTCCAGCAAGCAAGCAAGTGGATTTTGTTCGATCGATCATGTTGGTATTGCGTGCAGTAACATCGAATTGCAATTGAGTGTATTTACCGAAACGACTCGAGTTATCGTTACGAGTCGTCTTCGCGTTACCAAACGATTCGAGCAGAGGGTTCGACATGAGCACACGTTCCACCACAGGGTCTTCAAACTTCTCATCATTGCCGGCCTTGACAGGACCACGTTGGACACTAGCCATGTGGTTCATGGCAATCTTGACAGTCTCGGTCTTTCCAGCTCCTGACTCTCCGGACACCAAAATCGATTGATCGACACCTTCAAAGGCAAGACCTTTGTAGCAAAGCGAGGACGTTTCGTAGACGTGGGGTTCCAAGCCAACACGGGCATCTTGCTCTCCGTGATCAGTCCAAACAAGCCTGTTGGAATACTTGGTGCGCACAGCCTCGGTGTAAATCTCGGTGAACCACTGGAAGGGGTTGATCGCGATAATGATGTCCCCGGTACGAGTGTAGGGCATGCCCTTCATGTGGCGGACCTTGAGATTGTACAAGATTCCGGCCTGTGTTAGGAGCGAACGAACGGACAGGGGAATTTAGGATACGCAGGGTGAGAAAAGAGGACGTGATGAATTTGGATATCGGCAACAAAATTAACCACCGCCCAAATAACAGAAAAAGATACAGAAAAGAAATAGCCACAGAGAAATTCATGCCAAATAGAAGGACGGCAACGTTATCTAATTTGGATCTTCCTCGTCGGTCCGCCACTTAAAGAAGCAAACGTAGCGCGACCAAACGAACAGCATTAAACGTACCTCGTGAAGATAAGGAAGCTCCACCATATCGGGAAACATAATCAAGTCTCCATTAGCATCCACATTTTGCAAAGGCAAGACATTTGCTGTGTAGTGCTTCAAGTCAATAACCTGATCTTCAGACTTCTTAGCTCCTCGTCCGCCATCGCTGCAGATTGATTTCTCGTCTGCGTAAATAGGGACTTTCACGTGGGCCTTTTTCCCTTCAGTCTTCGTGAGAGTCGCCGGATGCCAAGCAAACTCCTTCGAGAGGATATAGACGAATGAACTTCCACCCATTTTAGATATCTATCTTCAATAATGAACTATTTAAAATTAACTTGCTAACCAAATCCAAGCAAACAGGTCGTGAAGACTATCTGCTGGTATGTAGAGCAGGAATGAAAGAAAAATAAAAGATATCCTCTTCTTCTCGTTCAGCTGTTGCAACCAAGATCGACCGCCTGCTTACACGCTAAAAGTTTATGAGGGAACCTCACACTGGATCGATCACATGGTCTGTATGCAGGATCTTCTACAATATCGCGCATGTTAGGCTGGCCAACTCGTACGCAAGATCCAGTACGAGCCTACCTACCTCTACACGTATTCAGATGACCCTTGCAAAAATTGGATGACTCTTGGTGAGGATGACGGTCCGACCCGACTCACTCGACTCACTTGACTTGAATGGCTTCACTGTCTCAAATTCACGTGAACCCCCAATGCAAGAGAGCGTTGGGTCCCCAGCGAAACCGATTGAACCAGGGACCGCTGGAAAAATGAGCTGGACGATGACTGTGTACAACAACTGTCACAACAACCATTACTTACAACAACAACAGGAGCACAACACATGCATGAACAAGAAACACTGACTTGATAAGGACACTACTACCTACTAGTACAAGCATATGCAATACCTTGACTATTTGATAACATTCAAAAAGTCTGCTGATAGAGATTGTTGTTGATCGCCCTTTTGGCTAGCCCACTGAACAGATTTGAGAGCAGTCATTTGTCAACTCAAAAAAACAAAATTGATTTGACATGCAGCGGTTCGGCATGTGTGCACTGCATCAAATCTATTCAGATGAAGCATTGATATGTACACAGCAAATGGCTATTATAAATGGATGAATGTGACATCTTTGATTTCATTTTCAATGACCATTTGTGTTTAAGTCCAATGGGAGCGAATGAAACATTTTTGATGATGCAACCAAAATGATGCTCAGATCCACCTCGAATCCCATGTTGTTGCTGACATCACTTTCGCAAGCATGCAAGAATGTCATTGCACTGGTAAAACAACTCAAGAATATGTTGGCATGTGTCGACCTTTGTTGTTTGAAGAGAAAAATTGATGCATCATTTCATTTTTAGTGAGAAGGACAAAACACCGACATGTTCATGGGATAAAACCGCAGCAACCAATGTTAAATTACCATCATTGGGTCTTGACGCAAGACAATGGGTGGTGGACTAGCAAGATGCAACTGGTCAATGTGCAGCTCAAGATGAAGTTCATTGTGACAAATACAAATGTGAGAAACAATGGAACCAATTGCACAAGTGTTTAGAGTTGTGAAAACTAGCTACGCCAAACCAAACATAAAAAGTTGTGTGCACATAAACAAACAAGATTGCTAGAATTGAACATTCAGACCATGTCAGAAATGTTCATTGAAGCTTTCTCATACCAATTTATTCAGCAATGAACAAATTGTGAAAGAGTTGTTGCATGTCCAGTGGTTAAAAACTATTTATGAAAGAATCATGCATTTGCATTGGTAACTGTCAAGTTTAAATTTGATGTCTGGAAGTTCACCTGAAAAGAGAGTCATCGATTTGGAAAAAACTTGTGCATGCTCATTTCTTCATGCGTTTGATGTTGACTTGCAACACCAAGTGATTGGCCACAGATGAGCTTGAAGGCAAAGAAAAGATGGCTACAAAAACAATCGAATAGAGATTTTGTACATCAATGTTCTATCTTTGCCCCACTGTTGAGTAGCATTACAAGAAAGATCAATTCCATGGCTAACCCTGGCCCTTTGATTCCCCTTGCTATGGAATAAGGCAGCGGAGCTGGAGATCTCCGCCAAGACGGTTCTTTTCACCATGTCCAGTTCTTAAGCCTCCACTTGCCAGCCACGCCCCCCACAAGTCTCACATTTTCATTTTGGCTAAAAATCAACAGTTGTCCAATGTCATGCCCATGGGAAAGCAGCAGAC
>ENA-ORBV01010403-ORBV01010403.1-microbial-mat-metagenome-genome-assembly--contig:-NODE-10403-length-14901-cov-12.263694_pt1 | contig 14901 bp, 15 predicted proteins | sample MGYA00237777_ERZ505514 | MGnify/ENA primary metagenome ERZ505514 (study PRJEB26160, sample SAMN06269048) | microbial mat metagenome | isolation source: Oligotrophic lake microbial mat | place... | reverse complement strand
AGTGGTCTCGTTATTCTCAATGCTTTTGGTTTCGCTACCGTAGCCCGTGCCGGTGAAGGTGGTGTGGCAGGTTCTGCCGCTTTCACTGTTGGCGCAGGGGGATTGGTTACAGGTGTCGCTGTCTCGGCTGCTGTGGGTAAAGAAAATGCTGCCGCTCATTCTTTCAACTACGATGCCAGCAATGACAATGGTTTACAGAACTCAGCCTTTGCCATTGGTACTGCGGGTACACTGAATATCAACGGTCTTGGCGACCCAGCCGGCTTTACCCTCAACACAATAGAAGACAGCGCTCGCGGTATCGAGCAAGTCAATACCTTCACAGCAGGAGGGTACAGCATCAAACTGGGTACTGTTAGTGGCGATGTTTTGGGTGAGGCTCCCTAGAACTGTTGAGAGTTGTTAGCTAGCAAGCTGACCCAGGAATTCAATCAATTGTCTCCCCTCTCAAAGATGATATGAGGATCTCAGCGGCTCTCGCCACAGGAAGTCAGGAAAGATCCTCATTAAGAGAGGTTTGTTGATCCGCAATACTTTCTAATTACTAACCCAGAAATTTTGCAGGTGCAATCCATGATTGCTTAGATCCTGAACCACTAAGCTCTGCAACTCTAACAGTGGGATGTTGCTAACCTCCTCCTCTGTGATTTTAACCTCGCTGCTAGGGATGCGGCAGAAGAATTTATTACTAAGTTACAGGCTTTAACCGCAGCAGAAATTGTTGCTTCTAAGTCTCTGACGGGGACTGCAAAACAGCCCGATGCAGCCCACTACGGAAATCTCCAGTTTTTCAGGGAAATGTGCATTGAAACCGATCTCAAATTCAACCAACCCAATCCATTTTTAGATTTAAGGAGTAACACAAATGCCAAACCCCAGCTTTGCCCCAGCCCAAAACAACCCCTTTGGCTTCACGGACGTCGCGTATGATAGCAGCCCCGCCTTTGCCGATCTCGATGGGGACGGTGACCAGGATGCTTTTGTGGGAGATCTCTACGGCTATATCACTTATTTCCAAAACACCGGCACAGCCAGCAGCCCCAGCTTTACCGCACTCCCAGACAACTTTGGCCTCACGGACTTTGGCTTCACGGACAACTTTGACTTCACGGACATCCGGTATAGCAGCCCCGCCTTTGCCGATCTCGATGGGGACGGTGACCAGGATGCTTTTGTGGGAAATGAGAGCGGCAATATCGTTTATTTCCAAAACACCGGCACAGCCAGCAGCCCCAGCTTTACCCGACTCCCAGACAACTTTGGCCTCACGAACGTCGGGAATTATCTTAGCAGCCCCGCCTTTGCCGATCTCGATGGGGACGGTGACCTGGATGCTTTTGTGGGAAATGACAGCGGCAATATCGCTTATTTCCAAAACAACGGCACAGCCAGCATCCCCGACTTTGCCCCAAGCGAAAACAACCCCTTTGGCTTCACGAACGTCGGGAATAGGAACACCCCCGCCTTTGCCGATCTCGATGGGGACGGTGACCAGGATGCTTTTGTGGGAAATTTGAGCGGCAATATCGTTTATTTCCAAAACACCGGCACAGCCAGCAGCCCCAGCTTTACCCGACTCCCAGACAACCCCTTTGGCTTCACGAACGTCGGGTCTAATAATAGCAGCCCCGCCTTTGCCGATCTCGATAACGACGGTGACCAGGATGCTTTTGTGGGATATGAGCTCGGCGGTATCGCTTATTTCCGAAACGGCCCAGCCAACACCGCCCCAACCGATCTAAGCCTCAGCCCTAGCAGCATTAATGAAAACGTTGCCGCTAACAGCACAGTCGGTACCTTCACCAGCACTGACCCCGACACAGGCAATACCTTCACTTACAGTTTAGTTGCAGGCGCGGGAGATACCAATAATACTGCATTCTCCATTGTCGGCAACGAACTGCAAATCAATGCTTCCCCCGACTTTGAAACTAAGCCCAGTTACAACATCCGCGTTCTCACTACGGATCAAGGGGGACTGAGTTACGATAAGCCATTGGTGGTCAACATTAATGATATCGATGAGACGATCAACAAGACGATCTCCGGTACACTCAATAACGACATTCTTCGGGGTACTGCGGCTGGTGATCAAATCAACGGTTTAGCAGGTAGCGATGTCCTCTACGGTAACGCCGGAAACGATACCATTGATGGCGGCGACGGCAACGATATTGTCTATGGTGGCAATGATAACGATATCCTCAATGGCGGTGCAGGAAGCGATCGCCTTTACGGTGATGCGGGTAACGACGTACTCTTCGGCGATGCGGGTAATGACATCCTCTATGGGGGTGATGGTGACGATATCCTCAATGGCGGTGCAGGAAGCGATCAGCTTTATGGTAATGCAGGGATCGATACCTTTGTTCTGGCACCAGGAATGGGTCTGGATTCCATCTACAATTTCCAAGATGGCGTAGACATAATCCGATTAGATGGAGGTTTAACTTTCGGCGATTTACAGATTGCCAAAAGTGGCACTTCCACCTTAATAAAAATTGCATCAACCGGAGTCACCCTCGCTTCTTTAGTTAACACGAATTCCGCCTTAATTGGGGCGGCTGATTTTAGCGCGATCGCGCCTGTCACATAGTCTCAATTCTGAAATTATCAGGTGCGTTAACTTCCGTTAGCGCACCCTTGATTTTAATTTTATAATGATTAAAACTGCCAAATATTCATGCCGATCAATATTTTTATTGCATCTATAGCGAGCCTAAATCATTTGTGTAATTATTGTAGGAGAAAACCCACCCTGGCATTGGTGTCAACTTAAGCCTGAAAGCCTTGATAAATCTCGTTTTTACCTGAGTCCAGAACCCCCTCGCATCCCCATTAAAAAGGGGGACTTTGAGTAGACTCCTGTCCCCCCCCCTTCTTAAGGGGGGCTAGGGGGGATCTGGATTTAAGAGTCAAACAGAAGTCTGTGACTGGGTTTGAATTTAAGTTGACACCAATGCCCCCCTAGTTGCCCCGATCCGTGGGGGTTTGCACGGGGCACTACCCTACATATTTGTATCAATGATTTAGACCCGCTATAGCAATCCTAAATCATTTGTGAATTTCTTACTCCCTCCCCTTGATAAGGGGAGGGTTGGGGGTAAAAAGTTTACGACTCCTGCAAGGATTGCTATATAATATTAAAGCCAGAGATTTAATTGTTATTTAATCATCAGGATCTCAGGGTTGAATCACTGTATTAAGTGATATATTTAATCCCTAATTGCCGCGCTTCTAATGATAATTAACTTCCTAAAAAATATCGCTAATCCTACTGCGCTCCTATCAACAGCATACAATAGTAGTATTCTCGTCGGTTTAACTCTCCTTAGCATCGCTTACTCAACCCCAGCCTTAGCAGAAACTCGCTCCGATTTACTCGACACATCCAATCAACTGGATTCCTCTGCTGTGAGTGTTTCCGACCTTCCACAAGCCACCCCTTTATCAGAAACATCTAACAGGTCTACTGATGCTACAAATCAGGAACCCTCATCCCCAAATTTAGCCTCGGAACCTGAACCCACAGAACCCCAATCAACTAATAATCCTAACGGATTGCCCCAACCTTCTGCGCCATCTACTGACCCCGATTACATTCTTCCACCTCGCATCCCTCCAAGTGTTTCCCACCTTCCAGAAGCCACCTCTTTATCAGAAACAACCAACAGGTCTACTGATGCTACAAACCAGGAACCCTCATCCCCAAATTTAGCCCCTGAACCTGAACCCACAAAACCCCAATCAACTAATAATCCTAACGGATTGCCCCAACCTTCTGCGCCATCTACTGACCCCGATTACATTATTCCACCTCGAAGCGTTCCAAGTGTTTCCGACCTTCCACAAGCCACCTCTTTATCAGAAACACCAAACTGGTCTACTCATGCTACTGACCTAAAACCCTCATCCCCAAATTTAGCCTCGGAACCTGAACCCACAAAACCCCCATCAACTAATAATCCTAACGGATTGCCCCAACCTTCTGCGCCATCTACTGACCCCGATTACATTATTCCACCTCGCATCGCTCCAGACGAAAAAATTAGCCCATTCACGACCAATTTACTTCTCAATGACATTCCCATCAGCCATCTAACCGAATGGGAGTTTAGTGGTTTCAGGACTTTTGCTGCCACCACAGACAGCGATATTTTTTTTAATGGCACTCTCAGACTTAACAGTCGAGTTATTGAAAGCTTAAGCCGAAATAATATTTATAGAGTAGACCAAAAAGGCACTTATTTGCAACTGCGGACTGTTCCCCTAGAACGAACAATTACAACCACAACCACCGCACCCCAAACCATGACGGGGTTAGAAATTCAAATGAGTTTAACGGCGGCTTGTATTTTTCCCAACACTCCCAGTGACCAACAATGTACTTATACCCCAGGTTTAGTTGTCGATCGCAATAGTATAGATCCAGAGTTTTTTGTACCTACCCGCGTCTTTCAAACGTCTCAGGTTGGGGAGGTTGTCAAACCGGAAACCTTGGCTTTTATGCAGCTTCCAGGCTTTCAAGGCGGAACCAGCAGTCAACCGATTGGCGTCGATTTTTATTTTCCCAATTCGGGTGCTTATCCGGGAAACAGCCAATCCCAAAAAACAAAAGTTGAGAGAAAAGAAGAAATTGACTATACGATTGCAGGTACTGTTTCCCGAGTTCGTCAAGTTGTTAAAGCCAATGATCGAGAAGCCGTTTTAGGACGGACTATTCGAGGATTTACTCTCTTTGTTGATGATGAAAATCGCTGGCTAAATACGGCAATTCAAGCGGGGGCGCAATTTTTACCAGATGTCATTCCTGACCTAGAAGGCAGTAAAAATCCCGTTAATACTAATATCAACCGCAACTTATTTTTAGCAGCTAATAATACTCGTTTACCCAGCAGTAGTTTTACGATATATTCCGCCGGAATCGGACGCGCAGAAAGTTTAACGCCTAATGTCACCAGCTTAAATCAAGTTCCTAAAGCGAATTATAACAGCCTTTGGCTCGGTCTTTCTCCCGTGATCGATCGCGCTTTTGAAGATGGTCGAATCTTTTACGATCCAACAGGGCCACAAGTCACCCTTGTCGGTGCTGGTGCAGAAGGTGGAGCAAATACCAATGTACAGTTATTCTCTGCGGTTAACCAAAATCAGTATTCTACTGCCAATTTGCAGAATTTTTATGCCCAAGTTTACTTAGTTTTTTACAGCAAGATGTCAACTTTGTTAGAGAAAGTATTTATCGGGAAAAAAGCTCTTACTATCCTCATCTCAGCTTTACCGGAAACTGGACGGGAGGTGAAGATATCCTGCGATACTATACGGGTGTGATTGCTTCAGAAAAGCCCAAACTATACGTCGGTGCTGATTACACGAGAAACACGCTAAACAATTGGAGTTTTCGCGGCGGTGCGATTGGTTATCTCAACCCCGATCGCGATTATTACAGCCAAATTTGGGGGAGTGTAGCTAAAACATTTCGCTTCAGTAGGCGGGCAAATTTAACCTTATCAACTGGCTTCAATTATGCTCTCGATCAAGAAACAAGAATTGGTGATGTAGTTAGTATTTCACCCGCTAGTGAAGTTGCCCTTAGCGCTCGCCTGAATTGGGGAATTGTTTCTCTGGGTTTGACCAACTATTTTGGTGATATCCTACCCAATTCCTACGACAATCGCTTACTCGCTGAGTTAACCATCCGTCCTCTAAGCACTCTCACTCTGTCTGGTTATATCGCCCCCATCGATCAAAACTCCACTCGATCGCTCTACGGTGCTAGTGTAAGTTGGCAACTGGAAAATAAGTATAACAGTCCCACCCTATCCCTCAATTGGCAAAATAAGCAATATGATTATGGTGATGATGTTTTTGGGAATCGTTTATTATTGAATGATAATATTTTTACGATCCTTTTTCGCATTGGTTCTCCAGCTAATCCGCTCTCTCGTTAATGTTACCCAGATGAGAAGCAAACTAATCTGCTCAAATAAAAAATCAGACTTCTGCCTCATCCCCGCCTGTGAACCGTTTGAGAAAATCTAAGCCAATAGGGACTGATACGCAGCTTAACAGTCACGCACGGTTCTTAAGGAAGGGTTGAGGGCTACCCTCAACCCTTACCCGCTAAAAATATTAGTGTTATTTTCGATCGTCGATACAGGGCGAATAATTTTTGACGATCGACAAACAGTTCCGTCCATCAGCCGTTCTCTCGTAACTCATACTGTCTGCGATGTCTTTGATCAATTTTAGGCCCCGCCCGCCCGGAGAGTGAATATCGACTTTTTCCGAAATATCTTTGATTTTTTTCTCTAAATCAAACGGATCGCCCGAGTCCCAAATTTTAATCTCTAAAGATTCAGCGAACACCGCCACCTGAATGTCAACACGCAAATCCGCTGGTTTGCCCTTGTGGGCGTGACGCACCGCATTCGTAAAGCCCTCAGCCAAAGCCAACTGACACCGTATCCACACACTTGTAGGAATTCGCGACTCGTACAATTGTGCAAACCACGACAAAACCCAGCTTAATCCATTCAGACCTGTATTGACTTGAAGATCCGCTTTTTTTAGCATCGGCAACTTTTCGGAACCCTTTAATTCAATCACGCTCACCACAGAAGTTCTTCATCGGCCGGTGGGCAAAATACAACCAGAAAAAATACCCTGAGACAAAATACAACGGCGGCAAAATTGAATGGTAGTTTGAGGATACTAGCTTTGGTGGGCCGTCGATCAATGTCTAATCCACTAATCGGTGAGTCACTATACCATAAATAGCACTTCCATGTCAACCAGCGCCTGTGGCAAATAAAAATCTATAAAAATTTATATTCTGAGTATAAACTGAGTGAAGTTCGATCGCGCCAAATTTCTATCAAATTTTAACGTAAATTGAACTCAACGACCCGCTCTCAAAAGCAATTACCTCGAAAGCGATGCCAATAAACTATACTCAATCTCAGACAAGGGCGCTGACAGGATATATTTTAAATGACCCCCAGACCTTGAAAAACTTGTAGTACCTAAGTGCCCATGTTTCAAATTCTGGTTATTGACGATGATACGGCTGTTCAAGAACTGCTGAGAAGAACCCTGAAAAAACAGGGTTACGAAGTAACAGTAGCAAGCAATGGCGAAGACGGTGTAGCCCAGGCGCAAAAATTGCGTCCGGCCCTGATAATTTGCGATTGGATCATGCCGCGCTTGACCGGCATTGATGTTTGCCGTCGAGTTAAGGCAGATCCCGATCTGTCAACTACACAATTCTTTTTGTTGACTTCTTTGGGTTCGATCGCCGATCGAGTCAAAGGGCTCGACGCGGGTGCCGACGATTTTATCTCAAAGCCGATCGAACTCAACGAATTACAGGCGAGAGTACGCGCCGGATTGAGGCTGCACCAACTCAGCCGAGATTTAAAAATAGCCAAGCAAAATCTGGAAGCAGAATTAGCCGAGGCGGCCGAGTACGTGCAATCGCTGCTGCCAGATCCGATGACGGAACCTTTCAGCATTGAGGCAAAATTCATTCCCTCCCGGCAGTTGGGGGGAGATTGCTTCGACTACAACTGGCTAGATGCCGATTATTTGGCGATTTACTTGCTCGACGTAGCCGGTCACGGTTTGCGGGCGGCCCTGCCTTCGGTGGCCGTGCTAAATTTGCTGCGATCGCGCACACTCCCCAACATTGACTACTACAAACCTAGCGACGTTTTGCGGGCCCTCAACACCACCTTCCAGATGAGCTACCAAAATGACAAATATTTCACCATCTGGTATGGCGTTTACAACCGCATTACTCGCCAGCTAACTTACGCCAGCGCCGGCCATCCACCGGCCGTGTTGATTTCCCAGTCCCCTGCGAGCACGGCTAAAATCCAGCGATTAAAAACCCCCGGAATGCCGGTCGGGATGTTCCCCGACGCCCCCTATGTCGATAATTGCTGCGATGTCGAGGATTTGAGCACTCTCTACATCTTTAGCGACGGGGTATACGAGATCCACCAACCTGACGGCAATATCTGGGGGCTTGACCCTTTCATCGACCTGTTAGCAGCTTACAACGGTGCAAGTGCCGACCAGTTAGAGCTGGTTTTGAACTACATTCAAAAGTTGAACGCTAAAGCAGTTTTTGATGATGATTGGTCTTTACTCAAGGTAAACTTTGGCTAGCTGACTTCTTGCATTGCATCTGCGACAAAATAGCAAGAAGGCAGCAGCCCAAAGATTTAGTTAGTTGAGAGAATTTTGCTATTAAAAGCATCGCGGGTCGGAAATATCTCGAAAACTCGATCCATGCTGGTGAGTTCAAATAAGATGCGGATTTGCTCGTTGATAGAACAGACAACTAATTGACTCCCAGCGGCCCGGACTGTTTTGAGCGCCAAGACTAAAGCGCCCAAACCAGAACTATCCATAAATGTCACATCAGTGAAGTCTATCAATACCACATCGGCTCCCGCTTCCACTAGGTCGCTAATCTCTTGGCGGAATTGACTTGCCTTGGTGCCGTCTAAAATGCCAGAGGGCTGAATAATTTTAACTACAGGACTCATATTTTGCGGTGGGAATGTCAGAATTTCTAGCCAGACTAGGCTAGTATAGCTGCGAGATGGACTCCGATCCAAATAAGAGAAAGGGAAAGTCCCAGAGCGGGAGAATATTTTTGAGTGCAAGAGATGGTGATCGTCGCGGATCGGAACGCTGATCAGACTCGCAGCGCTTCGCCGGGAGTGAATGTTGAGAGGGGGAGAATCTTTGTTCTGCCGAATACCTTCTGCTATTAATCAAACTGGGCTAACTTTGGCGCGGTAGAGGAGTTTGTCGCCTTGTGTGTAGCCTGTGTAGCGGACTTTGACGGGTTCTCCGGGCTGGGCTGTTCCTTCGAGGAGTTGGTGTTGTTGCCCGTTGTAGGGAATCTCGGCTCCGACTGGGGCGATCGACTCTATGCCCCAATGCTGCAATAACTGCTCGACGGGGCGCAGCAACGGCAGCAGTTTCTGGGCTGGCAAATGGTGATTTTCCTGAGCTTTGCTGGCAGCCGTCGGCCACTGCAACATCCAAGATTCTAAAATTTGCACGCTGGCAAGTTGGAATTCCTGCATCAAAGACGATCGCTGTTGTGCGATCGAAGCTTGGAGGCGCTGATATTCTTGTTCTAGGGCTGTCGGTGCGGGCGGTTCTAACTCTACATAGTCTGGGGTCAAGGTTGCGAGCAGTTCGGTTAAGGAAATTTGCAAAGCTTGACTAATTTTGAGCAGGATGTCGGCTCTGGTTTTCAAAGCTAAGCCGCGCCGCAGACGGCTGAGCTGAAGTTCGGGAACTCCTGCTTTTTGGCTGAGTTCTCGATCGCTCGAAATCCCGGCTTGTTGCATCAGGCGTTGCAGTTGAAGAGAATAATCGGGAATATTAGCGGTCACTAAAAATTCATCCAAATTAATAAATGGACATATTCTCGATCGTAAACTGTCGGGAGCCTTAAGGAAATACATCTTTGGGGCGGGCTTTTCGGCCCGCCCCATCAGAGTTTTTGTGGCACAGGCATCTTGCCTGTGGCCGACTAGGAGCAACGCCCCACAAGAGAAGTAGCTATTTTACGGCAACTTGTTCGCGGGCGGCTGCGGTTGCAGTTGTGGCAGAACCTTGCAAATGCGCTTCTAGGAACCACAAACGCTTGTCAATTGTCCGCGAAATTTCGGTGTACAAGTCGGCGGTGTCAGCGTCACCGAGTTCGCCTGCTTTGTTGATCGCCACTCGCAGGTGTTTGGCATAGGGTGCGTAGCGATCGGTCAAAGCAGTGACGTATTCCTTGCCGTCTAGGATGTCGAAAGGAAATTCTGGCAGGATCGAATCGGCGGCGGCTGTGCGGGCTGTTCCTACAGCTAAAGCGCCCAAAGCTGTGATCCGTTCGGCAACCGTATCGACGTATTCTTCTAGTTCTCCCGCCATTTCGTCAAACAGCAAGTGCAACTGGTAGAAGTCCATGCCTTTGACGTTCCAGTGAGCTTGCTTGACTTGAGTTTTTAAGTCCAGAGTGGTGGCTAGCGTGGCGTTGAGCAGCCCGACTACTTGAGTGCGGGTGGCGGCTGACATATCGATGCGGGTCGGGTAAAGATGTTGTTTGTGGTTGTTGGTAGTCATAGGTTTTTAGCTTGTTAGTAGTGATTGTCGATCGAACATCTGAGATAGGTTTGACAGGTTTGGGCGATCGAATATTTGCCTGTCGTGAATTGCTCAGGCTAAGTGCATCTGCAACACAGCACGGGGAGCTCGGCGGATTTTGCAGCGGATAGTCTCTAAACCGAGGCGCTGGCAAGCTTCGTACCGGTGGCAGCCGGAAAACCCGTAATACTGGCCATCTACTTCTAGCACGTCGATCGGTTCGTTTAAACCTACCTCGCGGATGGATTCCATGAGGGCGGCTACTTTAGTTTGGTCGTTGACTCGCGGCAAGGGGCGGCGAATCTGGTTGAGGGGTATTGCTTCTATCCTCATGGCGGCTCTCTTTTTTGCTTCTTGTTAAATCATACTCGTAATGACTTCGACTTGGTACGCAAAATGAGGATTGAGGCAAAAATAACGTTTGGACATGATTACTCGGTAAAATAGAGACAAACCAAGCAACTTGCAGGCAACCCCTGATGAACTCAACGACTGGCTTGTTAACTCGCATTACCCAAACCCCCGGTCAGTGTGGTGGTCGTCCCTGCATTCGAGGAATGCGAATTCGAGTCACGGACAATTGATAATTCGCTATATTAGGGCTGCTAGGTGATATTAAGGGCTTAGCTGCGATCGACAAATGTGCGATCGCTTATCCATAAAAATAATTTACTACATAGCAAATAAATTCGCTGCGAGCTAATGCCATGATGAAAACTTCCCAACCAGATATTATTGTGACCAGCCCAGATGGAGAATATCTGATAATCGTTGAGGTAAAGCTCAAAGACATCAGTATCAGTGTTAAAAACGCTATTGAACAGCTTAAACACACTATGGCATCTATTGGTTGTTCAGTTGGACTTGTCGTAGCGGGCGATCGTGTGATTTTCCTCCGCGACTCCTTGGAGAAGTACAATGGTGAGTCAATTTATGTAGTTGGTGAAGCGAAACTTCCCCATTATTTGCTGCCATCGGCAGATGAGCAATGGAAAGGAAACCCTGCTATTGAGTTTGAATCGCAAGTTCAGCGATGGCTTGAGAAACTAAAGCTGACTGCTAGTATGGAGAACTTCCCAAGTGACTTAAGAAATCTACTTAGTGAATCAATAATGAGTCTTCTGCAAATTGGCGAAGTGAGAGCTGGTGGCCCTAGATGGAGCAAGGTTGCAAGGTGAAGCCCAAGGCAGTTTTAGTTGAGACAAATTGGGTAGTGGATGTTATTGCTCCAGCATACTTACAAAGTCCACAGGCTATTCAGTTGCTTGAACGTGCTCAGGCTGGTGAGTTTAAGCTATATGTGCCTGCAATATGCCTTGCAGAAGCACGAGAAACTGTACCTCGACGATTTTCCCCACGTTCTCGCTCTGATGATTTACGCAAATTTATTAAATGGGCAAGAGATGAAGGGCGAGTGACTCCTGATGAGGCTGATGCAGCATATCAGGTATTTGCTCAATTTGATGGATTAGTCGCAAATGAACTGACGAAAGTGAAAGTTTCAGAACGATTGGATGAATTAGCGAAACATCCTAGTCTCAACGTCTTTCCGCTGTCAGAACCTATGCTGGAGCGCCAAGTATCTATTGGTGCAATGGATATATCCCTTAAGCCATTTGATTTAGCAGTTTTAGCCGCTGTGATAGTTAAATCTGAAGAATTACAGCAAGAGGGGTACGATTGGGTTGGTTTCTGTGAGCTAGACTCCGATCTTCAACCGTGGGACAAATCTGGTGCCCGTAAACGTATTCTTTATGATCTCTACGATGATGTCCGAATATTGGTGTACGCTGACTTCCTACTAGAAGATGTAAGTGAGCTTCCTGAGAGTTGGACTACTTAAACTTAGCAATTAGCACTTAACTATTATTGCGATATTGCCCATCTGCAAGTTGAGTTAGTCGTGAATAATATTGAGCAAGCCGTGGAAGAACTACGTCAGATTGGATCGATAGACTGAATTTGCCTGCTGATAATTAATGACAGAGCTTGACGAGTCATCTCTATTGGCATAAACGGTGACTCTGACCAGTATTTAATGACTTGCTCCGGCAATGCTGTAATGTGAACAAAACCTACCTTCATATCGGAATTGTGAATCTCCCTCCAATGCAGAAAGTGATAAAAAGCTTGATTGCACAGATGAGTTCCACCATCATTTGAAATCTTGAAATCCTAGTTGGAATGTTATGGCTTTCTAACAGGGAAAACAGACCTTCTCGATCTGCTAGAGAACTCCAATAGGCAACAGGAGCATTGGGGACAATTGGCTCTCCCTTGGGTGCGTTGCCGGCTCTATCCAAAGTTACGAAGTATCTTAAATTCTTTGCCATTCGCTCTATAGCTATTTTGTTGTAACCCCGCGCCTGACCGATTCCAATACAAATATCTGGTGAAAGCGCTTTGAGAGTTTCATTGACTGCATTCCCCAGGATGTTGGTATTAGCAGGCATAATCTTGAAGTCAATGTAATCAATGTACTGACTAAGCTCTGGAGTGGGACGATCGCGTAACGACACCACAACTAACTCTGACGCATTTAAGCCATCATCATTTGGCTCAAAGCCAGTTATTAAAACTCTCATCTCAAAGTATCTCTTGACTGATAACTTTAAGGTAACTCAACGCCATTGACCGCTGAGACAGAATCCTATCCATTCAATCCCGCAATAATATTGACACTCATAGCCAAAATAGCGGTGTTAAAAAAGAACGACAGCACGCTGTGAAAAAGCACGAGATACCTCGTCGAACGAGAAGTTATCTGCACGTCTGCAACGCCGGCAAGTCATCCCAATCCCAAAGGAGAAATATAAAAAATCTTTGTAGTCTGGTTCCTCGTCGCCCGGAAAATCCAAACCCCCCGCCTGCGAGTAGCTGCCGTGCTGCTTGCTGCGGTTTCGGTAATAGCTGCGGGCATAGTGCATCGTGAAGAGAGTGTGATTCAATAAGAAACTGTGTTATACTGATTTTATGTTTACACCTATCAAATGATGGGTGTAAATCAGATATGTATTTCTAGCTAAATCTAGAAAGTATCTAGAATCTACAGAACCTTGACAAAGCAATAGTTACAGGAACCTACCCATGAAATCTCAATCCAACAAGGTACAGTCTGCTTGTGATGTAAAAATCTACTCTGATAAAGGTAGCTTAGCGCTACGGTTCCCATTGCGACATAGTGCTCTGTGGGAGCTATTAGACGGTAAATCTCTCAAAGGTAAACCTAAATGCTTAGGGATAGGCAAATATGGCTTCTCAGCAGATGAACCTGATGACTGGAAACGTGCCACTACCATAGCTAGTCAGATTGAGGCTGATTTAGACCATCCAGAATGGGATAAGCTATTTGACCGCACCTTAGCTAAATATGGATTAGGTGGTGGTAAATACGCTAAACTAGCGGACATCATCCAGCTACCCGGTACGACTCAAAGCTTGCCAGAGATAACAGTCGGTGCTATGTGGGAAGAGTATCTGTTGTGGAAACAACCACAGTTACAGCCAACTACATTTTCGATTGCATTCCTTAGAACGTACACAAATATCATTAAAGGTCTTATCTGGCATAAAGCTAGTCGCACTTTTAGCCAGCAAACCTCTATCTGGGATAAGGCTATAACATCAACTACAGTTCTAACTGATGTTATATTATCCCATCCGGCAACCGGGATAAATAAGCGTAGAACATTGAATGCTTTGTCTGAGGCCTTTACCCGGTTACAGTCACAAGGTAAAACTAAGTTAACGGTTAACCCGTTTGTAATCATTGCTGGTGTTGCTGAAAACAAAACCGATATGTACAAATCAACGGTTAACGCCGATGGTTTTATTGACTTGCGATGGTGGGATAAAAATGATACCGAGGCTAACTCAGAGGAAAATGACCGCCGTGCATTTACTAAAGTTGACAGAGATACCATCATCAAAGTATTTTATACTCACAAGCGCGAAAGCGCACGACAGTTAGCACCTTTAGTCGAGTTCAGATTTTTGACAGGTTGTCGTAATGGTGAAGCTTTTGCGCTTGAATGGAAAGATGTATTTTTAGGACGTAACGGGGAATATTTGCGATTTAGCAAGTCCTATAATGGAACATTGAAAAATAATCAAGTTACCAAAACTGGTGAGATTCGATTATTCAAAATGTATCCCAAACTTAACGACTTGCTGCTACGGATTAAACCCGTTGATGCTAAGCCAAACGATCTAGTATTTACCAAGTTAAACGGCAAACACTGGGATACAGGATCGGTGTCTCAAATCTGGTCTTACAGCAAAAAATCAGAGAAGCAAGAAATTTACTCCTATCCCGGCGTAGTAACTCAACTAGCTAATGATGGTTTAATTGACGGCTACCTACCGTTTTATAACTGTCGCCATACTTTCATTAGTCTTATGGCACACGCTGGTACTGACTTACTACTGCTAGCAACAGCTTGTGGTAACAGTGTAGAGGTAATTCAAAGGCATTATTTAGGGGTAAACACAGATGCACAATTTCCTGACATCTAACCCTACCCTACTTACCTACCTACCCTAACCCCGGTAGGTTTTTTTGTGCCTATTTTACTTGTGACTATTCTTATATTTACTATTTACACCTATCATTTGATGGGTGTAAATCAGTTAAAGGTAAGTAAACAACACAAAACCCGCTTAAATCGCTAGCTGTTTTCAGTATAGGTTAATATCTGTCTCTTATACACATCTGACGCTGCCGACGAATAGAGAGGTGTAGAT
>ENA-ORBV01010402-ORBV01010402.1-microbial-mat-metagenome-genome-assembly--contig:-NODE-10402-length-14902-cov-4.704621_pt1 | contig 14902 bp, 11 predicted proteins | sample MGYA00237777_ERZ505514 | MGnify/ENA primary metagenome ERZ505514 (study PRJEB26160, sample SAMN06269048) | microbial mat metagenome | isolation source: Oligotrophic lake microbial mat | place... | reverse complement strand
TTTTTTCAAGCAGAAGACGGCATACGAGGTTCGCCTTAGTCTCGTGGGCTCGGAGATGTGTATAAGAGACAGGTGTAGTAGGGCACGCCGTCGGCATCGCCGGCGGCGAGCAGCGGCACGATGTTCGCTTGCTGCAACGAGGCCGCAAGTTGGATCTCGCGCTGGAAGCGATCGATCGAGATGCCCGTCGCGGCATCGCCCGTGACGACCTTGACGACCACCTGTCGTCCCAGCGATCGCTCGGTCGCGAGAAAGACGCGCGACATCCCGCCGCCGCCCAGTTCGCGCTCAATGACATAGGCGTCGCCGAGCGCGCGCTGCAGCCGATCACCGATGTTCACGCGTCGTCTCGCGGTACGGTCCGGCCGATCACCACGGTGACGTTGTCAGTCCCGCCCCCATCCAGCGCGTCCTGGATCAGCAGCTCGCACGCCTGCCGTGCGCTCGTCATTGTCCCCAACACCTCGGCGATGCGCTCGTCGCTCACATGCTTCGTGAGTCCGTCGCTGCACAGGAGATGCACGTTGGCCCAATCGGACCGAAGCCGATGCACGACGGGTACGGTGGAGTCGGCGCCGATGGCGCTCGAGAGCACGTGCGCGAGCGGCGTCCGCGCCGCCGCTGTTGGCGAGAGTACGCCTTGGTCCACGAGGTCCTGCGCCATCGTTTGGTCGCGTGTCACCTGCCGCAGTTCGCCCTGCTTGAAGACGTAGTAGCGCGAGTCTCCCACCTGCAGCAAGTAGTACGTGGGCCACATGCCCATGTAGACCGTGAGCGTCGTGGCCATGGTCCCGGTGATGTCTGCCGCGCGGCGACGCTCGCGCACCGCCTCGTGCGCACGCATCGCGGCCTCCTGCAGCAAGCGCGCGAGTTCGGCTTCGTCGTCGCGCTTCGCGAGATACGTGGTGATGAGTCCATCGACGTATTCCATGATCGCCTGCAACGCCGTGGCGCTCGCTTCGCCGCCGCCCGTTCCTCCGCCCACACCATCGGCGACCATCGCGAGGTAGGCCATCCGCTGCTCTCCCTCGGGGATCAGGTGATCCTCCTTGGTGAGATTCGTCTTGATGACCTCCATCCGCTTGTTGATGTTGACCATCAAGAAGTGATCCTGGTTCTCCTTGCGGATCTTGCCAACATGCGAGAGGCCGTAGACGTCGAGCTCGTTGTTGCGCGGGCGACGGCTGGCGGAGGGGAATTCTTGGGTGGTCATGGTCGGACCTTGGCGAGGAGTTCGGGGAACCAGTTGGTCACGTACACGAGTGGAGGGACCGCCGGTGGCGGCGGATCCTTGATCATCACGAAACGCTGGTCGCCCGGGGCGACGTCATACTGTTGCCGGTTACGCGCGCGGCGATAGCCCGTGAGCGGGAAGAGCGGCTTCGGCTCCGAGGCGACGATGGCGTTGCCTCCCGAGAGCGCGACGGCCCAGAGTCGGTCCGCATTCTCGAAGAAGACCTCGTTGCCGCTCCGCCCGAAGCGCGGCTCACTTCCGCCCGCGCGCGAGATCATTCGCCGAACGCGGCCGTCGGGGAATGAGGCGACGAATACCTGACGCGTCCCTTGTATTTCGTCGGTGTACGCGAGGAAGTTCCCGTCGGCTGAGAGCGAGATCTGGATCTCGACGCTCGGTCCCGCGGCGAAGGGTTGGATCGTGGTGTCCCCTGACATCGCCCGCGAGTAGATGTTCGAGGTTCCGCGCGGTTCGTCTATGCGGAAGACCAGCCGCTGCCGATCGGGCGTCAGCTCTGCCTCCCAGACGCCGTCGCCAACGCCTTCGCCAAAGCGAAAGACCGACACGGCGGGCTCAGCCGCGTCGGCGCGGACCTGCATTACCCCGGAATTGTCGACTCCCGCACTGGTCGAGAGCGAGACGAAGAGTACGCTCTGGCCATCAGCGCTCCAGCTGGGCCGCCAGTTGGCGCCCCCCGGCGCCGTCACCTTGCGTCGGTCGCCGTCCGCACCGCGGATCCAGAGGTCGGTGCTTCGATCGGTCAGGCTCACCGCGAGGCTCCGTCCGTCCGGCGAGAGCGCGGGGTACTCGAATCGTCCGGTCCACCCCGGGTCGATCGGGGACTCCTTGCCGCTGCGGTCCACCCACACGAGTTCGGCGCGGGCGGAACGGGTCTCCTGCAGTGCATACAGCAGATGCCCGTCACGCGAGAGGGCGATGGACCCCGAGGCAACACCATCGATCACCGCCAAGGGTTCGCCCTGCGGCTCGAGGCGGTCGAGATCGAACTTCACGGCGAAGAGCCCTCCCTCGCGAGCCGTGTAGAGCAGGTGCCCGGTGCTCGCGTACCACGCCGCCGTCGCGCGTGGGATAATGATGCGGAACTCGTTGGTCCGGCGATCGAACACGAAGACATCGCTGCTGAATGCGCAGTTGCCAAGGCAGGTGCCACCGACAAAGCCGCGGTCCCCCGGCAGCGAGGAGAGCGATGTCAGTTGCCCGTTCGCCCGATCGGGGAAGGGGAGGGTCTGTGCCGCGCCACCCTCTGCGGGCAGTAGCGTGATGGCGCCACTGAATGCGGAATAGACAATGGCGCCGTCGTCCAGCCAACCCGCCACCTTGTAGTCCGGGCGCATCGGCTCGGCCAGTGTGATGGGTGTCCCACCCGCCACGGGAACCTTGCGCAGCTTGCCGTCGAGGGTGGCGAATCCGACCCAGCGACCGTCCGGCGAGAAAAAGGGACTCACCCCTCCGTCGGTCCCCGCCATTGGCACCGCGACGTCGCTGTCGCGTGTCTTGCGCATCAGCGTGCGGCCTTCGGTCGCAGAGTCGGCGTAGACGATGCTCGAGCCGTCGGGGGCGATGGCCGCCTGCGATGCGATGATCGCTGCCCCGGCCACGAAGATATCGGGAAGTGGCTGCTTCCACAGCACGACCTGGTGCCGCATCGTCGGCGGCTCCGGCGTGGGGCGCAGCCAGGCCCACCCCGCGACGGCGATCAACAGGACATTCCCGGCCAGTGCGAGTTGAAGCGTGCGCGTGCCACGCCGTGCGGCAACTCCCGGCGTGACCGACGCGGTGGCACCAGAGGTGCTCGACGTCGCCCCCGCGTCGAGCGCGGCGAGAAATGCCGCCACAGACTCGGGACGATCGGCCGGCAGCTTGGCGAGCGCGGCCAGCACCGCCTGCTCGACGCCGCTGGGCACGGTATCGCGCAGCGTGCGCAACGGGACGGGGCGCTCGGTCAACACCTTCGCGACGATCGCCTGTACGCTGCCGCCGCTGAATGGCGGCTCGCCAGCGAGCATCTCGTACGTGATTGCGCCGAGTGCGTAGAGGTCGGTGCGCGCGTCGAGCGCGCGTTCGCCCATCGCCTGCTCGGGACTCATGTACTGCGGCGTGCCGAGCGAGAGACCGGTCTGCGTCATGCGTTGGCCGCCGGCGCTCTGCACGGCGAGCGCGATCCCGAAGTCGGCGACCACCGCCTGGCCATCGAGCAGGAGGATGTTCTCCGGCTTGATATCGCGGTGGACGATGCCCTCGCGGTGCGCGTAGTCGAGCGCGCTCCCCACTTCGCGGGCAATCCGCAACGCTTCGGGAATCGGGAGCGGGTGCACGCGCTCGAGCCGTCCGCGGAGCGACTCGCCGCGCACGTACGGCATCACATAGTAGAGCAGTCCGTCCGCGGCGCCGCTGTCGAGCAGCGGGAGGATATGCGGATGCTGCAGCTTCGCGGTGGTCTTGATCTCGGCCAAGAAGCGGTCGGCGCCGAGCGCCGCGCCGAGATCGGGATGCAGCACCTTGATGGCGACGTCGCGCTCGTGGCGGAGGTCGTGCGCGAGGAAGACCGTGGCCATGCCACCGGCGCCGAGTTCTCGCTCGACGCGGTAGCGGTCGGCGAGGGCGGCGGTGAGACGGGATTGGGTGTCGGACATAGTGGTGCAATCTCCCGCCCGGGCGGGGTTCCCGCTATGGCTGACGGAACGGGGGGCACGGGTCCCGCTAGCGAGACCCGCCCAGTCTGGCCTCGAGCAACGCGGCGAGGCGATACGCCGAGAGGGCGAGCCGCGTGCGGGCGATTGCTTCGCCGCGCGAGAGATACTCGTCCGAGAGTACCGGCGGCTTGTTCCCAGTCCGCGGCGGCAGGTCGTATGCGACGTAGCGCGCGAGCGTCGCGCTTTCGTCCGCCCAGCGCTGTACCGTGGCGGCAAGCGCCGCGCCGTCGGGAATCACGAGTTCGTCGCTCGGCGCATTGGCAATCGGCAAGGCCACGGCGAGCGACCGCGCGACGGCATCGAGCGGGATGTCGCGCGCCCCTCGCCCCAGCATCCCATCCCATACCGCGTGCAGGTTCGTGGAATCGAACGTGACATTAGGAATCTTTGCCCAGACTCGATTGCCTCCGGCATCGCCATCTGGTGCGGTCGCGGTGGAGCGCGAGGTGCCGTGCAATGGTTGATGCAGATCGCCGATGATGTGGATGATCCACCCGAGGTGATACGCGCGGACACTCTCCGGCACCGCGGTGTCCGCCAAGGCATCGGCCATGCGGGGCAGCTCGGTCGTCGCGTTGGGTTCGGCGAGGGCAATGGTCGGCGTTCCGTCCGACGAGAACGAGCGCGTGAGATAGTGCCAGCCTTCGCGCCGTGCCATCGTGGGGAAGCCCGCGAGCAGCGGGGTCGGAGTCGCGTTGGCGGTGCTCTCACGATAGAACCGCGGGTCGCTGCGAATGCGGTCGGCCCAGACCGACAGGCGAATAAAGACCTCGCGCACGCCGGCCGGCGTCTGAACGTCGAGTCCTTCGCTCAAGGACGCAAGGTCGGGATGCTGGCGCAGGAGCGCGTCGACACGGGCACGAGTCGGCGCGCGCAGTCGATCGTACGCCATGGCGGCCATGGCACGGTGGCCAATGGCGTCCCACCGGCCGAAGACCGCAGAATGCGCCACGGTTGCTGAAGTGGCCGAGGCGGTGGGTGGCGCCAGCGCGAGGAGACAAACGAAGAGAACGAGTCGACGAGTCATATGAGAAATCTACCAAGGCCGCGGCTGGATGTACCGTCGGTGGGGGATGCCCCGCGGGCGTGGAGGTGAAGCCGTAGCCTTCGGGCTTATCGTCCCGTGCCGAGTTGGTACGAGTACTTCAGGGTCACGGACCGCGCGATGGGCTCACGCCACTGCGTGAAACTCTCGGCCTGCTCGCCGTCGTTGAGGACGATGAACAATCCCGTGTTCGCCGTGCTCAGCCAGCCAAAGCGCACGTTCGCGGCAAAGATCTCCGCCTGGTTGTTGTACTGCGTGAGCGACTGCAGGAAGACGCGCGGCGTGAAGAAGTACGCGAGTTTTATGCCGATCAGATCGCGGACGAAATCCCCTTCGGGAAGCTTGACGTCCTGATGGTCGAAGGTGAACGTCGAGGAGAACGTTGCGCCCCGGCGGGCGGTGACCGAGAGGTTGCCGCCCGCCTTGTTGCCGGAGTAGAACTCGCCGACCTCGATGCGCGCCAGGAAGGAGAGCGCATCACTGGGGTCGGAGCCCCAGTCGAGTCCGGGAACGGAGAAGGTGTACTGCCCAGGTTGCAGGATCACGCCAGGGGCGATCTCGAAGGGCACTTGAAGCCCTTCGGAAAAGACGTTGAGGTCGGGGCCGAAGCGGCCGCCGCCATTGAACTCAACTTCGGTGAGGTCGATGTGCGCCCAACCGGACTGCAAGAAGCCGTCGGTGCCCACATAGCGGCGCAGGCTGATATGCGGATTCCACTGACGCACTTCCTTCCACTTGGTGCTGCGCACATTGCGCATGATCATCATTTCATCGAAGCGATACCCAGCCGGACGCGACATGAATCCGACTTCGGGATTGAAGGCGTCCCCCACCTGGAGGACGCGCACCGAGTGGTTCCAGTCCTGCGTCTGATACGCCAGTCGTCCGCTCCACGAGTTCGGATCACCGGAGCGCCCGGGGGTGTTGGAGCGGCCGGCCCAGGCATCCGCGGTCCACGCTTGGCCGATGCCGACACGACCATCGACGCCGAACACGCGATTGAAATCACCCGAGTCGCCAATGCGCTGGCGTTGCACGGCCATCACGCCGACGCGGGAGCGCGCGGAGATCTCGCGGAGGACGCGCAAGACGCTGTACGAGTTTCCCTCAATGCCATTCTGTGCCCCCGTCACCATTTGCAGCGCACCGACGGTCAGACCACCAATGCGTCCAGTGAGGCGGCCACCGCCGAGAATCGGCGCGGGCTGCCCGAGGGAATCAATGCCGATGCGTCGCGTGAAGAAAAGATCGACCGCTTGCGGCGTCCCCGCAGAAAAGATCCCCGCGTTCTCAAGGAAGAACGGACGCTTCTCCGGGAAGAACAGTGGGAAGCGCGTGAGATTGGTGCGCTGCTCATCGACCTCCACCTGCGCGAAGTCGGTGTTGTACGTGAGGTCAAGTGTCAGACTCGGCGTGATGCCGAATTTCGCGTCGGCGCCGAACTCACCGGCAGCGTGATACGTCGTTTGCGTTGCGAAGTTGCGCGCGGAGTTGCCGAGCACGTACGGCGTGACGGTGGCAATGCGCTGACTCGGTACAGCGAGATCCTCGAGCGTTCCCGCCTGCGAGAGGCGCATGATGCTGAACTGCCGCGAGACGCGCGACCAGAGCGCTTCCTCGTTGCGACGACGAATGCCGCGCATGAGGTTGAGGCCCCAGGTCTGCGTTGCGCCACCGCCGTAGCGAATGGTGGAGAAGGGAATCCGGAACTCGGCGTACCAGCCGAGTGAGTCGCGCGTGGTCTTGACGGTCCAGCTCGCGTCCCAGTTGAGGTTCACGCCACCGAGCGAGCCGGCCTGCGCCCGGTTCTGTCCCGCGACGAAGACGCCCCCCCCTTCGCCCTCGCGAATGACCTGGGCGTCGTGTTCCACGCCCGAGGGCGTCGTTGCGAAGAGGAAGCCATTCTGGCGGTCGTGATACGTGTCGAGGATGAATCCGAAGTAGTCGCTGTTGGTCAGCGTGACGTCGCGAATCGTCTCGCTCGGTACGATCCCCTGCGGTTCGCGGTCGAAGAGCCACGCGGCCACATACAGGGCCACACCGTCGGTGACGATCCGCACTTCTGTGCGCTCGGAGACCGGATTGCCTTCAATGGGCTCGCGCTGCACGAAGTCGGTGAAGACCGTCGCGTTCGTCCACGCGTCGTCGTCGAGGCGGCCGTCGATCCTGGGCGCAGCGCTGACCACGGTGGCGCGGCCGGTGCGTGCGACGCGCCCCGTCTGGGTGATCATCTGCGAGTGTGCCGTCGGGACGGCGGCCATCGAGAGCAGGGTACCGATGGCCGCGCGGCGGAGCAGGGTCACGGGGAGGTGGCGGAGGTGGGGCCGAGCCGTGTGGTGGAAAGATGGTCTGGGCTGGAAGGGGTGACTCCAGGACCTCCAGACTGAATCCGATGCGGGCGTCGGACCACGAGTCTCGGTTGACAGGTGCGGGTCACCTCAAGTAATCTCCGTTCAACATGTCCCATCAGTCGCCCAACGCCACCTCGTACTATTACTACGCGCCCCGTATCCCGGGACGCGGAGTCCGAGCCGTGCGCGCGTAGCGTCACTCTCGATTTCTCCCTGCGGCCCGTGGATCTCTCCACGGGCCGCTTTTTGTTGTGCCTACCTCCGAGGACTCCGATGTCGCACGCACACGCACACCACGCCCCACATGCCCCACATGCTCATCCTGCCCACGACGCCGGTGTCCCGGTCGAAGCCGAGTTGCCCGACTTTCACGCCCAGGACCACGCCGCGTACACGGAGGAGTCGCACGAGGTGTGGTCGCTCCTGTTCAGCCGCCGAGTGGCGGCGCTCGAGCCCACAGCGAGTCGCGTGTTCTTGGAGGGCATGGAGCGTATCGGACTCGCACCGCATCGCGTTCCGGATCTCGTCGATGTGAATCGCCGCCTCGATGCGAGCACGGGGTGGAACGCGGTGGGAGTCGGCGGCTTCATTCCGGCCGAACAGTTCTTTCGTTGTCTCTCGCGTCGGCGCTTTCCAACAACGCTCCCGGTGCGGCCACGTGCGCAGCTCGACTACCTTCCCGAGCCCGACATCTTTCATGATGTCTTTGGTCACGTGCCGCTGCACGCCGATCCCGTGTTCGCCGATTTCTTGCAGCGCTTCGGAGCGCTCGCGGCCGGGGCACGCACCGAGCAAGAAACGGCGCAGATGGCGCGCCTCTTCTGGTTCACGGTGGAATTCGGTCTGATTCGTGAGCGCGGTGAGGTGCGCATCTACGGGAGTGGACTGATCTCCTCGCATGGGGATGCCGCCAACGCGCTCAGTGCGCGCTGCCGGCGCCGTCCCTTCTCGCTCGACGCGGTGATCGGTCAGGCGTTCGAGATCGATCACCTGCAGGATGTGCTCTTTGTGGTCGAGTCGTTCGATCAACTCTTCGAGGCGGTGGAGACGTTGGCGCAGCGCCGCCGTGCGTCGGCGTGATCCCGAGGTTCAAGGCGCGACGCGAACGGCGCGTCCCGGTCGTGCCCCGTCCACTGGTGTCCCGCGATACACGACGAACTCCCCATTCACCATCACGTAGGGGATCCCCGTCGAGGCGACCATCGGCTTCTCGAATGTCGCGAGGTCACGCACCGTGGAGGGATCGAAGATCGTGAGGTCGGCATCCGCACCGACCGCGATGCGCCCCTTCTGTCGCATCTGCGGGACGTACGCCTCGAGTCGCCGCGCCGGGAGGATCGTGAGTTTCGCCAGCGCTTCCATCAGCGTCATCAACTGCTTCTCGCGCGTGTACAGCCCCAGTACGCGCGCCGAGCTGCCGGCGCCGCGAGGGTGCGCGCTGCCATTCACGAAGGGCATGCCATCGCTCCCGATCATCACGTCGGGGCGGGCGAGGCCGAGCTCGACGTACCGGTCCTGCATCATATGGATGATCACCGCGCCACCCTCCGCGCGGTACTTCGCGAAGGACTCCGCCGTGAGCCGTTCTCCGGTCGATGGCCACGCGAGGTCGCCGTAGGAGATCTTCAGGTTCTCCTGCCAGCCTTCGTTGAACATCGCTGAGTTGATCATCGTCGACGCGGCCGTGTACGGATAGATCTCCGTCGTCACGTCCTGGCCGGCGGCGCGGCTGGAATCGATCAGCGCGAGCGCCGCCCCGATCTCGCTTCCACCGCTGCTGCCAATGTGCACGATGTGCAGGGAGGTGCCTGTCTCCCGCGCGGTTCCGATGGCCTCACGGATGGCGCCAAGTCCGAAAGCACGCGTATGTACGAAGGCCGTGGCCTTTCGCGCCGCGGCCACGCGGAACATGTCCGCGATCTCCTCAGTGGTCGCCGCTGGCGTGTAGTTGATGCCGAAGCCGACCCCGAGCGCGCCTTCATCGAGTCCGCGTTGCAAGCGCGTGGCGAGCGAGGTGATCTGCGCTGGTGTTGCCGCTTCGTTGAACCCGCGTGGGCGCGGGCCGATCGCGAACACGGCTCCGGTATTCGTCCCTTGGTGTCCGATCTCGACCCCATCGAACTCGGCGAGACGGGCCGTGATGTGCCCAACCGCTGCGCCGTAATTGATGGGCGACTGCCCCTCCATCGATGCATACCAGGAGGCGACGGGATACACCCCCACTTCCATTTCCAGTGCGGTGGTCACGCCATCCTGCGCGCGTAGGGCGAGATCCGACGTCGTCTGCCCGTGTGCGTGGAGGTCGATGAATCCGGGGGCAACGACCAATCCGGTGAGATCGAGAATCGAATCGCCCTGCAGCGGGGCAGCGGAGATGGCGACGATACGACCATCGGCAATGGCGATATCCTGAATCGTGTCGACCCCCGTGGCCGGATCCATGACGCGGCCGCCGCGCAGCACGAGTGGATACTTCGGCTCGGGCGTGCAGGCGAGGAGGCCGACGGCCAGGACCGCGAGGGAGAGTCGGCGCGCGCGCAGAGTGGTTGCCATCGGGTCACCTGTGAGGAGTCGGTAAAATATAGGTATCTTTCCGACCGCGAGGCCGTCTGGCTAGCTCCCCGTCACCGGTGTGGTCGAAAGTATGGCAGTCGCTCTACGGTTGCGCGCCCGGCGCCGCGCTCTGCGCTATGGTCTGCGGTATGGTCTGCGCCATGGTCTGCGCTATGGTCTGCGCACTGGCCTCGCGGTCGTCACGACGCTCTCGCTCGCGTGCGGCCGCGAGCCCGCGGCGCCCTCGGACGCCGTCTCCTCCACCACGGGAGTGGTGGTCAGCGCGCACTATCTTGCGTCCGAGATCGGCGCCGCCGCGCTCGCCAAGGGTGGCAACGCCATCGATGCCGCGGTCGCAACGGCCTTTGCCCTCGCGGTCACGCATCCGAGCGGGGGCAACATCGGGGGCGGTGGCTTCATGGTCATCCGTCTGGCCGATGGCACCGCGACCACGATTGACTACCGCGAAAAGGCGCCCCTCGCGGCGACCGCGACGATGTATCTCAACCCAGATGGCACGCGGGCCGAGGCGGCGACCGATTCCGGTTGGCGCGCCCCGGGCGTCCCAGGCACCGTCGCGGGGCTCGCGCTCGCGCACGCGAAGTACGGCAAGCTGGCCTGGCGTGACGTCGTGCTTCCTTCGGCGGAACTGGCTGAACGGGGATTCGCGCTCTCGAATGCGTTGGCGGCCGAGCTGAACTTCGTCGTCGCGAAGTTCTTGGCGCCCTTTCCGTCGAGCGTCGCGACCTATGCGAAAGCCGACGGATCGGAGTGGGAGGATGGGGACACCCTGAAGCTCCCACAGTTGGCCCGCGCGATGCGCGCAATCGCAGACAGTGGGCCGAGTGCGTTCTATACCGGGTGGATCGCCGATTCGATCGCCGCACAGATGCGCGCGAATCGCGGGCTGATCACGCGGGCGGATCTTGAGCAATACGCGGCGGTCGAGCGCGCGCCGTTACGCGGCACGTTCAATGGGCACGAGATCATCGGGATGGCGCCGCCGTCCTCAGGAGGCATGGTGGTGATCTCCGTACTGAATCAACTCGAAGCGGGTGGCCTTGCGGGACTCACGCGCACCTCGGCGCGCTATCTGCATCGGCGCGCGGAAGCGTCCCGCCGCGCCTTCCTGGATCGGGCACGGTGGCTTGGCGATCCCGACTTCAACGATTCGATTCCGCTCGAGCGCTTGCTTTCCAAGGCGTACGCCGCGGCGCTCGTCGCGGGCACAGATAGCGCCAAGGCCTCGTCCAGTCGTGAACTCGGCGCGGACATTGTCACCGAGCCGCCGGAGTCGCCGCAGACGACGCACTTCAGTGTGGTGGATGCCGACGGGAACGCGGTGAGCAACACCTACACGCTGGAATCGGGCTATGGCTCAGGCGTTGTGGTGGCGGGCTTCCTCCTCAACAACGAGATGGGAGACTTCAACAAGAAGCCCGGCGCGACGAACACCGGCTGGGGCATTGGCACGCCGGCCAATGTGATTGCCCCCGAGAAGCGAATGCTGAGCTCGATGTCGCCAACGATCATCACGCGTGATGGCCAGTTGCGACTCGTGACAGGTTCTCCCGGCGGGCGAACGATTCCCAATACCACACTCGACGTGATCCTCGGCGTGACGCTGTTCGGCGAGGACATTCGCTCGGCGGTCGATGCGCCGCGAGTACATCACCAGTGGATGCCGGACACGCTCGAACTCGAGGCGGGGGCGGCGAGTGGTGAGGTGATGGCTCGCCTCCGCGCGATGGGACACGGTGTGAACGAAACACGGGCGCACTCGCAGGGCGATGCCCATTCCATTGTGTATGACGCACGCACCCGCACCGCGACGGCAGCGAACGACAAGCGGAGTGCGGACTCTGGGGCACGGGCACGGCCATGACCGTTCGCGCCCTCCTGATCTCGGCGGTGTTCGGCGTCGCCTGTACGCGGCCGGCGGCACGGCTGGCGAGCCGTGGAACCGCGACGGCAGGGTCGGGCGTTCAATGATCATGGAAAACCGCTCACCTGATATCGACGCCTTTACCATCCCGCCGTTCTCGCAGTACGACGGCATCCTTGGAATCTTCGCCGACGACGAGCGCGTGATCGTCGACATGTGGTCGCCATGGCATGCGGGCCGCGTCAACGTGCGCCTGCCGATCGCGCGGGCGCGGGTGCGTGCCGCCGAGTGGCGCCTCGGCAACGTTCTGCCGCGCGGGGACGCCGCAATGGTGGAGTCCGCCGAGGCAGGTGTGGCCGAAGCCCAGCAGGAGGTTGCGGAGTTGGACTACAAGCGCGGCCTGCTCGAAGCCTCGCGCGTACGTGCGGGTGTGTACGCCGAGTGGGTCTGGGCCTAAGGCTCAGCGCGTCGGATCGAACCGCGCGGTCCACACCCAGCTGAACACCAGGGTGTGGTTGAACTCGTTGGTCTCGCGCGGCGTGATCCGGTTCCACTGGTGTAGATAGCTGATCTCGATGCGCTGCTTCGTATCGATCGGGATCCCCATGCCGATCTGCGCCCGGTTCTGCAGCCGATTCTGCGCGCCATCGGAGTGGCCGAAGGGGAGGAAGAACTCATTGGCCACGAAGCCGATCAGTGTCCCACTGCCAAGTCCGCGCTGGGCGCGGGCCAGGTAGCGTAGCCTCTGTTGGTAGCTCAGGGCGCGACGCGTTCCGTCGGTGTCGAGGCTGCCACTCCAACGCTGTTCGAGTCTGAAGCGCTGGGAGACCGCGGTGCGGCCGCGCGTGGAGGCCAACGAGAGTTGCTGCCAGAGGCGATGTTCGCGAATCGGCGCCGCGTTCGGCGACTCGCCGTATGGAGCCGTCGCGATGTAGGCGTAGCCGCCTCCCGCCCGCAGTCCGGGGCGAAGTTCGAACTGCACGCCGGGTCTGAGCAGAAGCTGCTGCGGATTCGCCCCCAGGTCCATGCGGCGCCAGTGGCCATCGAACCAGACCGACGTGCGCCGCGTGATGGCGTGATCGATGAACGCATTGATCCAGAGCGCGGGCTGTTGAATTGAAGTCCAGCCGCCCTGTGCGCTCAGGGCTGAGCAGGGCAGAGAGAGCATCAGGCAGAGGGAGCTGGGGGACAGTCGCATCTGAGGAAAGGTAGCGGGGGCACCGACCCGTGCGCGACTCGCGCGAAGCCTCTCCCGGAGCGATGTTGTCCCCATGACAACGCGCTCCGGAACACTCGCGCTGCTCGGTGCGCTCGGGCTCGCGCTCGGGCTCGCGCCGCTGCCGCTCGCATCCCAAGCGCGCGACCTCCACTGGCCGGAGATCTCGGTGGAGGCCCACCTCGATGCCGATGGCCGCCTCCGCGTGCGCGAGCGCCAGCAGATGCGCTTCGTCGGAGACTGGAACGGCGGCGAACGTAGCTTCGACGTTCCATTCCAACAGCGGCTCTCGCTGCTCAGCTTTTCGCGCATCGACACCCTCACGGAGAGTGCGGTGCTCCTCACCGAGGGGGACCTCGATGTGGTGGACGGCTTCGATTGGAGCGGCGACGGCACGACGCTGCGGTGGCGGAGCCGCTTACCCGGCGATGCGCCCTTCGCGGGGCAGGTCTTCATCTATGAGATGGTGCTGGAGTACGAGAACATCCTCGTCCCGACCGAGACGGGGTATCGGCTCGCGCACGACTTCTCGTTCGCCGATCGCGTCGGGACAATTGATCGCTTCGATCTCACGGTGACCTTCGATGAAGTCTGGGGCGTGCCCGAGGGACAGCCAACGCGCTTTGAGCTTGCGCCTCTCCCGCCGGGGCGCGGCTATGTGGTGACGGTGCCGCTGACGTATCGCGGAGCGGGTCATCCCTCGGCGGTCTTTCGTGGTGCCTCGATGGCACTGCGCCAGGGACTCGCGCTCACGCTCGTGCTCGCCATGAGCGCGATGCTGGTGGCCCTATTTCGCCGTGAGCGGGCGATGGGACGCTTCGCGCCGTTGCCAGCACCCGAGAGCGTGACGCCCCGGTTCGTCGAGGAGCATCTCCTTGCGCATCCGCCGGAAGTCATTGGCGCGATGTGGGATGCAAGTACCGCGGCGCCGGAAGTTGCCGCAACGCTGGCTCGGCTCGTACAGGAGGGAAAGATGACGAGCCGTGTGGAGCACACGAAAGTGCTGTTCGCCTCGCGTGACGTGTTGCATCTCCGGCTGACGGTACCACGCGATCGGCTCCTTCCGCACGAGGCGGCGCTGGTGGAGGCGTTCTTTTCGAGCGGGAGTGACGAAACGAGCACGGATGAAGTGCGCGCGCGGTACAAGAGCACTGGATTCAATCCGGCGAGCGTGATCAAGCCTGTGCTCGAGTCGATCGCGACGCAACACGCCCCCAAGCTGGGCAAAGCCGAGCGACCATCACTGCGCCGCACGCTCCTGCTCTTCTTCGCGGCGCTGCTCTGTTCGACCCTCGCGCTCATCCAGCGTCGCAGCGACGTGGCGGTACTTGGGGTCGCCTTCGCCGGGATGCTGCCCGTCTATCTGTTCGGGCTCCTATGGGCTGCGTGGTGGCGCAATCGGGTGTCGGGACTGGCCGCGAGTGCGCTCGGCTTTCTCCTGCCACTCGGTGCTCTTCTCGCGATCGCGACCGCGGCCGTCTTGCTCAACGACGCACTGCGTGCGACCTCGACGGCGTTCTTGGCCGTCGCGCTCTGGGCCGTGACCTTCGCGAGCAGTGTGACGATGATGGCGCGCACCCACGATACGCCGCAACGCATCGTGGTTCGCAAGCGCTTGCGCGCGGTGCGTGACTTCTTCTCGCGCGAGTTGCGGAAGGAGCGACCGCAGTTATTGGACGCCTGGTTCCCGTATGCCATCGCGTTCGGGCTCGGACGCGAGACGGACCGCTGGTTCCGGGCGTTCGGCGCGGCGTCCTCGGCGATCGCGTCGAATGCGTTCGGCGGATCAGGGGGCTCATCGAGTGGCGCGTCAGGTGGCGCGTCGAGTGGGAGCGGCTGGTAGATCACCGCTTCCGCTCACCCCAGCTCGAGTGCGTTCCGAAGCGCTCCGGTTCCCGGGAGTA
>ENA-ORBV01010399-ORBV01010399.1-microbial-mat-metagenome-genome-assembly--contig:-NODE-10399-length-14903-cov-6.192162_pt1 | contig 14903 bp, 11 predicted proteins | sample MGYA00237777_ERZ505514 | MGnify/ENA primary metagenome ERZ505514 (study PRJEB26160, sample SAMN06269048) | microbial mat metagenome | isolation source: Oligotrophic lake microbial mat | place... | reverse complement strand
TCGGAGATGTGTATAAGAGACAGCTTTCAATCAAATGATCCAAACTTGGATCTGCATGTTATGACGGATCTTGGGCAATCCGATGAGAAGCGTGAATCTATGCAAGACTGGAGCCAAGGCGGGACTAGATAATAGTGACTCCTCAGATAATCCTTCATGCTGTGTCTTCTCCAAGCTCTTCTCCATTTGAACGAGCTAGCTTTGTCCCTCGTCAGTGTTCAAGCGACTAGGGTACAAGCAGCGCTCGCTCTCGCCCTCGAAAGTTTACCAATACAAACAAATTGGTCTTTCTATATTATTTATTTGGTTTTCTTCTTTACCGGTGCTGTGTTGGTAATGATGCCCATCGCTGGTCTCGCCCGACGTGCCCCTTCATCAGAAGCTGCTGCGGTTTTTGATCTAGCAGATGGAATTCCATCTCCATCTCTTGACAGGTTGCTGCTTGGAATAGTGGGTAACACTGTCTCGTCATCATGATTATTCTTTCCATCCAAGGAGGCGGAGAGATGGGTAAGTTCTTCGCTGACACGCCACAATGCCAAACTCGCCATTTGTGGATTGGTTGGAAGCCGCGGCTGTGTCACACGAAACCCCACAAAGGGTCCCAACATTTCGGGGATTGGTAAGGGTGCCTTGTATCTACCATAATTAGAAGGCATCCAATAGGGCTGCAAATAATACACGTCATCCTCAAAGTCATCGCCGACCGCGGCAGCGACAGTGGTGGCACACCCTTGTTCAGACGTCAAAAAGAGGGCTTTCCAAAGGGGTAGAACAAGTCCAGGATACTTCACATGACGCCAAAGATCACTGTTCACAGCTCCAGGGTTTGCCGCAAACGCACGGACCCTTGGTGGTTGTTTCTTGGTTTTCGGGTCTTCCTTACTGCTGCTGCTAGCCGTTTCGTGGGGACTATGATAGAATCGACGGTTCAATTCCAGCGTGAATAAAATAGCGGCTAGTTTGGCATTGGGATAACATTCATTTGCTTTGTATTGGAGCATGGCACTGTTTCTCCAATACGAATCATCCATGGTGACAGAACCCGAAAAAGAATGGATGGTTTGAAAGTGATGTTTGACCGATGACAAGTTAACAATCCGACCCGAGCCATCTTCGGGGAACAAATCCAAGAGTAGGTTTGTTAAAAGAAAGTGACCCAAAAAGCAAGCCTGAAAGAGCAAATCGTAACCATCATCGGTTCGCCCTGTCGTACGGAGACCGGCATTGTTGACCAAAGTGTCAATGCCATCGTAATGGTTGTGCACGGCTTGAGCAAAGGCTCGGACCGAAGAAAACTGACCCAAGTTGCAGGGACAAACAAAAATGGCCCGACCACCACTGGTGACACTATGATGATGAAGATTATCCTCATTGATGGCTTGAGCAGCTTTTCTAGCTTTTTCCTCGCACCGGCAGGCTAAAATCACGTCCATTCCGTATTCTTGGACAAGTCTCTTGGCTGTGAAAAATCCAATGCCAGTATTGGAACCTGTCACAATGGCAATTCGTTTCTTTTTGGGACGCGTTTCTTTGTCGTGTTTGTTGTTGTTGTCGGTGTCGCTGCCCTTGGAGGTTGTATCACTGCAGCTGGACGGTGGTGGAATATTTTGAATTTGCGGTCTCGATAGGATGTTAAATCGAAAGAGAACATGCACGACCGTGGTATAAGCTATGGCAATGGCGCCCATAAGACCATAGGTTGTGCATTGTGGGAAATACCAGGACATACCACTACTACTAGCGGTAGTGTCGACTTGTCGTTGTCGTCGAGAATCTGCATCGTCTCGGGAGGACTCCATACTGAACGAGAATAAATTGTTCTTGTTGTCGCGTTGTCAAAATTGGATTAGCTGCATGCCATGGTTAGAGCGTTGTATTTCATGGGCAGATGGAACAACATATGCGAAAGTTTCAATTTTGATTCCATAGAAGATGTCATGCATTAGCTAGCTAGCTAGTAGGAGGAGTTGTAGGAGGTACAATGTCTCAAGTTTCTCAACACGATCTTGAAAATTAATTCTCTCGACAGAGTTGACACATTTGGAATCGTGTAAGGTATCTTTTTTAAATCTTGGCCGGCGCGGTAGCGCACGAGCTCTTTATTGAAACTAATGGACGGACGGACAGACAACCCAGTTTGCGCGAAACATCCTGGCAGAATGCAAACCTGCCTCGACCATGACCGTCTCCAAATTCCGAGGGGTCCGAGAATAACAAGGCGAAGACAAACTTACAGTACAACAAAAACAACTTACTACTGTACTACTAGTAGTTAGTCTAGTAGTCTACCCAAAGATAAACTTACTGCTTGGACGCTACTACCATGAACCAACAACTCACACCTCGCAGCAAAACGGATTCCAAACGAAATTACAAGGACGAAACAACAGCAATGACTCTTATTAACAGTGCATCTACGTCGCCTTCGAAAAAGAAAATGGTGGCATTGGAAATGGAACTGGAGCCGACCGGTCCTTCCAAGGAGCAGCATGATCACCATGACATATCCAGCAAGGGAGACCTTACATCTTCTGTTTTGGGAATCATCAAGGGCATGGTGGGTCCTGCCATTTTGTATTTGCCTCATGGATTTGCAGGAGCTGGCTACGTCATGGCCTTGTCCATCATGGTCAGTTCCACCTACTTATTCTTGCACTCGAGTCGTTGTTTGATGGAAGCCTATCAATATGAATCTGAAAAGCAACAGAAAGATCCCGACGACGAGGATGGCGATCAAGATTTACAAGCGCTATTGGAATCCAACGACAACGACAAAGATGACGAATCTTTGTATAAAAAACCAGAGACGCCCAAGCGTCTACTATCGTACCCAGAGTTGGCCCTTCGAGTAAGTTTGTCCATGTCAAAAATACTATGCTCTTGTTGCAATAGTCATGGATGGATGGTGATTGGGTTGCGTCTTCTGTATTCGTTCCCTCTCATTCAAAATTAAGGATCTTTTTGCATGTCATAAAATATATAGGCATTTGGAAGTCGTGGAGAATCCATGGTCAAAATTGGCATTGCTCTTATGCAATCGGGAATTTGTTTAATGTACTTTATCTTTGTACCCCACAATCTACACGTTTCCATTTTGGAATTGATGGGGTGGAATATTTCCAAAACGACCTTGCTGTGGGTCATGGTAGGCCTGCAAATACCACTGAGCTGGATTCAGGATATTCGGAAATTGACGTGTACCAATGCTTCCGCCAATGGGCTGATTCTCTATGGGCTCTTGGTCTGTCTGTGGTTTGCCTTGATCCAAGCCGCCAGTACGACAACTACCACCACCTCTTCAATTGCGGATATGACGAGCAACCAAACCGACACGGTACAGCAACAACAAAACACCACTACTCATACCTCCACTGCCACTACCACTTTCGAACCCTCGGACGAACCAATTCTTTCCAACCTTTGGAATCATTGGATTGATCTGCATCCGTTTGGAAAATATTGGATCATGTTTATTGGTACCAGTGTCTTGTTGTTTGAAGGTCTGTAAATACATGAGTGGAAGAATCAAAATGAGCTTGTTTTGCGAAAGTACTATTCTTATCAAATTTTTTTTATGCTGGTAGGTTCCATTACTCTTTTGATTCCCTTGATTCAAGCGGTCCCTGCGACTCTACCCAATAGTGGCGGCGTACCCAATGACGATCGGAAGCGATTTCCAATCGTCTACCGTCAAACCATTGTTGGCATTCAAATATTCATGGCCATCTTTGCCATGACGTGTTGGATGTCTTTTGGAGATGATGTCAATACAGTTTTAACAACATCGCTACCGGAAGGAATTTTGGCAACCTCGGTACAACTCGCTTACAGTTTGGCCGTGATGTTTACCTTTCCCTTTCAACACTTCCCTTCCCTTGAGATATCTTGTCGTCTCGTGGCCATGCAAATCAAGTCGACTTGCGGCCGTTGGGGGTTGAACAACAACAATATGCTCTTGCGATGGATGGTACACCGCAATGTCATATCGTCCTTCTTGGTGTGTCTCTTGGCGCTTGTAGCTCTCATGGCTATGGATGCCTTAGACCGAGTTGTGAGTTTGATGGGGAGCTTGATTGGATGCCCGGTCGCTTTTATCATCCCACCCCTGATCCACTCGCAATTAGTTCCCAACTTGTCCAAAGAACGCATTCGAATGAATCAGATTGTTTCGGTTGCCGGTGCCATTGCCATGGTGGTGGCATCTATTACTACCATTCTTCAATGGAGCGATTGATGGATGGCTAGCTGGATGGGCGTTTGGAGTTGGAAGAATCTTCGAAAGGCTCACTACAGCTACCTACAACATGCCAGCTATTGGCGGGGCACACATTGTATAACTCCCGACCATGTCGGTAGTTGTTTGTCCTGGGCAACGTCGGCGCGACGGGACTACTCTAGCCTCAGTCCATTGCTGCATGGGTAAGAGATTGCTTACCAATATCTCTCGAAGGCGTTGACGACCTTTCTAGGCCAGAAGACATCCTTCTCTCACTTCACAACCTCGCCGCGATCAAGCTCACACTGTGGGACCTCTGATATTTCGAGCAAACTACTGCAGCAATCACTTTCGTCATTGTTGTTAGGACATGCACGGGTGTGGCTTGGTTGACAACATGCTCGACCAAATTCACAGTCGCACCATCCAACAACGCTGTCCTCTATGTGGGTGCGCCACTAAGTAGCAAGCTATACCTGATATTAGAACTTTAGTTGCTTTTACATCTACTAGCTAACAGTTAGACAGGACTAGATAGTTTTGAGATGCAGGCAGGTAGCTAACGACTCAAGATCTGTGAGTATTTTTCATATCGGTAGCACTACAGCAGATCCATGTATCAGATGCCGTATGTTTCCACAAGGACCTTATCCACTCAACAACACAGAGTAGACACATAATGCTTTATTGGAATGGCTTGACACGTCCGATCTTGGTACCACAACTGGTACAATAATGACTGGTCTGCTGCATATCATCCACACACAATGGCACCCAGCATAGCGCCCAAAAAAGGATGAAGCCAGCTCCGACACAAAGCCAAGTTGTGCCATTGGCTTTAGTGTGCGTGCGCGTCTGTACATTGTTCTCGGCGCAATTGGGACAATGATTGACTGCAACAGATCCTCGGCTGCCAATGGGAATACACTGAGCTTTCACCACCCTGGGAGCCGCTACTTGGGTGGCGGTGTTGCTGTTGCTGTTGCTGTTGCTGTTGCTGTTGCTGTGGCTGTTGCTGTTGCTGTTGCTGTTGCTGTTGCTGTGGCTGTGGCTGTGGCTGTGGCTGTGTAAGAGTAGTCATTGCCACTGGTAGGAGGCGCATTTGTCCCGTTGACAACGGGGATGTCATTGCCGATGGGATATCCTTGTTCAACATATACAGGCTGGTCTTTACTACTAGCAGAGGAAGCGACTGGGACAACGGTTGCTTTTTGGATGGTGCCCATGATAATTATTTTCGTTTCGTAAGTGGTACTTGTTAGGTTGTGGTTTGCTATTCTTGTTTAGGATTTGCGTTTGTAAGAAGAAGTTTGGTTGACCAAAAACCACGGTTCAATCGGTGGACCAAACATTATTTTATTCCTGGTTGATAATTCTCGAAAAAGAGCAGCACGAATCAAAACTGCACAGGGAACTCATTTGAGGTTTACGAGGTACGTCGTACTAGCTAGCTAGCTAGAGTAGCTAGCTGCTACAGTACAATTGTACGGTCTCAACCAGTACGGTCGTAGCGCTGGTAGCTACGAGTCGTATCCTAGCTAAAATGTACAGTAGTTGGTAGCAGTAATAGGTACGAAACGGTACGACGTACAGAAGTGTTTGCTGATTCTCGCTACGCACTTACTACAGTACTACTACATGTAGGTACTTTAGTACTGTGGCTACCAACGCAGTACAGCACGGTCCTACTTAGCGAAGCTCATATTTACTTAACGATGAAACCCGAAGCGAGACCGAAGCGACATCGAAGCGATTAAAGAAGCGACTCCGAAGCGTTTAACGAAGCGACAAGCAGAGAAGCCCCCATTAACACTGAGTACTGCCGAAGCGACAGAAGCGACATCGAAGCTTAAATAGAAGCAAGACCGAAGGGACGTCAAAGCGAAGCGAAGCGATGTCGCTTCGTTAAAACCATCGCTAAGGCTTGTTCCTATGGTTATGGGTGTTCGCAAATTCGCACCGATCTCTTGCGTCACAACAAGTGCGAAACTTGAAACGTCCATTCTTGTGGTTCAGGTTCGCACACCGGGACTTGAATTCATGACTAAACACGTTGCGTCTAATGTTTCGTTCCGTCTAACATTTTGTTCCGTCGACGCTTTGGATCCAATGTTTTGATCTACTTGTAGCGTTCGAATCTATGTTCGAACAAGCTATTGCATGACTTCGATCAACTGACTGTTGACCCTCATCAATTTGGCAAAGCTTTTTTGCTGGGCATAAGTCATGTCGGATCTTTGCGGCATGGATTATCAAGGTGGGATGGACCGTCCCCCGCTTGTTCCTGCCGCTGCTTCCACTGCTTCGGCCGCTTCTGGTTCAACAACGGCTGGTTCTTTGGCTTCTGGTTCCAGGGCTGTTGTATCTGTGAACGTCAACGTGAATGCTACGCAACTGGCCGCGAGATCGTCCGCCAGTGACCTTTCATCTCTCACTTCCTCTGTTGCACCCCCGTTAACGAAAAAGCGAAAGGCCACTTCTGCTGTGAAGAAGCCCAGAGAGAAAAAGCCTCTTCCTCCGCAGCTGCTTGCCTTCCGTTTTGAACACCGTCACAAGCTTCTTTTTTCCCAGGAGTTGAACGAGCGAGATCAAGAGAACCCAGGACCTCATCAAGTCGCCAAATGCCTAGAGACTAATGGAAACCATGAAAACCTACCGGAAAGCAGCCAGAGACTCATTGTTCCAGATCATCCTGCAGCGGGTGTCATTCGCTGGGACCTAGCGAAGCTGTCGTCAGATCAGACACGTCAGATGACCGCCAACTTCGGTGTCAAGAAGCATGGCAGTGCTTCGAATTTTCTTTGTTGATTGGCCATGCAACGCCACAACGTCATGTCGGAAGTGTGCGACATCAATGACATTATCAATCCGCACGCAACTGCAAATGAAAAGAAGCTGAACACGCTGCTGAGGCAGATAAACACAGTCTTTTCTTCAACCTTTATCAACGACTTTGTGCATCTGAATGACGCAAAGAGGCGCAAAGATTTCGAGGAGGCACACGGTGGAAGTCCAGTGAAAGCATTCTGGCGAGAGGTTTCTGAACACCACAACGACACCACAAACAATGCTGAGTTAGGACTTATGGCTTACAGCATGGAAGATGAAGATAAGCATTCATTTGACTTGCAAGAAACGGAAACAGTGGACTTAAGAAACTGTGACCAGTTGAACCAGAAGTCGGCTCAACAAAACATGAGCGACATGTTTAAATGCCGAGCCAAGATCCAGGTCGCCATGAAAGCTTCTGGTCATCACTGTGATGACATGTGGTCGCATTTAAGGAAGACGTTCCTTGCTCCTCAAGCTGGAGCATCGGTGGTGCCGGGTGCTGCGGCGTGCTACCTCGATTTGATGTGCAGCAAGAACCAGTCAATTGACACTGCATTCTGTGAGGCCCTTTCCGATGAACAACGCGCTGACTCTGACATCGGTTTCAAAGATGGCGACTCAGCCGATAAACGCAGTGGCAAGGGCAAGAGCGATTTCTTGGAGGCTCTCAATGACATCAACGTGCGCATGGAGAATGCTACGACAACAACTGCAAGCCAGCGACAGGCCTTTCTCACCTTGTCAAAAACGAAAGCAAGCCAAGAACAAATGAGTCGACTCTGGTCTGAGCACCAGGAACTGTCGCTCACAGCAGAGAATCTGCGCAATCGTTTTGAGTGTGGCGCTATGCTGCGCAATGTGGCAATGCGAATCAGGGCCATTGAATCTGAATTGGGCGTTCCGGAATCTGTTGCAAACGACATTCGTCCTGTGGACGACATAAGCCGCTGAATGGAATAAACACATTGTAACAAAGTAAACAACACTCTATGTAAAAAAAAACACTAGTCATTAGTTTTTACAATTCTATTTGCAGAAGGACGAGTGAGTTGTAGACGCTTCACACGTCGCACCATCCTTTCGCGAACTTCCGAGTACCCTCGGAAGAGGCTGCTCCCATAGACGTCAGGGATCTCAATAGGATCACCATTGGCGTCGTGGGGAACGCAGGCCACATAAGCAATGCCCGTGCCGGTTCCCTCCGTTAGTGACACAGCGCTATCATCGGCAACCGCAAATTCGGCTTCTCCTTTACTCTTGAGTCGCTCGTTGACAACACAGTTGTGTAGCCGCGCAATGGCCTGAGCCAACCATTTCAGATTCGATTGGCTGCACCCGATTGGACGTTGAAGAATTCCCCACTTCTGTTGCATCACCCCAAATGCCATTTCGATCCTGATGCGACACTGACTAGCGTAGAAATTGAAGTTGTCATAGTCAGGAACCATTCGATCACCGTGGGAGCACATTGTCACCATGTGCTCGGAAGCCTCGTAAGCGGGGTCTCCAATGACACATAAGCCGAAGGGCAGTTTCACCAATAACTCATGCAGGCTGCATATTTGTAAAGCATCACGATCACCGGTTTTGCCGGGTGCTGCAACCGAGAAGTAGATGAAGCGGCTGTGGTGATCGGCAACATTCTGTGTGTTGACTCCGTAACACTGGTAGTGACCGCTGAAATAGTTCTTCACATTTCCGACTTCCTTCTTTTTGGGAACCTTAATTCTCAAGAGATAGCCATCAACGACACCAACACAGTTTTTAATCGCGCAGTTGTCACTGATTGATGCGAATCCAACCATGGCCCTCTCCAGTTGCTCATTGGTTTGCGGAAAAACAATGTCCAGCGCTTCACACCGGCATGTGTCAGTCACGGTTTTCCAAACGACTCGATAGAAGGACGACGTTGAGATTCCAGCAATGTCACAAATGTCCAGGTAGGACGCTCCAGCCAACCAACGCAGCGTGCAGAACAGGCACAGTTCTGGCACAATTGCCCCTCCTCTGGGACCGGCCATGAGTTCATTGACGACAAGATCTTCGCATGTCAACGCCAAGAGCCTATCAAATGACTCATGCGACATCCTCAATCGCCGCTTCAAAGTGCGTCTTTTGCTATGCAGATCTGTGCACTCATCCCAGCAACATCTTTGTTGAAAGACTGACGGATTCCGTGGAGGAGAAAAGAACGCAGCAAAGCCAAGAACAAGCATGAACAACTGAATGTAGAATTGATAATCGTCATCCTCGAACACAAGTTCATTGATAATCCCATCCATGATGACAAGGAAGTTTAGTTTGTGATCTATTTATTAGAAACAGTGAGCTAAAAGATGGAGCGGCAAAGCCCATCATTGTGGACGACGGAACGTTGAATCCAATGTTTCGACATGGATTAAGGATAAAGGTGCAAGGATAAAGGTGTTAGGATAGCACGTGTGTTTTTGATTGGTTGAAAAATGTTGCGAATGGGGGTTTCGTGACCACACGGTTTCAACGTTTTGTGTGGTCACGAAACCCGCCTTCGCAAGATTTTTGTTGATCTGACGTTGCTGTGACGTCATTTGACGCGAAACAGGAGGTGCGAATCTCGTTAGGAACAAGCCTAAGTAGGACCGTGCAGGTTAACAAGCAAGTGGTGAACTGGAGTAGGTAAAAGCTACTCGGAGCACACAAAGTAGTAGACTACCAGTACCCAAGTAAGTAAGCAAATTGTAACCCCATCATCCAGCTCATCCATAAATTTCCTTCGTTGGATCTCATCAATGGTGGAGTTCCCTTTCGAGGTTTCGAAGTGATCCGGGAAAAAGGATTAGTCGATTAGTGCGTCTGTACTCGTAATACAAGTCATTATTCGGAGTAACTAGCTACAGGAGTAGTACTAGCTACTAGCTAGCTAGTACGACGTTTTACTCCCTTTCGATAAAACGACGAATTGATTCTTCAGCTGCGCTGCTCAACGGCATTCGTTACTTATGGATGATTCTCCTTTTAACGAGACAGAGTAGAACTCCCGGAACACTCTCATCCGGCAAAACTCTGAATGATCCGGATACTTTTTCACAGCCTCCTCCTACCCGTCCATCAGATCACTTGACAACATTGCCCTCTCCAAACAAGACCATAATATTAAGAAGTACCACAAATATTTTCTTTTATAAAGCGCAAACATGGAAACCACGAACATGCTCTCCGGACCGACCTGTACAAAGGACACGGACGCTAACTTTCTTCTCTCGTGTCGTAACATGAAGGCAAACGCACCCAAGTACTCGCAATATTCGGATGCGATACTCGGGTTGGCGGGGTTTCCCTTGTCAGCAGAACCGCCCCACCCTGCCACAGCAAGCACAACCAGAGCTGGAATGTCTCGAAGTGGGAGATCATCCAACCTTCGGCGCTCCAAGTCTATGAATAAAGAGATGACAAGAAACCTGACAGCAGCATTACATGACGATCGCGATGACAACAGCAGCAGACACATGGTAGAGGCAACGCCAGCGCTGCCCAAGAGGGAAAGCCGACGTCATACAACAAGAGCTCGTGCTCGTAAATCATCCAGCCGCAGTCTCAGTGCTAGCAGGAAGATCAATTGCAACAGCAAGGGTGGAGGACCCGGCGCTGTAGATTTGCCTCGTGGGCTATTACCTAATACCAAAAGTAACATTAGCATGGATGGATCCAATCTCGGTCGTCATCCAATTTCGGCTTTTGGAAGCGCACCATCCCTTCGTAGTGGGTCGCGAATCTCCGGTAGTCGGCGATCTAAGTTAGAGACGCCAACGTTGAACCACAGCCCTACTCCCATTGCTGATACTGCCAGCAATGGTACTCGCCCCCTCTCAATTGCTACCATCAAGAAGCATGCCATGCCCCCGGAAGCTCCCGAGGAACCCGCGGTCTCTTTTGCCATGCGTCGTGTCAAGTCCATGGAGGCTTTGCAGGTTAGAGGTGGATCAGGACATACACGGAAGCATCGAACATGCGAACGACTGTCCCCGCAACGGAGAAATGGTGGAGTCGCCACTACCCGCATGTCACACTCCTCTTCTATGAGTATGAGGCGTAGACCGGGGCGGGAGCTATCCCCGGGTATTGCCGGTGTGGCTTTTGGAGGACTGGCAAGGCGACGTGTCAAATCGGGGACGTCTTTGCCGTTGATGGCGAGGGATCCGTCGGATATGCTGGTGCCAACTTCTAATTCCTCTCAATTATCATCGCCCAATGATAATGATAGGTCGCAACAACAGAGAGTCGGTGGTCGAACCAGGCCAAAGTCGGCTCTATCCAAGCACAAAGGTAGTCTTGTCAGCTACCAACTTCGCCAAATGTTGAGGCAAGATCTGGAAAAGGAGCTAAGGACCCCCAAGGTACAATTGGTGGGAAATGTGGAATCTGCTGCCGAAACGATTTCCTCGCCACCAAAGCCACATGGCACAGCTTGCTGCACCGTTGAAGATTCCAACTCGGAGCTTGATTATGGTGGCGGAGAGCTTCTTGACAATGATAGCGATGGGAGTGGAAAAGGGATATCAAAGCCAACAGAGAAATCGGTAGGCTCTTACGTTCATCCTCTTGCCACGTCGAGCAAGCGAGAGTCTTCCAATTCTCTGACAGAGCTTTCATCGTTGGAATTGCGTTCAAGATTGACTAAAGATACCGACAACAAACCCAAGACCAAAATGGCAGCAGCTGATATAGCGCAACCAGCACCTGTCCGAAGCTTTGCCCTCTTTGGTAATACCAAGGTTGATCCTGCAACTACTGCTGGTGCTGGTGCTACTTCTATTACTACCATGCTAAGGAATAGCCCCATTTTTCAACAACCGACCGGGGCAAACAGTACTACTGCAGTCGCCGCTACCAGAGGAGATAATGTCCGAAGCCGGCAGCACATGCCAATGTCAGCAAGACCCAAAACTGCCATGACGCAGCGGCCCAAAGGCTGCCTCGAAACTACAAACACGAAGACCGATGCAGAGGCTAATGCTCTGACCAATGTTCTCAAATATTTTCATGACGCCGTTGTTGGCGGAGTTGAAACGCAATAATTGAAAAAAACTAGAATTCATTCTTTTATATTCTTACACACATCCTTATATCTTCAATCAAATAGAACATTTTCTTTCAACGTGCGTAGCTAGTGCGGCGATCTTACCAACTGACAAATATGAGAGCCGTTGTATCTTTCTGGCTTCCATTACCTCCAGTTGTTTAATTTCTCAGACTACGCGGAACCACTTCCTCCTCTTCTTTTACTTTATTTTAATGGATTGTTGTTTATTCATTTACCTCTCCTCCACCTCGGCCCAAAGAAGATTCACACAATGCTTCGATCACAAATCCAGCCAAGAGCAACGAGGCCAACATGCCAATAAAGGACTTGTATTGTTTGACACCCTTGTGTCGAATGCCATGATAGGCCCGAGCACTGAGTTCACGGATAAACAAGAGTCCGACTCCAACTTCAATTGCATCGGTCACTTCACCAATATACAATTGATAACTGATACACACGGTTGCAGCAATATACGCAAAGACTACTTCAATGCCGGCCAAACAAGCAAACATCATGCTAGGGGATAAAAAGGGTGCGGCCAAGACACATCGTGCCGCCTGTAGAATTTCGGGTGTCAAGAAAATGGACAACATGGAAAAGGCGACAAAGGCATCCCAATGACTGGTATATTCGGCCTCGCACGTGAAATTATCTTGGGGTTCTTCATTGCTCGCTTGACAATTGTTGTGCGTGGTCAAGACGGGAACACTCCCATGTTGATAATCTTCGATTGCCTCGTTGGCAAAGAGGCCGTACGTGAAGATTTGAAATAAAATAATCATGGTGCCCACAAATCGATCCATTTTGGTAGCTTTTCGTTTGGGTTTTTCCGCATAGACGGCCCAGGCATGAGTGGTTTCCGGAAATTCACTGTACTCGCTATTGGCATCGGTGTCATCCTCGTCCTTGGACGGGACGGCTGTCAGATTGCCATTGTCGAGCATTTGCCGTAGAGTTGCAATTTCGTGGGGTGATAATGTCGCCAATGAAGCTAGGATGGCTCCGGGAGTAGTCACCATGGGAGTATTGTTGTTGCCATGGTCCATTTCCACATAATTGGTGTTGTTATCACTCATTATTTTGCACTTATCGATGGATTGGACTGTCTGACTTGACTCTCTCTGTCTCGTAAGTATGCGTTTCGTGTCTTTATTACCTTGTCACTTCTATGTGCATTCTACTAGTCTAATAAAGCGAAAACAAGGGGGGGGGTCGCCTTATTGAAAGTACTGTACATGTAGTTGCTTTATCGCCAACGAATGACGGAACAGACAAGAAAACGTCAATGTAATGATCAAATGTGCGGTAGAGAAATCTATAAAAGGATCGCACACAAGAACGGTGTCAATTTTTCAAACAAATGCACCTTCCGCGACCCAGTTTCATTCATTAATGGATCTTGCACCCACCCTGCCGGTGAATTGAGAAAATTCAATAAGGCAGCGGAGCTGGATGGCTCCGCTAGAATCTGGCTTTGCACTCCACAACAAACATCAACAGAAGAATTGCAGTTTTTAGCTAAAAATCAACAGTTGTCCAATGTCATGCTAATGGGAAAGCAACAGACACCCCCACTCGAGCAACCAATTTTGTTCAGGTCGTTCGGTCGCCAACAAACCCAATCCAAACCGGCAATGGCTAGCACAACAATGATCACATGTTCAGAAGTGGATGAAATGGGAGCAAGTGTGGCACCAGGCAAAAAACACCACAGTGGGGTTAGAGTTGATGGCAAGTTCAGCAGCGAATGAAATTGGAGCAAGTGTGGCACCCGGTAAAAATCACTGCAGCAGGGTTAGAGTTGATGGAGCAAATGTGCTAACTAATAGCACCAAAGCAAATGTGCTAACTGACAGTAGCAAATGAACCAAAAAGCATCCTCCTGATGTGTGTAGGGTTAAGGTTGAACTACTGTCGTGCTGGCGATCGAGCGAATGTGCTAACTAATAGTGGGAAAATAACCAATAAGGCAGCGGAGCTGGATGGCTCCGCTAGAATCTGACTTTGCACTCCACAACAAACATCAACAGAAGCATTGGCATTTAGCTTAAAATCAACAGTTGTCCAATGCCATGTCAATTGCAAAGTAGCAGACGCCCAAACTCGAGCAACAAATTTTTATTCAGCTTGTTCAGTCATCAACAAACCCAATCCAAACAGACAATGGCCAACTGCAACAATGATGACAAGTTTGAAAGCGGACAAAATGGGAGCAAGTGTGGCACCAGGTAAAAAACATTGCAACAGGGTTAGAGTTGATGGAGCAACTGTCCCGAAAACCAGCAGCAATTCTTGAAACAGTTTTGTTAACATGTGCAGGGTTAGGGTTGAGCGAGTGAATGTGCTAACTAACAGTGCCAAACCCGGCAGGTGAATGTGCTAACTAACAGCAGGGGAAAAAAAAGCTAATGTGCTGTTAGCATCTGCAAATAGCCTTAAACTAGCTAGCTAGCTAGCAGTAATTCTTGAAACAGTTCTGTTAACATGTGCAGGGTTAGGGTTGATCGAGCGAATGTGCTACCTAATGGTATTAACCAAACCAAAAAGAGCGAATGTGCTACCTAATAGTGTTAACAAAACAAACCAAAAAGCATCCTCCTCCTTTAAGCTCCTCCAGAATCCGCAACTACGTCTAGCGGAGTAAAGGGTCCTCCTCCACACCTCCTCCAGAATGTGCGTCTAGCAGTAGCTAGCTACTAGCTAGCGGAGTAAAAGCAATAACCCTACCTACCGTTGAGGGCTATCAACAGGAGCGTTGCTCATAATGCCAAAAAAGCCCTTAAATAGAGC
>ENA-ORBV01010398-ORBV01010398.1-microbial-mat-metagenome-genome-assembly--contig:-NODE-10398-length-14904-cov-4.902408_pt1 | contig 14904 bp, 13 predicted proteins | sample MGYA00237777_ERZ505514 | MGnify/ENA primary metagenome ERZ505514 (study PRJEB26160, sample SAMN06269048) | microbial mat metagenome | isolation source: Oligotrophic lake microbial mat | place... | reverse complement strand
TCAACCCTAAGGTGAATTGGTAACCCTAAGTGCAAAAGACATAGGGGTCAGACGGAAGGGGAATCCCGGATCAACAGCCTCGTCAAAATTGGTGTTCTAAAGAAGGTGAACCGCTCAGAATGGGCAGCACCTACTTTTATCATTCCTAAGAAAGATGGATTGGTAAGATTCATCTCAGACTTTCGAGAACTGAATAAGAGGATGTTGAGGAAACCATATCCTATTCCAAATATTCAGGACATGCTTCTGAACCTAGACGTGTTTCAATGGGCAAGTAGTCTGGATTTGAATATGGGGCACCACCATATCAGATTGGATCCAGCTTCAAAGCAGCTGTGTACCATTGCACTGCCTTTCGACAAGCATGAGTACCAGGCAATTCCAATGGGATTGTGGAATAGCCCTGACATTTTTGAAGAGAAGATGAGCTAGCTGATGGATGGACTAGCATTTGTCCAAACCTACATTGATGACCTTCTATGTCTGACAAAAGGTACATTCAGTGACCATCTCAAAAAAGTAGAACTCGTTCTACAGAGACTGCAGAAAGCAGGACTTAAGGTCAACGTTACGAAGTCATACTTTGCACATTCTCAATTGGAATACCTAGGATACTGGATTACCCGTACGGGAATCAAACCAGTCTATGACAAGGTAAAGGCGGTCTTAAAGATTGCTGAACCTAAGACTCGAAAAGAACTTCGATCTTTTATCGGCGTGGTAAATTACTACAGAGACATGTGGGTCAGACGGTCCCATGTTCTAGCACCTTTGGCTGCACTGACGTCCAAAACAACTAAGTGGAAATGGGAACCACGACACCAGAAGGCATTCGCTATGGCCAAAAGAGTCATTGCAAAGGAAACGCTGCTAGCATGTCATAACTTCAATGAGCCCTTTCAAATTCACACTGATGCCAGCCACTATCAGTTAGGGGCTGTAGTATCGCAAGAAGGAAAGCCAATAGCTTTCTATAGCCGTAAGTTGAACCCGGCGCAAACGCGGTACACGACTACGGAAAGAGAACTGCTAAGTGCAGCAGAGACTCTCAAGGAATATCGGAACATGCTTCTTGGACAACAAATTGAAGTGTTCACTGATCACAAGAATCTAGTGTGCAAACATTTCAACACGGAGTGAGTTATGCGTTGGCGACTCCTCCTAGAAGAATTCGGACCTAAGCTGACGTACGTCAAGGAATTGAACAACATCGTCGCTGACGCTCTCAGTCGACTAGAAATAGCAGAAGAAGAATTCTCTGCCGAAGCATTTGCGAATGAACTAGCGAATGAGGAAGAAGAGTTTCCAACCGGATATCCTCTCTCCTATAAAGAAATAGCTTTTCGTCAGACAAAAGACAGAGCGCTACAAAATAAGTTCAGGACGCAGCCCAAACTGCATGTTAAGAAGCCGTACATCTTCTCGGACAGTGCGTACAAGCTCATTGCTAAGAACGATAAGATTTACGTTCCTAGGTATTTACAACATAAGTGTGCCAAATGGTATCACTTAACGTTAATGCATCCTGGTGAACAAAGACTTGGACTCACCATAGCGCAACGCTGTGCGTGGATTGAACTCAAGTCTACATGTGTACGTACATGCAAACACTGTGAAAATTGCGCAGTAAGCAAGAAGCGAGACTCAAAGATTGGTCTGCTTCCACCTAAGCCCAATTCAAAAATCATTCCCTGGCACACACCATGTATTGACCTGGTAGGCCCACACAAATTGGGCAACCCAGAAAAGCCCAAAACACACATTGAACTTCATTGTGTGACTGTGGTAGATCCTGCGACAGGATTCTTCAAAATAGTAGAAATCGGTGAAAAGACCACCGCCATAATAGCCAACTGGTTAGAAATCCATTGGCTTACACGATGTCCATGGCCTACAGAAATAACTTTGGACAAAGGAAAAGAATTTGCTAGAGAAGTCAGCGAAACTCTTAAAAACAAACATGGTGTTAAACGGAAGATTATTACCAGTCGTAATCCACAAGTGAACTCCATGGTTGAAAGATGTCACAAGACAATTCACAACATGATTCGTAGTGCACAAATCAAAGATAAACGGGACTTAGATTCCTTCCTTGGTTTCAAAGGTGTTGTGGCGGCATGTTGGAAAGCCATGAATTCTGCAGTGCACACCACTGCACGCGCAACGCCTGCACAGCTAGTGTTTGCCCGTGACGCAATGTTGAATGCCTCCTTCCAAGCAGATTGGCAATTCATTAAATAACGAAAGCAGCGGCTTATCATTCAAAACAACAAGCCTGAAAATGCTAAGCGAAAGCCGCATGCGCACAACGTAGGCGATGTGGCAGTAGTCAAAGCTGGCGCCGGACGCAAGCATGGCTCAAATCCATACTTGGATCCCATGAGGATTGCACAGTAAATGACAACAACACTGTCAAGCTCGTCAAGGTCACCAATAATGGCAGAGCGGTCTCTCAGACCTGGAACATCCAAAACATTGAACCGCGCATGGCCTGATCACCCATGTGTTGCTATCTCGTAGCATCGCAAGACTGCGACTACGTGATTCAAAAGCTCTAGAGCGGCTACAAGTTTTTTTAGTTCCAAGCCTTCTACATGTGCTTCTTAATTCACCTAGACCGTTGTCATGGGGGAAAATGCAATGCCCCAAATTGGGTACAAAACAGAGCATCCTCATCTGGAACTCATTCATCCGGGACTCATTCACGGAAGATGCGCTTCTCAGCGCATGGGACTAGTTGATGCTAGCCCTATCCTTCACACGCAGTGAAGAACCTTGCTCAGAAAAGGTAACCAACATCATCAGCAGGCGATGGTCTATGCAACATGACAGCTACATCTTTTAGACCATTACACACGATTAGAACACGTTTTGTTCTGGATCACACAACACGAGCTATCGTTGTGGAACAGTCATTCCCAATTGAATAACAAACTGTACAACTGGCATGCCAATTCTTCACCTAGAAGCATCATTCATCTCAGTGGAGAGAGGACTACGCCAAGGGATCTTGAGCCGAACCTCTCTCAAACATTACATTCATTTTAGCTTCCCATTCTAACGCTTATAATTTTCATTTACAAACAACTCAAAAGGCCTTCAGCTTTTAGCGAAGTGCAGAACGTTTCATTGGTTTGAAGCTGTGTTGCTGTTTGCATGTGCGTGTGCTAGTAGCATGTACAGCATCGAATAAAAAGCTGCGCTTTTTATTCCACGGAGTTCACCGCTAGAAGGTTGGGCATTTGGGGGGGCTTACTAAGCCCCTCACCACGCCAACCTTTGCCCTCGACTAAGTCAAAAAAGCTAAGGGACGGGAACGGGGGGGTTAAACAAAACTAACAAACTGGTTTTGGTTTGCGAGGCAAATGAAAAGTGAGAGGAGAAAGAATGTTTTTTGCTGTTCAACATCCAAAGGGAACAGAGAGGTCTTGGTTTGGGTGCAACTGTGATTTGTAACCGCTGGATTCTGTCTGTTTTCTGTCCTACTTCGTATGGGGGAAGTAGGAGAAATGCTACACCCTGAATAGTCGAATAGGTTCTGAGCTCTTGTCAGATCCGTCTGTCCGCCTGTACATGCCACAGCATGGTCATTTGGAATTCGTGCCAAGTGGAACTGTACCTGCGATGGATCGGCGGGCGCGGGCATCATTCAATTGAATTTACTGTACAGTATGCGAACGGACAGGACGCTACTGTACCATTGCAACGTACGACGTACCGTACATCACTACTGACTAGGCTGCTAAGACGCACTACCGGTAGCTAGCTAGCTAGCTAGCTAGCTAGTACAATGTAGCACGTATCACGAGTACTACGTAGTAAAATCAATGTACATACTGGTACTTGATGAGTATTATTTTGGATCTTTTGATTGATGGACGCAGATTGCGAGAGTACGAGCTAGTGCTACTAGTACTACCCAAGTACTGGAGGAGCTAAGAGGTATTTGAGGGGAAACCCATGCTTCGGGCGATCCCCCCAAATAGAGGTTCAATCTCCGAAGCTCTCATGTCTGCTAAGTGCGGCAGGACCCTAGGGCATGCCCATGGTTCCTGTTTGGTTTGCCAAAGAAAAGTTTATTGTTGATCCCATCCAATGCCACTGTCATCATCATGCTGCTGTTGCTGCTGTTGTATCCCGATAATCAATCCACCACTCCGGCCGAATGCACCAATTGTCGACACTACTCGTGCTCATGACATGTCTGATGCATTGCCGCGTAGGATGCCATCCGCCTTGCCCACTACAAGTCAATCAAACACATGAACATCCGTTGGAGCAGCCCTCCTGTCAATGCAACAACAATGATCACCATGGCCGCATTGCATGAGGCTGCAGCACTCATGGAGTGACTGTTGGTTGGACATCTAACTCTGAAAGTTATGCTAATTAATGAGCTTATGCTCTTGCTTTGTCTAGCTAGTAGTTTGCTGCAGTGAAGCATTTGACTTCACTCAGTACCACTGCTTGTGTTGGTCCTGGCACTCTTTGTACGCAGGGTCTTACCCGGACGCTCACTGGCCCCGTGATATTTCGACTCTTCCAACAGTGACCCTCCCATGCAGAGCGGGGTCCCACAACCCCACTCACGTGGGAGATCGACTCTGCCCAACAAGCCTCAACGAGGCACTTGTTTGCAAAGTGAAGCCAATGGTGTCAAACCATTGAAATCAAGGAGGGAGTGCCCAACAACTGGATGGGCGGACAGACGTTCCCAACAGGAAACCCACAGAGCAGCTACGGATCTGAATCCCTTCATCAGCATCCACCTCAACAACCCTAACCAATCCATTGCCACACGACTACCTTCTAGCCTCCGTTAATCCCCAAGAATCACCATAAACTTGTCTTTAACACCATCGCAGGGCGGGAACATCACAATGTCGATAAAAGCAGCAGCTGTAGTGTATTATCCACCCTGTTTGGTTAGCTAGACCAGGGGGTGCGTGGAACATCTTGCCAAAGGGCCAATCCGAGATATTGCGTCTCATGCTTTCCACAACCCTTTGCCTTTTATTGGCATGTGTATGAGGTTGGCGACAGCACCAAAAACAATGACATGCAATGGTATGTTGCTCATAAAGTGTTGCTGAAGTTCCCCACTCTTTTAACCTATGGTTCACACACTCATGTCTGGCTCTGGCTTTGACCTTTATGACTTGATCGCAGTTGTTGTGGCCTGTGGGTGTCTAAAAAAAGATTCTAGTGGCATTGTATCCACAATCTGCTAAGGCCTTTTCTTCATCTTCAAGCTCATGTGTGAGAGCTTCTCTGGCAATGCGAATGTCACTCCATTCACCACATGGAAATGGACCATTACGCCAAACGATTTCACCCATTTGAATGCAGATGTCAACCTCGCATCTCACACTAGGTCCCTTGAATTTGTGGCTGCCCCATTTTGGATCAAAGGGAGATGGCTCCTGTGTGTGGAACTCTGCACCATCAACAGTGATCTTGCAGTAAGATCCATTGTCACAAATAAGTCTGTTTTCGAACTTGCTCTAGCAGAGACTTTCAGTGAGAATTTAACGATGTTTCTGTAAGAACCATGATGTTGCACTTGCCCAATCCTGAGAAGCAATTGCAGTAGAAATTTGCCAGTTCCACTTTCACAAGGTTTTCTTTTCAGAGTTGCAGAAGGTCACTCTGTCACTCTCAGTGCCATAGCACTTGATAAAGTGCAGGGCATTCAGCAGATCTTTTGGCTTTTAACCAGCAAGTTTGTACGTTTTTTTTGTTCTCCGGTTCATCGAGTGCCTGTCATTCATAAAGTTGCTTTGTAATCCCATGCGCCAAAGATTGATTGAAATGCATGGTTAGACAAATTACTTTGGGTAGGACGGCCATGGCAATACTCATTATCCCAGAGTCACTTAAACAATTCTTTTTTGACATACATGATTGGCTTTCTTTTTATGACCATTGAAAGTTCGTCTAGGACACATTGAAATTTGGACACCTTCAAATGATGTTAAAGAGTGTTCAGAAGCTGAATCCTTTGCACCAATCTTCTCTATGAGTGAACCATAGGGTGACACTTGTCATGTGATAGATCTGCACTGGTAAAACATGCAAACTGAGTAAGACTGTTCAGTATCCAAGTGTTTCACCAAGGTTCTGGCAAGTAGTTTCAAACCGAATTATTCCATGACTGTTGATTTGGCTGTGCCACCTCAACTGCTATTGAAGCAATGCCGAAAGAATTGATTTAGAGTGGTGGCGGGGTGATCCAATTACTCGGTGTTATCTGAGACTAGGTGTCGGACCACATCACACAATTGCGGCAACACATGCGGCAATGTGCTCTGACTGTGTCGACGGTGCTGCTAAGTTGACTGCTAAAATGGCTGGAATCTAGATATCTTGGCTAGCCATGTTGAAATAACACCGGGTGTCTTCAAATAGAAGCTAAGTAGACAGGTTTGGGTGCTTATAAACATTCATAAGTGGATAGAAGCACTCACTGTTGTGGCGCTGCAACATGGCAATATTGGGCAGTTGAGCATAGTTCTAGCAAGCTCAACCCAGGGAACAAGACTGTTAGCTTCAACCAGAAATTGTTTACAGGTCTAGGCCTTGAATAATGGAGCTAGGTCCATAAAACATCAATGAATTTTACAGCATAAGTCCACAGGCAGCTATGTTCCAAGGCACCTAGCTACCTTATTTGAGACATAGCGGAACAACTTAGGGTGTTCATGCATGGATTGTATCGAAACAATTTGTGAGTAGGATAGCATCAAGATTTGAATCAACTACTGAAACATGAAAACACACCCTAACGGTCAATTTGAAATGACCTACAACAGTTCATGTTTATGAAAATATAATTCTTATTTAACCATCCGCATTCTTAAGACACGTGCAACAGGGTTCTGCCAAAAAGATATCTTTCCAACCTGAATAGTTAGGTGTTCAGATCACAAATGACTTCACATAATCACGTAGTTTTCTACATGCTACAGCATAACCAATGAACCAGTCAGTGAAGGATGGAAGTGGTGCATTAGCAAATCCATCCATCCAAGATGCTTAAATCGGTGGAATAAGACATCTCATAAAAAGAGACATTTTTAAGCAATGAGCCTAACAATGAGCATCCTTCATGTTGGTTTTCCCTTGTCTGAAAAGGGAGAGCAGTTTAAGTTTATGCAGCAAACTGATGCGCATTAGTTGCTGAAGCAGCTCATGGAAAATGGCAAGGCGGCCCCATCTACCAAGTCTGTCTATATCAGACAAAGCTGTGAAGAATTCAGAAAGATTGACAGCGATAATTTCAGAGCACAGTTTAAGAAGCTGAAGCAGATTACAGGATTGCACCTTCGTGAAGGTAAGAGAGAGAGAGAGCATGGTATAAACATCCATTTTCATTGGGCTGTGATTCTAACACGGTTCCCCACTATAACTACAGCTAGGAAAGAGAAGAAGATGCTGGATCAACTTCGTGACAACGGAGAAAAGATTCCAGGCGGCTGCATGAAACCAGCTGCAGCAATTTTTAGTTGCTGACAAATGCAAGCTCAAAGAACCAGAAGATAAATAGCTCGGAAATTGGGCAACTCAGTGTCTCCAAAGTTGATACGAAGACACTGAGGGGCTTCAACACATGGTGATTATTATCGCTTTGACTTGTGGGATTGCAAGTTCTGACACAAGCAAAATTGAAGTCACTTCTGCCAACAATGGATATTCTGTGTTCATTTTGGAAGAGTGGTATGGCGAGATGACAGACATAGACCTTTTCTATAAGAATGTTGACAAACGAGAAGACAAGATGGACAATGACATATGCATACACATGTTCGCCATGATTAAAGCAGAGAGGGACAAACAGCGAGACTTGAATTGGCATTCTTTGTGGACTGCGTTCCATACAACTCTTCCCTTTCAGGCCAACCCTGCAACCCTTAATCAAGAGATCATTGGTAATGAAGAAGGCAGTCAATTCCTACACATTGACATCACTAAGAAGGAAAGAACCAAAATCAGCAAGCTCAAAATGATGACAAGGGGAAAAGATGAACCCTAGCAAAAAGGTTCCAAGCTGTCGCAACTCCAATGGATGAAACTTTAGCACGACAATACAATCAAAACAACAATGCAATCCACAGAACGCAAGATCTACTTATGCAATCAGCAGTGTCGGATGTTTAACATGTTTAGTGTCATTGTTTACCCCTATCTTCAATCACAATGCACCAAAGTAGTTGCTGTTTCACTCAAATCCTAGCATGTGCTGCTGCTGAGTAGCAATTGGTAGCGAGAAGGTCTAGCTTTGTTGTTCCATGGACACTAGGGGTTCTCAACAAGTTGTCAGTGACGTTCCCAGGTGAATGGCCAGGAAATTTGTACCAGTGATGTCACTGACCTCTCTGTCGGATCAAGAAGAACGATGTGGCTAAAATGAGACAAGCATGCACTGCCCCTGCTACCTGTACAACTATCTATTGCCTCACTAGCATATGCTGTAGTGTCACATACAAACGTTGCAGTGCTATGCACACTACCAACACACTTCTGCCAGCGAATGTGCGTCTCGTGCTTCGATCAGACCTATGTCTGTTGGATCTGCTGTGGTGTCTAGATGCATGCTGCATTCGGAATTCGGAGTTTCAGAGTGCTCATAGTGCGTCACTGATGAGGTGCGGTTCGTGTGTGTCAATCTCAACAGATCGAAAGTGTGTGTGTCACTTAGACAGGCACGTTCTAATTACTATGTGCGCTGCGTGCGCTAAGAGTAGATCAACGAAGGGCTCCGTAGCCTGTGCGTCCTAAACTGTTGATGAACGATGGGTTACCAAGCCGGCGTGTCCAAAATCAGTGCGTCACTTGGACGACCAGGATGGTACAGAACTCGCACGTCACTGTTATCTTTCGTGTGCATTGTCACTTTGTTGGTAGTGTAGATGGCACTACAACGTTTATATATCACACTACAGTACATCATAGGCTAGTGAGGCAATAGATAGTCGTGTCGGTTGCAGGGGCAGTGCCTGCTTGTCTCATTTTAGCCAGATCATTCTTCTTGATCCAACATGGTGAGATAACACAGCACTTCCTCTGTGCAGTAGCAGTAGCAAAAAGTATCACTTTGAGGGTGTAGGTTCGAATCACAGAAGTGATGATCGTAACACACACAAAAGATTTGCATTATCCGCAGGTTGTCTATGTGATGCACCGATTCTGGATACGCTGGCTGGGCACCCGTGTTGATCCCCTCTTGAGACGTCTAAGTGATGCACAGTAACCCTCTGTTGATCCATGCTTTCGATCCATTGAAGATCGACACGAACCTTCTCCAAATGCGCACCGATAGAGTGACGCATGAACTAGCAACTCCGAATGCTCCGAAACTCCAAACTCCAAATACAACATATAGCTAGATAGATAGCACAGTAGATCCGACAGACACAAGGCCAATTGAAGTACAAAACGCACATTCGCTCGCAGAAATGTGTTGGTAGTAGCACATGGCACTACAACGTTTGTGTATCACAGCACACCATAGGCTAGTGAGACAACAGATAGTCGTACCGGTAGCAGGGGCAGTGCCTGCTTGTCTCATTTTAGCCAGATCATTCTTTTTCATCCAACACTCTCCACCAATCAGAACGAAGCACCAATTCCTGTACACACGCATCGAAAACACACACCAAGTACCCCAGCCAGTAATTTTACCAGGGTTATTACCATGTGCCAAGCATGCTGCTACATCAACCATTTTCTTCTGATAACACAACAAAAACATACTCATAGCACATCATGCTATGTTCACACGTTCCATGCTCTAGTGGTAGCACCTAGTGGCAGTGCCACTACTGCAGTAGTTCGTTCGATGATGATATGTCCGTTGGCATATTTGTTGTTAGTTTTAGCTGTAGATTGTTGTGATTTGTGTCAAAACGGTAGATTAACAACAGGATGCATTGTTTTTTCAAAGCAAGTGCAGTTCATTTGGACTCTTCATGGTCTAATTGACCATGGCATTAATGCTAGAGCTTGTCATACGGCTGAGGATGATGACAGCAATGACAGCCTCAAGGATGCTAGGGACAAAGGGTTGGCATCTATGAATAAACATTGCAAAGGAAAACGCTATTTGTTTTGTCCTGTCACAAACCAGAAAGGACGATAAGCTAGGTTTTCTGATGATCTTCTTCCTAAGGAAGCCGCTGCGGTAAAAGAATCGGCTAAAGAATGTTGTTGGTTGAATGATGATAAATTCTTGCAGAAACAGAGCATGACAAGAGCTGCTTTTGATTGGGCTCTAGAACACATTAAGATCATCATGAGATCATGACCCTTGGCAACAAGAAAGAAGGTCATCCCCAGGCTCCAGTCATTCATCAGTTAATGATGTTTTTGAAATGCATTGGCACAGAAGGAACGAGACCAGCTGCTAGTAAGAACCAACAAAACATGTTCAGAATTGGAAAAGGAACAGCTGACATCTATCATGATCATTTGATGAGAGCAATTCTGAAACTGAAACCTCTTTGTTACAGTTGGCCCGACAAGGAAGAATGAAATAGCTTATCGAAGAAAGTTAGGAAGAAAACAGGTTTTCCAAATGTTGTCGGAATAGCCGACGGAAGTTTGTTGCCTCTTGCATTTGAACTCAAAACGGAGGACGCCCCTGATTTCAAAGGAAGGAAACACCTCTACACTCTCACTGTGATGATTGTTTGTGACTATGACCGAGGAATGCATTGTTATCATGCTGGCTTTCCTGGCTGTGCTCATGACATGCGAGTTTGCCGCAACATGGATTTGTTTTTGAATCCAAAAAACTCATTTAGCGAGAACAAATTTAACATCGGGGACAGTGCTTTCTCAAACAGTCCGTTTGTGGTTTCTTCATTCAAGAAACAGCAAGGAGAAGAGCGGTCCGAAGAGTGTGAGAAGTCAATGGTTTGCATGGGGTCCGAACACACAATCGGAATCCTAAAACGTGGTTTCCCGTCGTTGCGTTCAATCAGAATGAAGATCACTAAGAAAAAGAAAAAGTCGTTGCGGAGAGCCCCTACAACGATATACTACTACGGTAGCTACTAGCTAGTCTAGCTAGCTAGAGGTCTCTACCAGGTACCGTACACGGTACAGAGTATGTACAACGTATCGTACGTACCATGCAGCTATTATAAACGTACATACCAGTACCACTCTACGATTACTAGCTAGTACGGAACGTACCTGGTACGACTTACCAGGTACTGGTCCTTACGGTACAGTACTACCAGCTACCAGTACGTAGTTGCCACACCAAAACAAATTTTTAATCTCCGTTGTTGAGCGTACTAGCTAGTACTCTAGTAGCTAGAGGGGATCTAATTGCGTTTGATGATCCAGTATCAACTCTGGTTATCACAACTTGATTATTTAGGAAAGATACGCGTTGAAACGAAATGATGGTCTCAACAATAATAAGAAGATTGTTCGTCTTGGCAACATTTGTCTCTGCCAATCAGGCGGGTCAAGTTGTAATGGATGCGAGTGGGAGTCTAAAAGCACAAGTCATCCCCTCTTCAATGACATCTCAGAATCTCGTAGCTATCATTTCTAGTCCCGATACTCCGTCCTCGTCCACCTTGGCTCAAGCCGCCAGTAGCGACAAGGGTTGCTTGCTCAATGTTGACATTGAGTCGCAGGAATCTCCTTGTTTGACATGTCGGGGGCCAACGCTAGCTCTTAAACCATCGGATCCAGAATGTGCTTCCATCGCTGTGTGTTCCCTAACAGCGGCGGCGCTTGTGTTGGACGGGATCACCGAGGGAGATGTCGAAGCTGGGCTAAAGGATTCACGCCATGCGGTTACATTGGCTGCTCTGTTTCGTGCCAAACTTGCATTCGGCGGGAATGATAGTTCCGATACTCCTGCATCGAAGCAGGCTCTTATTTTGTATGTCTCTGGTCAGGTATCCGATTCTCTTGCCAAGGAAATCAAGTCAGAGGTTATTTCTCTCTATTCGGCTGCCGCTGCTGAAAAGGACATGGCTCCTTTTGACAAAGTGTACGAGCTTCAAGTTATATGCTCGGCATCTCAAAATGCAAATGAGGCAAGTCAAGGCTCGGGAAACAATTCAACACTAACGGAGGTAGTGTCCATGTTGGCTTGCTGACCTCACCGACCCACCCCTCTCATCTCCTATTGCAGCTCATGGCATCTATTTCAAATACGGTTGAGGCGCTAGAAAGGACTGGGTTACCTTTGAATGCTGCTATTCAGGAAGCTTATAGTAAGATTCAGGGGTCTGAGATCACGTCGGGGGCTCTAGACCCGCCTCAAATAGCCAGTGCTTTTGTGGCGGTTGGGGATGCGCATTCACGACAGGCACGTTCTGCCCGGGCTAAATTTGCATCTTGGAGGAGCCGTGCTGCGCGAGGATTGTTAGTGGAAGGTTTTGGCAAAGAAGCTAAGCTGTTGCGACAAAGAACTCTCTCAACATTTGATGCGGAGACCCTCTCAGCTGCAGGTTTGCCGTCGGTTGCAACGTATCGTTCAGAGATGAAAAAACAGTTACAAACCTTGGTGGATAGTGCCATCAAAGAGCTTTTTCTGATCCAAGAGTCCAACCTAGAGAAAACAACGATGAAGCGACTGAGGGCCAAACTTCTTCGCCATGTGAACAACAATGATATGGGTGAAGCAACGGAAGCGATTGACAACAATGCTGCGGCACTTCGGGCGGCTACCTTTGCTTTCGAAACATCCATGGGCGACTTGGAGGTACCAGCGCTAGGGCTTTACAAAGACAAGCCCGTTCGTGAAATGACTGCCAGGTTAAACGATGAATTAATGACGTTTCCTGATAGTGCACCGGCTAAGCTAAAACGTGCTAAACAAGTGAAGAAGGTAGTGAGCAAGGAGCGGAAACCCTCTCAGCGAGCAATTGACTTTGGGTTGGACTTGGTCGCAATGTTGCGACCCGACGGGTTCGGCAGTCTTCAGGGTTTTGCAGGCTTTCAATTGGGAGGCAATAGTTTGACTTTCGGTGTCCATAACGATGCGGATGACCCGCAAGTGATTGCCCAGTTTGGTGGTGTTCGGCCGCCGCTTCTACGCGTTCAACCAAAGCTTAGAGTGGACGTGGAATTGTAATGCTACTTTCGTATAACACTTTCGTGTATCTGTAATTACCGATACATTTGCTACACAATAGTTCGTCACCAATCCAATGAAATAAGTAAAGTGAACTGCACGTCTTGTTCCATGTGTAACTCTTTGGGTTCATCCCAAAGGCAATACGGAAGACAGGTTACTGTACGGTATTTCCACAGCTCTTCCACGGAAGGAATGCTCTTTAAAATGAACACCTCGTATCGGCGCCTTCCTCTCGATCCTTGTTCTCGTCTAACTCACCACAACGAATCTCTTCGTGTTCATCCCTGCTAGCAGAAATGTCGACTGCGTCATTCCGGTGTTCAATAGCAGGTTTCGGGTACACCTCGGACCAAAACTTGAAGCCACAACCTGCATCGAGCATTCGTAGGCTTGCCTCCTCGGAGCACGCCAAATTTCGAATCTCTGTAATCAATTGCAATGAAGAATGGCCCTTAACAAGTTGGCTGTCTTCTTGGTTCTCCTCTACATCATTCGTAGAGCACGTTTCGTTACACCCGGTTTCGCTGTCATCTTCGTCGCTGGGCCACGAAATGGAGCTCACAGTCGACTCCGAATCAATCATTGTAGCCCTTGACAAACACGACTTGGGCAAAGCGGTGGGATGAGTAGCGTCAGTCCCCATAAGTTGTTCCGTACTTGTCTGGCCGGTCGTATTCGTGGACGTAGACATATAGAGGAACACGTCTTCCGAGCTAATTTCAGAAGAGGCATCATCATCAAAGTCGTCAAGGTTCGTGATAGAAATAATGCAAGGAACCTGGTGGGCTCCGGGTGGTACCACGCAAGAGCAAGCACCTGGACAGTAACTACTATAGCAGCCACGAGACGCAAACATTTCCGTCAACGTACGAGGGCGAAACAAATGATTGATGTTCCTCCTGTGACTAGCTCCAGAATGCATCTTGTTGTTCGACGATGTATACTTGGCGTTGCTTGAGGTCGAGAAGACCGAGGGCCTATTGCTGTTGCTCGAGCTGTCATGGAACGGACGACCTTGATGCAGAAGGTCAATTGGCTTGGTAAGGTCGGAAGTATCCGGTTTCGTTCGCGCGGGAGAAGACAGGAGTCCTGTCACAAGACTTTCCAAAGGAGGTACAGTTGTGTCGGAGTCGAGCTTTGCAGCTGCTCTAAGCACCTCGTCCGTTTTGAGCTGGAATCGTAGGCAAAGGAAGGGATGTTGGGTAGAAGTGAAGGTGGTGGTCTGCAACGTCATCGACAGGACGCGAGAGATACTTACCTGTGCTAGTTGCCGCCTTTGCGTTGAATGCTTTCGACGAATGACTCGGTCGACGAAGACGGAAGCTTGCGTAAAACGAGAAGAATATTCATGACACTCTTCAAAGGGCGACACTGGTTCCAAGAGTTGGTTGCGGTGCTGCTTATCAACACTTCCGTCCAACGAGGGAGAGTGAGATGCAGACGCTTGGTTCAAAGATTTTTTCTTCCTGAGGATGACTACCATGGTTCGCAATGGAGGGAATTAAAAAATAATGGTTGAGTGCCAATGAGAGAGTTGTGGGATCAAGGAAAATCGACTTGTGGCATGATGTAATTGTAGCGGCGTCATCTCCTGATCCTTGCTGGCTCTGTCATATTTGTTCATAGGTCGGAGTGCTTCCACCCACTTTCGAATCTACCGAAACATTGGCCGTGTCTTCTTTCGACTCCAGAATTATTCGCCTTCTTGTCCATGCATTCGAACTGTTGATCCGGGATTCCCCTTCCGTCTGACCCCTATGTCTTTTGCACTTAGGGTTACCAATTCACCTTAGGGTTGA
>ENA-ORBV01010397-ORBV01010397.1-microbial-mat-metagenome-genome-assembly--contig:-NODE-10397-length-14906-cov-5.597815_pt1 | contig 14906 bp, 13 predicted proteins | sample MGYA00237777_ERZ505514 | MGnify/ENA primary metagenome ERZ505514 (study PRJEB26160, sample SAMN06269048) | microbial mat metagenome | isolation source: Oligotrophic lake microbial mat | place... | reverse complement strand
GTTCTTAACCCGTCGGGGTCTGATCCGTGGCCTAGCTGGGCTTCTTGGCCGCCTTGGCCTTGGTTTCCTTGATCGCCTTGTCGGCGGTCTTGCGGGCTTCAACCGTCTGCGCGCCGAACTTCTTGGTGAAGCGCGTGATGCGGCCTTCGGTATCCAGCAGCTTCTGGCGGCCGGTGAAGAACGGGTGGCAGCTCGAGCAGACGTCCAGGTGGAGGTCCTTGCTCGTCGACTTGGTCATCCACTTCGCGCCACATGCGCAGCGGGCTTCAACTTCCAGGTATTCAGGGTGAATATTCGGCTTCATGGTCAGCGTCCTTCTGCTGGATCCGGAACGGTAGGTTCACTTTCCAGCACGCTAGAGAAACTCCAATACTAGCATGGCGACGGCCCTTTGGGCCTTCCGGGTGGGATGGCCGGCTTCGCCGACCGCAAGGCGCCTCGCTTTCACCCGGCCGCTGGAGAAACCTGCCCTAGAAGTCAGGGATTTGCTGGGTAAAGCAGTGAATCGCGCCTAAACCCCAGATCAGCGCGCGGCAGTCCACGCCGACGACCTCGCGGGCGGGCAGGTGGCGCTGCAGCAGGGCCATAGCCTTGCGATCGCGGGCGGGCGGGCCAAAGGTCGGCACCAGGAGGGCGCCGTTCACGAAGTAAAAATTCAGGTAGGTGGCCGGCAGGCGCTGGCCGTCGAACGACACCGGCTTGGGCATGGGCAGCTCGAGGATGTCGAATGGTCGCCCGTCCTGGTCACGGGCCCTGTCCAGTGCCCGCCGCGCGCGCTGCAGAATGGCGTAGTTCGGATCGCGCGGGTTCGTCTCCATGCCGATCGCGATGGTCCGCTCGTCGACGAATCGCGCCAGGTCGTCGATGTGGCCGTCGGTGTCGTCGCCCTCGATGCCGTCGCCCAGCCACACCACGTGCTGCTGCCCGTAGTAGTCGCGCAGGAAGCATTCGACGTCGGTCTTCGATAGCTGAGGGTTGCGGTTCTTGTTGAGCAGACACGACGTCGTCGTCAGCACGGTGCCGGCACCGTTGAAGTCGACCGCGCCACCTTCCATGACGATGCCCGGATAGAACACGGGCAGCCCCAGCTGCTCCGCAATCCTCGTCGGCACCGCATCGTCCGCATCGTAAGGAGGATACTTGCCGCCCCACGCGTTGAAGCCCCAGTCAACGATGGCGGCTTCGATCCTGCCACGGCGTTGCCGCAGCACGAAGGCCGGACCATGGTCGCGGGCCCAGCACTCGTTGGTCTTGATGTGATGGAAGTGGACGCGGCGCAGCGGCACCTTGCGCGCCCGCAGGAACTCGCGCACGAGGCGCTCGTAGTTGCCGTTGGGCACGTTGAGGTGCACCTCTTCGCGCGTGACCAGCACGCGGATGAGGCCGGCAATGTCCTCAATGGCTTCGTGATGACGATCGGGAAACGAGATACCTTCCGGCCGGGGCCACGAAATCAAGGTTCCGCGATGCGGATACCACTCCGGCGGGAACGAGTACCCGTGATCAGCGGGTGTGCCCGTCAGCGTGCGAGCCTTCGTCATCAATCCGACAAGCGCTTGGTGAGGTCGCCGTAGGCGTCGATGCGGCGGTCGCGGAGGAACGGCCAGTGTGTCCGGCTGAACTCGACGTTCGCCAGGTCGCACGGCACCACCATCACGGCTTCCTTGTCGCTCGACGCGCGCTCCACGACCTGGCCGTTGGGCGAGGCGACGAACGACTGTCCCCAGAATACGAGGCCGTCCTTGTCGACGGGCGTGCCCGACTCGCTCTTGATGAATTCGTGGCCGATGCGATTGGGCACGCAGACATAGCAGCCGTTGGCCACCGCGTGACTGCGCTGAATCAATTCCCATGAGTCGTGCTGGGCCACGCCGTACTGCTTTTTCTCGGATGGGTGCCAGCCGATGGCGGTGGGATAGAACAGGATCTCGGCGCCCTGCATGGCGGTGAGGCGCGCGGCTTCAGGGAACCACTGGTCCCAGCAGATCAGCACGCCGATGGTGGCCACCTTGGTCTTCCAGGCGCGGAAGCCGGTGTCGCCGGGCGTGAAGTAAAACTTCTCGTAGAACAGCGGATCGTCGGGGATGTGCATCTTGCGATACACGCCCATCAGCGAACCGTCGGCATCGATGATCGCGGCGGTGTTGTGATACACGCCGGCGGCGCGCTTCTCGAACAGGGACGCGACGATCACCGCGCGGTATTTCTTGGCCAGCTTGCAGAACGCGTCGGTGGACGGACCAGGGATGCTTTCGGCCAGGGCGAAGAAGCGATGTTCTTCGCTTTGGCAGAAGTACTGCGACCGAAACAGCTCCTGCGTGCAGACGATCTTCGCGCCCTTCTTCAGCGCGCGCTCGGTCAGCGCCAGCTGCTTGGCGAGGTTCTTCTTCGGGTCTTCGCCACACGCCATCTGCGATAGACCGACTCGGACGGTAGTGGATGCGGACATGACGGACTAAGGATACCAGCAGATTGCATGCGGCAACGACGGCCGCGATCAGGCCGGCCTGGTGCTGATGGCGAACATGTTCTTCCACAGGCCTGGCATGCGCCCGTAGTACTCGAAGCGCGGCTCGGTAAAGCCCGCCTGGAGCATCAGGTTCTTCAGGGACGGCACGCTGAAAAACTTGATGTGGCCGCCGTGCCAGTGGACGCTGTGATGCAGATCCCACTTGCCGGTCAGGCTGATGGCAACGTTCTTCAGGTAGCCGTGATAGGGCGTGCCGATGATGGCGGTGCCGCCGGGCCGCAGCAGGGCGAACGCCGTCTCGAGGAACTCAAGGGGATGATAGAGGTGTTCGATCACGTCGCTCGACACGATCATGTCGAATGGCTCAGTGGTGGCTTTCAGCTGCGCCACCAGCGCCGCTTCGATCAGGCCGCTTCTAAACGTGACCTGCTCGCTGGCGTGGCGCAGCCGCGCCATCTCGAGGTAGCTCGCCGACGCGTCGATGCCCAACACGGTGAAGCCGCGCTGACCGAGCTGTCCGGCCAGGTAGCCGTTCCCGCACCCCAGGTCGCAGATGGTTCGCACCCCAGGCTGTTGGCCAATGATGCCCAGCAGGACTTCCGCCACGCCCAAGCCGACGTCGCCATTGAAAGCCGCCCCGCTGGCCGCGTCGGGGTGGGCGTGGCCACCGTCAGGTACCTGGCTGCCGGACATGGCTACTTGCCCTGTTGCATCGCCGACAGGAACTCAGCGTTGGTCTTGGTCTTGCTCATCTTCGACAGCAGTAGCTCCATGGCTTCGACCGCCGACAGCGGTGTGAGGACGCGGCGCAGAACGTAGACGCGGCTCAGGTCATCCTTCGACAGCAACAGCTCTTCCTTGCGGGTGCCGCTCTTCTGGATGTCGATGGTCGGGAACACGCGACGGTCGGCGAGCTTGCGATCCAGGTGCACTTCCATGTTGCCGGTGCCCTTGAACTCTTCAAAGATCACTTCGTCCATGCGCGAACCGGTATCGACGAGCGCGGTGGCGACGATGGTCAGCGAGCCGCCCTGTTCAATGTTGCGCGCGGCGCCGAAGAACCGCTTGGGCCGTTGCAGCGCGTTACTGTCGACACCGCCCGACAGCACCTTGCCCGAGGTCGGGACGATGGTGTTGTAGGCGCGGGCGAGACGCGTAATCGAGTCGAGCAGGATCACGACGTCCTTCTTGTGCTCGACCAGGCGCTTGGCCTTCTCGATCACCATTTCGGCCACCTGCACGTGGCGCTGGGCGGGTTCGTCGAACGTCGACGACACGACTTCGCCCTTGACCGAGCGCTGCATGTCGGTCACTTCCTCGGGCCGCTCGTCGATCAGCAGCACGATCAGGTAGACCTCGGGGTGATTGGTGGTGATGGCGTTGGCAATCGCCTGCAGCAGCATGGTCTTGCCGGTGCGGGGCGGCGCCACGATCAGGCCGCGCTGGCCCTTGCCCAGTGGCGTCATCAGATCCATGACGCGGGTCGACAGATTCTCAGGGTCGGCTTCGAGGCGGATGTGTTCCTGCGGGTAGAGCGGCGTCAGGTTCTCGAAGAACACGCGCTCCTTGCCGCGGGCGGGCGGCTCGAAGTTGATCGCCTCGACCTTGATCAGGGCGAAGTAGCGTTCGCCTTCTTTCGGCGAGCGAATCTGGCCGGAGATGGTGTCGCCGGTGTGCAGGTCGAACTTGCGAATCTGTGAGGGGGAAACGTAGATGTCGTCGGGGCCGGCCAGGTAGTTGTAGTCGGGCGCTCGCAGGAAGCCGAAGCCGTCGGGTAGCACTTCGAGGACGCCTTCCGAGAAGATCAGCCCCGCCTTTTCGGCGCGGGCACGGAGAATCTCGAAGATCAACTCCTGCTTGCGCATGCCGGTGGCGCCTGGAATGTCGAGGTCCCTCGCGATCTTGGTGAGCGCCGTGACGCTCATGTCCTTGAGGGTCGACAGGTCGAGCGTCGTCGGCTCGCTCACGGGGGTTGTCGGCGTTGCTACGGCCGCGTCAGCAGCCTGGCGATCAGCGTCCACAGGGTATCCAATCCTTCACCGGTCTCCGCCGACACGGGCGTGACCGGGCTTGAGTAAAGCCGTTCGAGTTCCGAGAGATGACGGTGCCGCTCGGCACGCGTCAATTTGTCCACCTTCGTCGCCACCACATGGCGTTCAATGCCCATGCGGCTTAACCACGTCCAGGCAATGCGATCCGCGTCGAGCCCCGGGTGCCGGCTGTCGACCAGCGACAACACTCCGCAAAAATGTGGTGCCCTCGCCCCAGGCGCCGCGCCTTCGGGCGCTTCCTCTGCGTGCCGGCTGCTGAAGTACTCCGCGGCCAGCGCATCGAACTCCTGGCGACTCTTCTCGCCACCACGCGCGTAGCCATAGCCGGGGAGGTCCACCAGGTAGAACGGTGGCCTGCTCTCGACCGCGACCCGGTAAAAATTGGCCAGGCGCGTCTTGCCGGGAGCGGCGCTCGTTCGGGCCAGTTTCTGCCGGACGAGGGCGTTAATCAGGGTCGACTTGCCCACGTTCGAGCGGCCGACCATGGCCAGCTCGGGCACGCCGTCTTTCGGGAACCCAGATGCGCCAGCCGCACTGGTCACAAACTCAGATGAAACCTTCAACTCAGAGCCGCAGATGACACAGATAACTCAGATTTCAATTTCCCAAGCCCCAAGCCCCAAGCCCCAAGCCGATCTCAATGCGTAATCGCTTCAGCCGCGTCATCGATGTCGGCGTCGGGCGTCGGGGTCAGCGGGGTCAACGGCCCCGCCAGCGCGACCTTCAACACTTCATCCATGTGGCTGACCATGTGAATCGCGAGCACGTCGAGCACGTTCTTGGGAATGTCGGCGAGGTCCTTCTCGTTTTCCTTCGGCACGAGAATGGTCTTCACGCCGGCGCGATGCGCGGCCAGCAGTTTTTCCTTGAGGCCACCGATCGGCAGCACCTTGCCGCGCAGCGTGATTTCGCCGGTCATGGCAACATCGCGGTGGACCGGGATGCGCGCGAGGGCCGAGATCAGTGCCGTCGCCAGCGTAATGCCGGCCGAGGGGCCATCTTTCGGAATGGCGCCTTCGGGAATGTGGACGTGGACGTCGACCTTGCGATTGAAGTCCTTCGGGATGCCGAACTCTTCGGCGCGCGAGCGCACGTAGCTCATCGCCGCCTGCGCCGATTCCTGCATCACGTCGCCGAGTTTGCCGGTGAGGATCAGGCGGCCGCGGCCGGGCATCAGGGTGCACTCGGTGACCAGAATCTCGCCGCCGACTTCGGTCCACGCCAGCCCGGTGGCGACGCCGATTTCGTTCTGCTCTTCGGCCATGCTGGGACGGTAGCGTGGCACGCCCAGGTACTCGGTGACCTTCTCCGCGGTAATCAGCTCTGAGGTCTGCGGGCCCTCGACCACCACCTTGCGCGCGATCTTGCGGCAAATGGCGTTGATCTCGCGCTCCAGGTTGCGGACGCCGGCTTCACGGGTGTAGCGCTGAATCACGTTCTGCAGCGCTTCGTCGGCAAACGTGATGTTCTTCTCGGTGAGGCCCGAACCTTCCACGGCCTTGTTGACCAGGAAGCGCTTGGCAATCTCGGTCTTTTCCTGCTCGGTGTAACCGGCCAGCTGTAGCACTTCCATGCGGTCGCGCAGCGCCTGCGGAATGGTGTGCAGCACGTTGGCGGTGCAGATGAACATGACGTGCGAGAGGTCGTACTCGACATCAAGGTAGTGATCGGCGAAGGTGTTGTTCTGCTCGGGGTCGAGCACTTCGAGCAGCGCCGCCGACGGGTCGCCGCGGAAGTCCATCGACATCTTGTCGATTTCGTCGAGCAGGAACACCGGGTTCATGGTCGTGGCCTTCTTCATCATCTGGATGATCTGGCCGGGGAAGGCGCCGATGTAGGTGCGGCGGTGGCCGCGAATTTCGGCTTCGTCACGCACGCCGCCCAGTGACAGGCGCACGAACTTGCGGTTCATGGCGCGGGCGATCGACTTGGCGAGCGAGGTCTTGCCGACGCCCGGAGGGCCAACGAACGTGAGGATGGTGGCCTTGGGCTTCTTCACGAGGGCGCGCACCGCCAGGAACTCGAGAATGCGGTCCTTGATCTTGTCGAGACCGTAGTGGTCCTCGTTGAGCACCACTTCGGCGTTCTTGAGGTCGCGGTTCTCCTTGGTCTTCTTGTGCCACGGTACCGCGATCAGCCAGTCGAGATAGTTGCGCGAGACGGTGGCTTCGGCCGACATCGGCGGCATCGCTTCCAGGCGCTTGAGTTCCTGGACCGCCTTCTCTTCGACGTCCTTCGGCATCCGCGACTGTTCGATCTTCTTCTTCAGATCGTCAGCCTCGTTGCCCTTGTCGTCCTTGCGGCCCAGTTCCTTCTGGATCGCCTTCATCTTCTCGTTGAGGTAGTACTCCTTCTGCGCCTTCTCCATCTGCTTCTTCACGCGCGACTGGATGCGGCGGTCGACCTGCAGCTTGTCGACTTCGGATTCGAGAATGCCGGCGATGCGGCTGAGGCGTTCGAGGGGCGAGACGATTTCCAGGAGATTCTGCTTCTCGTCGATGCCGACCAGCAGGTGCGCGGAAATGGTGTCCGCCAGCTTGCCCGGGTCGTCGACCCGCACCGCCGCGATCATCGCGTCGTAGTGCAGGTTATTCGACAGTTTGACGTACTGCTCGAACAGCGTGACCACCTTGCTCATGGTCTGCTCGACGTCGCCGGCGGTGTCTTTCTGCCGCTGCAGCAACTTCACGACCACGCGGTAGAAGCCCTTGTCTTCCTTCCACTCGATCACGCGGGCGCGCTCGACGCCTTCGACCAGCACCTTGATGTTGCTGTCGGGCAACTTCAGGCTCTGCACCACGTTGGCCACGCAGCCCATCGTGAAGATGTCCTCGCCCTTGGGATCATCCGTCGACGCGTCGTGCTGCGCCGCCAGGAAAATCCGCTTGTCCTTGCCGAGCGCGTGTTCCAACGCGCGGATCGACGAAGGGCGCCCAATGACGAACGGCATCATCATGTGCGGAAAGACGACGACGTCGCGGAGGGGGACGATCGGGAGGGTCTCGTAAACTTCAACCATAAAGATTTGCCGGGATCAGGGGTCCGGGATCCGTGTAATTGCGTAACTGCCGGAACCCGGACCCCGGGTCCCGGACGACGGGTCTGCTGTTAGCCGGCCTTCTCAATGACTTCGAGGCCCGTGTTCTTGTTGACGACCATTTCGCGGGTAATGACGACTTCACGGGCCTTCTTCTGGCCGGGCATCTGATACATCAGGTCGAGCATCAGGTCTTCGATGATCATCCGCAGGCCGCGGGCGCCGATCTTGCGGGCCAGCGCCATTTCCGCGATCGCCTCGAGCGCGTCGTCCGTGAAGCGGAGCTTCACGTTCTCGTACTCGAACAGCTTCTGATACTGACGGGTAATGGCGTTGCGCGGCTGGGTCAGGATCTGGACCAGCGCCGGACGGTCGAGCTCATGCAGCGTGCCCATGACCGGCAGGCGGCCGACGAACTCGGGAATCAGGCCGAACTTGATCAGGTCCTGCGGTTCGGCCTGCTGGAGAATGGCACCGGCGTCAACGTTCTTGTTCGACTTGATCTCGGCCTTGAAGCCCAGCGTCTTCTTGCCGAGGCGGCGTTCCACGACCTTGTCGAGGCCGACGAACGCGCCACCGCAGATGAACAGGATATTCGTGGTGTCGATCTGGAAGAACTCCTGGTGCGGATGCTTGCGCCCGCCCTGCGGCGGCACGTTGGCCACCGTGCCTTCCAGGATTTTCAGCAGCGCCTGCTGCACGCCTTCGCCCGAGACGTCGCGCGTGATCGACGGGTTCTCGTCCTTGCGGCCGATCTTGTCGATCTCGTCGATGTAGACAATGCCCTGCTGGCACTTCTCGATGTCGCCACCGGCGGCCTGCAACAGCTTGAGGATGATGTTCTCGACGTCTTCACCGACGTAGCCGGCTTCGGTCAGCGTGGTGGCATCAACGATCGTGAACGGCACCGACAACAGCTTGGCCAGCGTCTGGGCGAGCAGCGTCTTGCCCGAACCGGTGGGGCCGACCAGCAGGATGTTCGACTTGGTCAGCTCGACATCGTTGCGGCTGCGCGGCTGCTTCTGGATTTCGAGACGCTTGTAGTGGTTGTAGACCGCGACCGCGAGCTTCTTCTTGGTCAGCTCCTGGCCGATCACGTACTCGTCGAGGAATTTCTTGATTTCCGGCGGCGCCGGCAGCGAGGTGCGCGTGCCGCGGTTATCGAACCGGTTGTCGTCGGCAATGATGTCGTTGCAGACCTCGACGCATTCATCGCAGATGAACACGGTCGGACCGGCAATCAGTTTCCGGACATCGTTCTGGTCTTTATTGCAGAACGAGCAGCGCAAAATCTCGCCGCCGTCGCCGCTTTTTTTTACCATGCCGATTCCACTAGGTTACACCCGTTTCCGAATGACATCGTCAATAATTCCGTACTCTTTGCCCTGGTCCGCCGACATGATGTAGTCGCGTTCCGTGTCGTCCTGGATGCGCTTCATGTCCTGGCCGGTATGCTGGACCAGAATCTCGTTGATGCGCGCACGCATGCGGATGATTTCCTTGGCCGCCAGGTCGATGTCGGTGGCCTGGCCACCAAGCCCTGACATCCACGGCTGGTGAATCAGGATGCGCGAGTTGGGCAGCGAGAAACGCTTGCCCTTGGTCCCGGCCGTCAGCAGCACCGCCGCAATCGAGGCCGCCTGGCCGATGCAGATCGTCTGCACGTCGGGACGGATGAACTGCATGGTGTCGTAAATCGCAAACCCGGCCGTAATCGACCCGCCCGGGCTGTTGAGATACAGCTGGATATCCTTGTCCGGGTCCTCGGCTTCAAGGAACAGCATCTGGGCAATCGCGAGATTGGCGACGTTGTCGTCAATCGGCGTGCCGATGAAGATGATGTTGTCCTTGAGCAAGCGCGAGAAAATGTCGTACGCGCGCTCACCACGGTTGGTCTGTTCGACCACCATCGGCACAAGCTGGTTCTGGTAGAGGCTCATATCAATAAGGGAGTCAATTACTCGTGTGGGTTGGGAGGACAGCGTTCGGAAGAAACCCGTTCAGTGTACCACCACCCGCCCCCATTGGTTAATCGGCCGGGAGCCGCGGAAGTGCAATGGCCGAATGGTCAGGATCTGCTGAATCGGCCTAAGTGCCGAGAGAATAGCCCTTTGTGAGCCGCCGTGGGAAGATGTCGGCATGACAGCGGGTCACGCGCCAGCCGCTGGCGGTCGCCGGCGCGCCGCACGTTGGCTGTTGGCCGCCGCCGCGGCCACCAGCGCCATTCTCCTCGTCGAGTTTGGCCTGCGGAACGTCGGCGGGGTGTTCCACGACACGTTCATGATGCCCGACTACTATCGTGGCTGGGTGCTGAAGCCAGGGTTCTCTGGCTGGATCTCCGATGAAAACACGCTGTGGGTGACCATCAATAGCGATGGCCTGCGGGACCGCGAGCACCCACTGGAGGTGCCGCCTGACACGGTGCGGATCGCCGTGCTTGGTGACTCGTATATGCAGGGCATCAACGTGCCGAGGGAGGCGACGTTCCCGACGTTTCTCGAAGACGCCGTGGCGCGGTGTCTAACCGGCACGGGCCGGGTGGCCGAAACGCTGAACTTCGGCGTTTCCGGCTATGGCACCGCGCAGGAACTCCTCACCTTTCGTCATCACGCCGCGAAGTACCGACCCAATGTCGTGCTGCTCTCTGTCTACACCGGCAACGATGTGTTCAACAACCGTCGCGACCTCAATCCGCAGTCGTACTCTGAGCAGAGTCCGTATTTCACGCTGCGTGACGGTCGGCTGGAACTGAACACGACGTTTCGGGAAGTACTAGCCGCCGATGCCGCCCAGCCGCAGTGGCGCCAGCTGCGGATCAGGATCACGGACCGCTACCGGACCGCCCAGCTCGTTCACCAGTTCTACGGCTGGCTTCGGCCGTACGTGGTCGACGCCAAAGACGCCGATGCCGAGCAAGACGAGAGCAGCAACGGGCGGTTCGACCATGTCGACGATGAGATCTATCGGCCTTCGCTCGTCCCCGAAGTCGTGGACGCGTGGCAGGTGACTGAGGCGTTGCTGGTGGCGCTGGCGCGAGAGGTGCAGGAAGCCGGTGCCGAGTTCTGGATTGTGACGCTCGCCAATGCCGCCCAGCTCGAACCGGACCTCGCGGCGCGAGCCGGCCACCAGAAGTCTCTCGGAGTCGATTCTTTGTACTATCCGGATCGGCGGATCCGCGCGCTCGCCGAGCGTCATGGCATCCCGGTGATCACGCTGGCGGAGCGCCTTGCCGATCTCGTCGCGACGAAGGGCGGCGTCCTGAACGGTGGCTACAACGACCGCTATCCGCTGGGCTCGGGTCACTGGAACGAAGTGGGGAATCGTACGGCGGCCGAGATGACCGGTGAACAGCTGTGCGCCGGCAGCAGCGCCATCGCGCGCCTGCGCGAATAATCGCGCTGCCGTGCCTCAGTCTTTCTTGATCTGCGCCCTGGCCATGACCAGGCTCACGGCTTTCTCGCGCCGCAATCCCGCCGCCAGCCGGCCGAGTTCGCCGTCCTTCTGGAGCCGAGCCTTGATGCTGGGCACCGTGTGGCCGGTTTGCTCCGCGTAGCGTTGCAGTTCGCCATCAATGTCGTCGTCGGTGACGGTCACGTTCTCGCGCTTGGCAATTTCGTCGAGGGCAATGGCCGACCCGACCGCTTCGGTCGCCGGCGTGCGCTGGCCTTCGCGGAACGCGTTCCAGTCGATGTTGGCCTGGCGTGGGTCGATGCGCTGATCCATCAAGCGGCGCGCAAAGTCTTCCAGGCGGCGGTCGATTTCGCGCTCCACGAGCGACGCAGGCACCGCAAACGGCACGCGTGAGGCGAGCTGCTTCAACAGATCCTGGCGCAGCTGGCGCTCCGCCGCGTGCATGGCCTCGTGCTCAAGGTCTTCGCGGACCCGCGTCCGCAACGCCTCGACCGAATCGAACTCCCCAAGGTCCTTCGCCAGCTCGTCGTCCAGGGGCGGCACCACCCGCTGCTTGATCTCTTTGAGAGTGACCGTGTAATCCACGGTGCCGCCGGCGAGTTCCGCGATGCTGTGGTCAGCGGGGTAGGTGATGGTGAAGCTCTTGGTCGTGCCGGGCGTCAGGCCGAGCATCTGGTCGTCGAAACCCGGCGGGTTCGACGGCGCGCCCAGCTCGATCGAGACCTGCTCGTGCTTCTCGAGTTCGCCCTTCGTGCCGTCCTGGTCGGTGCCCTGGCGTTCCAGGCTGATCACGACGGTGTGGCCGGCCTCGACGCTGCCGGATTCCACCGCCTCAAAGCGCGCCGCGCGTTCGCGCAGGCGCTCGAGCGACTGGTTCACGACCTCCTCCGCAATGGTGGCCGCCGGCTGCGTCGCTTCGATCGCCGTCAGGTCGCCGGGATCGAAGGTGGGCACCACGTCGAACGATGCCTTGAACGTCAGCGCCTTGCCCTCTTCGAGCACCAGGTCCTGAATCTCGGGCGTCTCGATCGGCTCGACCGCGCGTTCGACCAGCGCCTCGCCGACCGCCCGGCTGATCAGCAGCTCGGCGACTTCCTGCATGATCTCGCCCTTGAAGCGCTGGCGGACCACCGTGACGGGCACCTTGCCGGGCCGGAATCCGGGAATCTTGGCGGCGCGGCCAATCTTGGCGGCGGCGCGGCCGATCGCCTCGTCAACCACGCTGCTGGGGACTTCCACCGTGAGGTCACGGCGCGTTTCGTTCACGTCGACAATTTCTGATTTCATTGCTTGTAGGTGCTTGAACGGGAATGCGAAAGGAGGGACTCGAACCCTCATAGCCTTTCGGCCACCGGCTCCTAAGGCCGGCGCGTCTGCCAATTCCGCCACTTTCGCGCGTGGCCAGTAGCAGTCAGCGTAACACGGTTGGCGCGACCAGGCGCCGTGAGACGGCCGTCCGGCCATGGCGTCTCAGGAACATGTTAGAGTCGCAAGTCGCGACGGTCCGCTACCGGCTGGTCGCGGTCATCCACGAACGCATTGGCCCCCTCCTGCGGACTCCCAGGCACATGAACGCACTGCGGCCGCTCCTGTTTGGCACCTTGATCGCGATCGCGGTCGCGGGTCCGGGCTGGTTCTGGACGGGTGGCATCCTCGAACAGGAAACCATTGCGTTCATGGACGTCTACACGGCGGACCGGCCTGTTCTCAACCGTGTCTTCGACCCTCACGCCAACGACTTCGGGACCTACCAGGCTCGCGAGCTGAGCTACTTCATCGACCTGATCGATACGCGGTTCTATGTCCATCTGGCCCGCACCTGCGACCTCACGCTGTTTGTGCCGCTCAGCGCCGCGGTGGCATCGCTGCTGCTGGTGGCCGTGTTGCTGACGGCAACACGGCGCACCATGCCCCGTCTCGACACCGTGGTGGTGGCACTGCTCGGCGCGTGCCTGGTGACCAGTTTCCCGTTTGTCTCCACGATGGGGGTGTTCTATCGATCGGGGAAGCCGCTGCTGGCGGTCGTCGTCCTGGCCGCCCTGTTTCATATGCGGCATGTCCACCAACGGCGGACGGCCAACCCGGAGCAACGGTGGGCCCGCGACGCGGCGATCCTGGCCGCGCTGTGCCTGTGCGGCGGCCTGCTGGATCGCCAGGGATTTGTCTATGTGCTGCTGGCCGCCGGCGTACTTGGCATTCACTATGGCCGGACGCGGCAGCTGGGCGACCTGTGTGCCGCCGCGACACTGTCGGCGGCTGGCCTCGTGCTCTACAACGTCGCGTTAGCTCCTGCGGTGATTCACCACCTCAATGGCTATTGGCCCGACTTCCACTACCAGGTCACGGCGTTTCCAGGCAGCTACTCCGCGATCGACCCACGGCCGTTCTGGTCTGCGCTCGAGTTGCTCGCGGCCAACGTCGGCGAGCTGTTGGGCGGCGTCCGCTCCGGCGTCGTGGTGCTGGCCGCCGCGCTCGGCGCCATGGTCTACGTTCGCCCGCGCGGGTGGCCGTTCGGCTACGCGATGCTCGCGTTTGCGGGGCAGGTGGTCATGTTCTCGCTGATGATCCGCCGCCACCCGGAGGTGTCTGCATCGATCGACCATCGCTTCTGGTACTATCCGCTGCCGTTCCTCGTCACGGTGCTGTTCGCGCTGGCGCTTGGCCTCGACACCGCGCTGTCGCGGTGGCCGGCCGGTCGGCGTTTCATCATCGCGGCGCTGGCGGCCATCGTGACCGCCAACCTCGCCGGGCTGAATGGCGATCGGGAAATGATGAAGGCCGGTGCGTGGTTTGGTCCGGTTCACGAGCAGTCAGAGCTCCTCAAGTCGTCCCTCCGCACCGGCGCGCCCGACGCCAGGCTGGTCGAGGACTATCGCTGGTTCTTCGAGTTCGACCGCCGGTGGCGGAGCCCGCCGCCGGACCCGGCCCGCCCGCGCCCCTAAGTCACCGAGCCGGCGGCGGGACGCACGTTCGAGACCACCAATTCTTCGACCGCCCCGCGCCCGGCGGCGTTCGAGTTGACGGCGCGGCGCGCCGGCACGCGCCACGTCATGACGCCGGCGGCGGCGAGAGCCTGATTCTTCTCGTACAGCCGGGTGACGGCCGGGGCCGTCGAATTGCTCAGCAACACGTGCACCCCGCGCCGCGCCAGTTCCAGCACAATCTGCTGCAGGTGTTCCTGTTCGACGTCGGTGAATCCGCGTCCGGTGTAGCCGCGGAAGTTGGCCGTGGCACTGAGCGGGGCATACGGGGGATCGAAGTAGACGAAGTCGCCCGCCGCAGCCTCCGTCACCACCGCCGCGAACGGCGCACGCTGCACACGGACATTAGGCCGGCCCAGGATGACAGAGACCTCTCCCAGCAACGGCCGGTCGCCGATGCGCGGCCGATCGTAGCGGCCGGGCGGCACGTTGTCTTCGCCCGATGCGTGCTGCCGGAACAGCCCGTTGTAGCCGGTGCGATTCAGGTCGATCAGCATGGCGGCCAGGTCGGCGCCGTAGGTGGCGATGTCGCTGCCCGCCTCGCGCCACTCCGCGCGCCGCGGGTTGAAGCGCTCGTCGCGCACACGCAGGTAGTGGTCGCGCCCGCCGGCCGCGTGATCGAGCGCGAGGCGATCGAGTTCGGCCAGCACCGGCTCGAGCGAATCGCCGATGCGGGCGTAGCAGCCGATCAGATCGGCGTTGTCGTCGCTGAGCGCAATCGGGCGCCCGCCGAGCGCGCCACGGCCAAGCAGATCGAAGAACACCGCGCCGCTGCCGACGAACGGTTCGAAGTAGCCGTTGAAGGTGACGGGGTAATGCCGGCGCAGCGCCGGCAGCAACTGCCTCTTGCCACCAACCCACTTCAGAAACGGCCGCAGCGTCACCCGGTGATCCTAACCTGAATAATTCATCACGAACTGCGATTCCGTAGAAACACAAACGCCTCCACGTGGTAC
>ENA-ORBV01010396-ORBV01010396.1-microbial-mat-metagenome-genome-assembly--contig:-NODE-10396-length-14907-cov-8.080108_pt1 | contig 14907 bp, 9 predicted proteins | sample MGYA00237777_ERZ505514 | MGnify/ENA primary metagenome ERZ505514 (study PRJEB26160, sample SAMN06269048) | microbial mat metagenome | isolation source: Oligotrophic lake microbial mat | place... | reverse complement strand
ATGCCCCGGTCGGTGAAGTACACCGGGGCATTCTGCCCGCTCAGCCGCTGAAGGCACGCTCTACGAGGGCGGCCTGTTCCGCGGCGTGTGTCTTGTGGGACCCGGTGGCCGGCGACGCCGACGCCGGGCGCGTGACCGAGCGCAGTGACCTCCCGAGCTCCGGCATCAGGCCCATCGCGATGTGGGTCCAGGCCCCCTGGTTAGCGGGCTCCTCTTGAACCCAGACGAGGTCCACGCCGTCATGACCGGCCAGGGCTTCACGGATCGACTCCACCGGCAGTGGCGCCAACTGCTCCAGCCGGATGATCGCGGTGCGGGTATCACCGGTGCGCTGCCGATGGCCGAGGAGGTCGTGGTAGATCTTCCCGGTGCACAGCAGCACCCGTTCGGCCTGACCCGGGGCCGGGCCTGCAGGATCGGCAAGGACCGGCTCGAACCGGCCACCGGTCAACTCCGCCACCTCGCTCGTCGCGGTCTTCAATCGCAGCATGGACTTGGGGGTGAGAACCACCAGGGGCACGCTGGGGCGGTGGTAGGCCTGGCGGCGCAGCAGGTGGAAGTACGAGGCCGGCGTGCTGGGGTAGGCGACGGTCAGATTGTCCTCGGCGCACATCTGCAGGAACCGCTCGACCCGCGCGGAGGAGTGGTCGGGGCCCTGCCCCTCGTAGCCGTGCGGCAGCAGCAGCACGACCGAGGAACGCTGCGCCCACTTGGTGGCGCCGGCGCTGATGAACTGGTCGATGATGGTCTGCGCGCCGTTGACGAAGTCACCGAACTGCGCCTCCCAGCAGACCAGCGCGTCGGGGCGCTCCACCGAGTAGCCGTACTCGAAACCCATTGCGGCGTATTCGCTCAGCAGCGAGTCGTACGCCCAGAACTTGGCCGTCTCGGTGCCGAGATGGCGGCCGAGATAGATCAACGGCGTCCACTCCTCGCCGGTGATCCGGTCGGTGAGCACAGCGTGGCGCTGCACGAACGTGCCGCGCCGCGAATCCTGACCGGCAAGGCGGACCGGGGTTCCCTCGGCGAGCAGCGAACCGAAGGCCAGCAGCTCGGCGAATGCCCAGTCGATACCACCTTGCCGTGACATGACGCGACGGCGCTCGATGAGCGACGCCAGTTTGGGGTGGATGTTGAAGCCGTCGGGCGGGGTGCTGAACGCGTCGCCGATGCGGTGGATCAGGGTCAGGGGCACGCTTCGAGGCGTGATGGTCGGGGTCGCGTCAACCTGCTGGGCGGCCGGGCGTTCCAGGCCGCCGGGGTCGCTCGACTCCGAGGCCTTCCGGACCTCCGCGAAGACGTGCTCGAGCCGGTCGGAGTAGTCGCGGACAGCGGCCTCGGCCTCGGCCGTGGTGATGTCACCGTGGGCGACCAGGGTGTCGGTGTAGAGCTTGCGGACACTGCGCTTGCCTTCGATGATCTCGTACATCTTGGGCTGCGTCATCGAGGGGTCGTCGCCCTCGTTGTGCCCCCGGCGGCGGTAGCAGATCATGTCGATGACGACGTCCTTGTCGAACTCCTGGCGGAAGGCGAACGCCAGTCGCGCCATCCGTACGCACGCCTCGGGGTCGTCGCCGTTGACGTGGAAGATCGGTGCCTGGATCATCCGGGCGACGTCGGTGGCGTAGTACGACGATCGGCTGGAGTCCGGCGCGGTCGTGAAACCCACCTGGTTGTTCACGACCACGTGGATGGTGCCGCCGGTGCGGTAACCGCGCAGCTGGGACAGGTTGAGGGTCTCGGCGACCACGCCCTGCCCGGCGAAGGCGGCGTCGCCGTGGACCAGCACCGGCAGCACCGGGAACGACTCACCGCCGAGGTTGATCCGGTCCTGCTTGGCGCGGGCGATGCCTTCGAGCACCGGGTCCACGGCCTCGAGATGGCTGGGGTTGGCCGCCAGATAGACCTTGGTGGTCTTGCCCGACGCGGCCGTGAAGGTGCCCTCGGTGCCGAGGTGGTACTTGACGTCACCTGACCCCTGGACGGTCCTGGGGTCCGCGGTCCCCTCGAACTCCGCGAAGATCTGGCGATAGGTCTTGCCGGCGATGTTGGCCAGCACGTTGAGCCGGCCGCGGTGGGCCATGCCGATGCACACCTCGGCCAGGCCGCCGTCTGCCGCCTCGGACAGGATCCCGTCGAGGACGGCGATCATGGATTCGCTGCCTTCGAGGCTGAACCGCTTCTGCCCGACGAACTTCGTCTGCAGGAAGGTCTCGAATGCCTCGGCGGCATTCAGCCGGCCCAGGATCCGCAGCTGCTCCTCGCGATGCGGTTTCTCCGGCCGCCCCTCCACGTGCGACTGGATCCAGCTCCGCTGCTCGGGGTCCTGGATGTGCATGTACTCGATGCCGACCGTGCGGCAGTAGGAGTCGCGCAGCACGCCCAGGATCTGCCGCAGCTGCATCACCGGCTTGCCGCCGAAGCCGCCGGTGGGGAACTCGCGGTCGAGGTCCCACAACGTCAGTCCGTGGGTCTGCACGTCGAGGTCGGGGTGACGGCGCTGGCGGTACTCCAGCGGGTCGGTATCGGCCATCAGATGGCCGCGCACCCGGTAGGCGTGGATCAGCTCGACCACGCGGGCGGTCTTGTTGATGTCCAGATCGTCGTCCGCGGAGATGTCACGGACCCAGGCGATGGGCTCGTAGGGCACCCGCAGAGCGCTGAAAAGTCGCTGGTAGAAGCCGTCCTCGCCCAGCAGCTTGGTGTGGATGACCCGCAGGAACTCACCGGACTGCGCGCCCTGGATGACGCGGTGGTCGTAGGTGGAGGTCAGCGTGATGGTCTTGCTGACGGCCAGGCGTGCCAGGGTCTCCTCGCTGGCCCCGGCGTACTCGGCGGGGTACTCCAGGGCGCCGACGCCGAGGATCGCGCTCTGCCCGGGCATCAGCCGTGGCACGGAGTGGGCGGTGCCGATCGTGCCCGGGTTGGTGAGACTGACGGTGGTCCCGGCGAAGTCGGAGGGGCTCAGCGAGCCGCCGCGTGCCCGACGGATGACGTCCTCGTAGGCCGACCACCACTGCTGGAAGTCCATTCCCTCGGCGTGGGCAACATTTGGCACCAGCAGTTGGCGGGTGCCGTCGGGCTTGGTCAGGTCGATGGCGATCCCGACGTTGATCGAGCGCGGCTTGACCAGTGTCGGCTTGCCATCCACGTCGGTGTAGGAGTAGTTGAGCTCAGGCAGCTCCCGCAACGCCTCGACCAGGGCATAGCCGATGATGTGGGTGAAGGAGACCTTTCCGCCGCGCCGACGCCTCAGGTGGTTGTTGATGACGATCCGGTTGTCGATGAGCAGCTTTGCGGGGACGGTGCGCACGCTGGTGGCGGTGGGCACGGCAAGAGACGCCGTCATGTTGACCGCCACCCGCGCGGCGGGACCACGCAATCTGACGTTGTCGTCCTCGGCCTGCGGGGCGGTGGGCGGCGGCGAGGTGGGCTCAGTGGCCGGTGGCACGGCAGGGGGAGTCCGGGGCCGGTCGGGGACCCCTCGAGGCGTGCGCTGCGCCGGTGCCGTCGGGGCGGGAGCCCCGCTGCTGACGGCACCATTGGTGCCCGCCGGGTCGCCGGCCACCGGTTTGACGGCCGGTGCGGTCACCGGCTTCGGCTGGGCAGGCGAGCCGTTGCCACTGCCCGGCGTGCCGTTGCCCGTACCGTCGGTGTCCGTGCCGAAGAGCCGGCGCCATTCCGGGCTCACCGATGAAGGGTCTCGTAGGTAGCGTTCCCGCTGCTCATCGACGAGCCACTGGTTGGCGCCGAAGACATCCAGGGGGTCACCCACCTGGGGTTGCTGTGACACGCGTCGTCGCCTTCTTCCTAATATCGTGGCGGGATCGACGATCCTGTTCACTGTAGTCCGAGCGGCACGGGCCCGGCACGAGTGACGTGACGAGGTTACGTCATGGTGACCGCCGGCGGCCCCGTGACCGACACTGTGGCGTGTGAGATTCCTGCCCGGACACGCCCTTGCCACCGGTCAACGGTGGGACCTGACGTACGACGATGTGTTCCTCGTGCCCGGCCGCTCCGACGTCGTCTCCCGGTTCGACGTGGATCTGGCGGTGGCCGACGGCACCGGCACCACCATCCCCGTCGTGGTGGCCAACATGACCGCGGTCTCCGGCCGCCGGATGGCCGAGACGATCGCCCGTCGTGGCGGGATGGCGGTGCTGCCCCAGGACGTACCGCACGCCGTCTTGCGCGACGTGGTGGCGTGGATCAAGAAGCGGCACGTGGTCTACGACACCGCGCTCACGCTGTCGCCGGACGACACTGTGATCTCTGCGCTGCACCTGCTGGGCAAGCGGTGTCACGGCGCGGTCGTGGTGGTGGAGCCCTCCTCGGCCGGGCAGGTCGTTGTCGGCGTGGTCAGCGCCGCCGAGTTGGCCGGCGTGGATCGCTACACGTCGTTGGGTTCGGTGATGGCCGACGACCCGCTGATGCTGGAGGCCGACGAGATCGACAGGTCCGGTCCCCGCGCGGCCCACGACGCCTTCGACACCGCTCGGCGTAGCTTCGCGCCGGTGGTGCGCGACGGCCTGCTCGTGGGCGCACTGACCCGTACCGGAGCGCTGCGCTCGACGCTGTACACGCCGGCGCTGGACGATCACGGCCGGCTGCGGGTGGCGGCGGCGATCGGCATCAACGGCGACGTCGAGACCAAGGCCGCGGCGGTCATCGGTGCGGGCGTCGACTGCCTCGTCGTCGACACGGCGCACGGCCACCAGGAGAAGATGCTGAGCGCGGTCAAGGCGGTTTCCGGTCCCGCCGGTGCCGTTGGGCTGCCGCTGGTGGCGGGCAACGTGGTCACCGCCGAGGGCGTCGCCGATCTGCTGGGCGCGGGCGCCGGAATCGTCAAGGTCGGTGTCGGCCCGGGAGCGATGTGCACGACCCGGATGATGACCGCGGTGGGGCGGCCGCAGTTGTCCGCGATCATCGACTGCGCCGCGGCAGCGGCTGACCTGGGTGGCCACGTCTGGGCCGACGGCGGGGTGCGGCACCCGCGTGACGTCGCCCTCGCGCTCGCCGCCGGGGCCAGCCAGGTCATGATCGGCTCGTGGTTCGCGGGCACGTACGAGAGTCCTGGTGATCTGCTGGTGGCGGCGGACGGACGCGAGTACAAGGAGAGCTTCGGTATGGCCTCCGCGCGGGCGGTGACCGCGCGGACGTCGCAGGACCCACCCTTCGAACGGGCTCGCAAGGCCTTGTTCGAGGAGGGCATCTCCACGAGTCGGATGTATCTGGACCCGCAGCGCCCTGGTGTCGAGGATCTGCTCGACTACATCACGAGCGGCCTGCGGTCCTCGTGCACGTATGCGGGTGCCCGCACCCTGGTGGAGTTCGCCGAGAAGTCGGTGGCCGGGGTCCAGTCGCGCGCCGGTTACGACGAGGGAAGGCCGCTCCCGGCAGGCTGGTGACGCCCCCTTGCGGCGGTTCGCGGTGACTGTCTGTGAATGTCGTCGTCGCGAACGTCGGCTTTGTCCCAACGCTCCGACACGAACGAACAGTTGAGAATACGATGCGTGGCCGTTATGGTCAGCCCTCGATGGAGATCAATCGGGCGTACCGGTGGCTGCCGGTGAGTCCAGCCGAGATCAACTACCCCACTCGCCGGAGCATCCGTCTGGCGCGTGAGGTCGAATCGAACTCGGTTGAGCCGGGAATCGTGAGCTCGTCCGCCCCAGCGCCCGTCGACCCGGTGCCCGCCGCCCCCGTGGCGACGGTCCGTCCCCCATTTCCCACTCGTCGCGCCACGCGCGAGGCGATGGCGGCGACCGCCGATATGGCCGCTCACGAGGCTCACGGGGATGGGCAAGTGGTCGAGGTGGTCATCGAACAGCAGCCGGTGCACGCGGGCACCATCGACGCGTCGATCGAGACCGACGGCGAGGGTTTCGCGGCCGTGCCCGTCGGGTCCCGGCTCGACTGGCTGGCACCCGCCCAGGCCGAGACGAAGGACGAGCCTGACGTCGCCGCGGCGGCGCGCCCGCCCGTTCCAGCCTGGCTCTCCAGCGTTCGCGCCACAGTGGCCGGCGTCGACCTGCGCTCGCCCGACGCTCGCCGGCGGCTGCCCCAGATCGGTGTGGTCGTCGTCATGGCCGCCGCGACCATGGGGAACGCATACGCCGGGCACTTCACCCCGGCGGCATCCTCTATCGGTGGGCCTTCCGCCGAGTTCGCACGGGCGCAGGTCGCGATCCTGCCCGGCTCCGACGGCGGCACCGCGGTGACCTCGGACCTGGACAACTCCGGCGACCTCGTCGCGGGTGAGGACGGGGTGTTGCGGGTTCGAGCGGCCGAGGATGCTTCCCGAGGTGGCGCCCGCGATCCACTGCCCGGCTGCGACGGGGTCCCGCCCGAGGTGCTGACGACCAATGGCAACGTCGCGGAGGAGTACCTGTGTGTGCTCCCCAACAGCTCCCACATGCTGCGTGCCGATGCCGCTGAGGCGTTTGCCTTGATGGACGAGGCCTATGTCGCCAACTTCGGGACAGCGATGTGCGTGACGTCGGGTTACCGCTCGTATGCCCAGCAGGCCGCCCTGCGTCGTCAGAAGCCCGGTCTGGCCGCACCTGCCGGCTCCAGCGAGCATGGCAACGGTCTCGCCGTCGATCTGTGCGGCGGTGTCCAGGATGAGGGCGCGGGCTACTGGTGGCTACGCGAGAACGGGCCTGCATTCGGTTTCGACAACCCGCCGTGGGCCCGGCGAGGCGGTTCGAAGTACGAGCCCTGGCACTGGGAGTACGTCGCCGGGCAGTGGTGAGGTGAGGGCTCGCGGCTACTGCGCGCTGCCCTGGGCGTCGGCGGTCAGCTTCTCACCGGCGGGGTCGCCCAGCGAACACAGGATCTCGCGGTCACCTGCGGCCCAGGTGTCGGGCGTGGGGTAGAGGTACGACAAGCCGTACCGGGACGAGGCAAAGTCAAGACCCACGAAGGCCTCGAAACGATCCACACAACCCGTGTCGGCTTGATCGACGAGGGCCGTCTCGCCCGGGTACTCCGTTGCATCAGACACATCGAACTGGCCGAACACCTGGAAGTCGTGCGGCGTGTCGCAGGGAACGGCGGAGACTTCCTCGATCTCGGCTGCCTCGTCCGCCACGGTGGCGCCGGAGAGGCTGGGATCGTTGAAGCAGTCTGCGAGCTGTAACGCGAAGACCCCGACATCGCCCGCGCTCTCGACCGCGCCGGAAGGGTCCCGCACCGTCGCATCCTGCTCCGAGGTCGCACTGCACGATGCGCTCAGGATTGCGAGCAGTGGCACCAACGCGGCCATGTGACAGCGGTGCAGCATGACCTTCTCCCTTTGTCTGCGCAGTTAGCGGTTCCGGCGACTGCCCCCGGCGGCGGCCGGACAGTAGCAGTCGGGGCACTCAGCGGTGGTCGAGTTCGATGCCGTAGACGCGGGTCTCGCCGTGATTGCTCTCGCTACATGGCGCGGAGCGGGTGCAGTTCGCCTGTGTATAGGCGCCCACCTTGAAGTAGGCGCCCTCGAAGTCACTGGTCAGGGTGCCTATGAGGCTGTCGTTGTAGAACGCCTTCACGTGACCTCCGGCGACCTCGAAGCCGCCGCGGAACCTGGTGCCGAGGCGATACTGATCGGTCACGAGTGCCCAATGTGTCTCGTCGCCATTGGTCAGCCAGAGACTGCTGCCCTCCAACCGGAAGACGATGATGTCGTCGTTCGCATCGTGGATCTGCATGCCGACGACGTGCGGCTTGTCGTTCGGTAGCCGTGTGAACGCCATGTCCACGCGCAGCACATGAACACCGGTGCCCGATGACCACGCCGCCGCTGCGCCGCTGCCGGTCATCTCGCGCAGTTCCGAGCGGGGATAGGTCGAGCCGGTCGTCGTAGCCGCGCTCACCGGAGCCCGGAACACCACCGAGCTGCAGTCCTCGGAGGTGCTGAAGTACGGCGGCAGCTGGTACTCGGTCAGGGCGGGTTGCCGCACTTCCAGGGCGTCCCCATCGGCATCACCGACCGGAAGTGTGAGCTTCCACTCGCTCAGGTCGATCACAGCGGCCGGTGGGTCGCAGTCTGTTGCGACGACGTCGGTCAGACCCGCATCGGGGTGCGTTGCCGCCGTGCTGCTGGTCGCAGAGACCCCGACGAGTGTCCCCGGGATGCTCGGCGTCGCCGCGGTGCCGTCCGATGCTGCCCCCGTGCCGTTCGGCGGTGCCGCGGACATGGGCGCCGACGGCGAAGCCGGCGAAGTCGGGCTCGGCCATGACGTGGTGGGCCCTGGGGTCGACCTGCCTTGCTCGTCCGGCGGCGACGTGCAGGCGACGCATCCGACGATGATGATCACCCCGCCGACAAGGCCCCTGATCACCCTTTCGGTAGCCGTGACCACTGACGTGACAATACCTGGTCGAAACAGTCCCCGGACAAGTATTCACAGCGGCGTGCTGCGGCTTGTGCGGCTATACGAGATGTGGGCGCGGAGTCTGGTAAGCCCGACGTGTCCGACTCGGAGATACTTTATGCAGATAAAGGAGTGCACGATTGGCCACAGCTCTTCCACCTTTTGGCGAACTGCCTTGACACCACGTGGGCCGCTACTTAGCGTCGACCGCGATCCGGTGCCGACGCTGTCGCCAGCCGACCGACATCAATTGCCCCGAGAAGGGGCCGACGAGTAGGGACACTCCGCCATGGCAAGAATCTTCATCGTGGGCAGCGGCGTCGTGGGGTCCGCCACCGGCCGCGGTTTCGCCAACGCTGGTCACGACGTGACGTTCATCGATATCGCTGAGTCGCGGCTCGCGGTATTGACCGCCGAGGGCCAGGACGCGCGACGGTTCCTGGACCTGGATACCGAGGACCCTTCATACATCTTCCTGACCCTACCGACACCGAACAGCGGGCATTCCTACGACCTCCGTGCTTTCGAGCGAGGCGTTCGTGACGTCGGCCGCGCGCTGGCGACGGCGGTCAACCCTCACACGGTGGTGGTCCGTTCCACAGTACCTCCGGGGACCTCGACCACCATGGTGACGCCGGCACTGCAAGCGGAATCAGGCAAGCAAGAGGGCGCCGGATTCTCGGTTGCCGCCAACCCTGAATTCCTGCGCGCGGCCAGTGCCGACGACGATTTCCGCTGGCCGTGGATGACGATCGTCGGGGCCCGAAGCAAGCGAGTGGGGGAGCGGTTGAGTGAGCTTCTCCGTCCGTTCGGCGGGGAGCTGAGGGTTTTCGAAAACCCGGAGACGGCCGAAATGATCAAGTGCGCACACAACCTTTACAACGCGGCGAAGATCAGTTTCTGGAACGAGATGTGGATGGTCTGCCAGGCCCTCGACGTCGATCACGACCAAGTCGCGTCGGCGGTGGCCAACAGTGCCGAGGGGTCGTACAACCGCAACTACGGGATCAGGGGTGGCGCACCGTACGGCGGGGTCTGCCTGCCCAAGGACACCCAGGGCTTCCTCGGCTTCGCTCGCCGGATCGAGGTGCCGATGCCGCTGCTGGAGGCGGTCGTCGAGGTCAATGACCGCATCGGGAGTGTCGTGGCGTCGGAGTTCGAGTGGGCGGAGAAGCACGCCCCGGTCCGTGCCGGCGCAGGCCCGACCGTCGTCGACCTCACCACGGCAGAGGCGGGGGCCGCGCAGCCCGTGGCGGCCCCGGCTCGCTGACTGCCGCCGCCCGATGACGGACTACCTCTATTACCTGCCCATCGGCGTCCTCGGCATCATCCGGTGGCTGGCGTGGCTGGTGCGCCGGGTGCCGGCCTCGATGTACAAGACCGTGGTCAACAACTTCGAATGCCCGCTGTCCATCGTGGTTCCCGTGTACCAGGAGAATCCGGAGATCTTCGAGAAGGCCATCCAGTCCTGGTTGGACAACGACGTCGCTGAGATAATCCTCGTCATCGACGTCGGGGACGGCGTCTGCCAGGAGATCGCGGCTCAGTATCCCGTAACGGTCATCATCACAGATGTCCCGGGTAAGCGGGACGCGTTGCGCCGGGGCTGGGAAGCAGCGACCACGCCGTTGGTCGCCCTCGTCGATTCCGATACCATCTGGGCTCCAGACGTTGCCCGGATCGTCGCGATGCCGTTCGTGGACCCCGTCGTCGGGGGTGTGGCGACACGGCAGAACGTCTACCACGGGCACGGTTTCCTGCAGCGGGTCAACGACATGTACCTGGACTACCGGTACTTCGACGAGAACGCCGCCCAGAGCGCTGTCAGTAGGACACTGTCGTGCCTGAGCGGTCGGACTGCCGTCTATCGCCGCGACATCCTGCTCGCGATATCGGATGAATTCATGACCGAGCACTTCATGGGCGTCCAATGCATGTCGGGAGATGACAAGCGCCTGACGTCCCTGACCATCAAGCGCGGCTACCGAACGGTATTGCAGCGGAGTGCGAGGGTCTGGTCCACCTTCCCGGACCGGACCTCGACGTTCTTCAAGCAGCGGCTCCGGTGGTCGCGCAACACCTGGCGGTCGGATATCCGCGCAACGGTGCTCGAGCGGTGGGCATGGCGACACCCGTTCCTGGCCTTCACCATGGTCGACAAGGGAATCAGCAGCTTCACCCTACTGCTGTCGCCCATATACATGACCCTGGCGATCGTGCGGCAGGACTGGCTGTTTGTCGGGCTGCTGACGGCATGGTGGTATGTCAGCCGATCAGTGAAGCTGCTGCCTCACCTGCGGCGCCGGCCCTCGTCGTTCTTCTTCATCATGCCGTTCGTCGGGCTGTCCTTCGTCATGGCCTTGATCAAGATCTGGGCGTTGCTGACAGTGCGACGGCAGCGTTGGCTGACTCGGGACGTCGAGGTCGTGGGTGACGAGGTGGTGCGCGTCGGCTCCGGCGCCGACCAGGCGGCTGGCGCGATGTCCAGTGGCGTCGCCTCGATCATCGGCGCGCGGATCGACCTGACCCGCGCCGACAGCGATCGCAGGGTGTCGTCGTGAGCCGGCGGCTGTGGGCCCGACTCGCGGGTGCCCTGGCCCTGGCTGCCGTCCTGGTCACCGGGCTGACCACGTCGGTCGCCGTGACCGGCGTGCGGACCGCAAGGCCCACCGTGGCCGACGTTCCGGCTGACTTGCTGGTGGGTCAGGTGCTGGTGGTGCGGCCCAAGCGCATCGACGTGGTCCGCGACGGCACGCTGCTGCGCTCGATCGCCGTGGCCAACCCCGTGGATCTCGCGGCGCTGCCGGTGCTCGTCGACGACCCGGCGTTCGTGTCCTCTCCCGCCGTGGGGGTGGTGCGGCTCTCGGCGCTCCTGGCGCAACGACCAGGAACCGTGGTGACCGCATCCGCACCCACGGTGAGCCGGGTGGAGTTCGCTGCCGGTAGCACCGGGATCCGCGGCACCAATGCGGTGCTGTCGATGTCGGGCATCACCATGCAGGCTGTCGGGGGGGACTTCACCGCTGCTCCTCCCTCGGTCGACCGGGCAGCTGTCGAATTCACCAACGCCGCGACCGTCGATCTCACCGACGTCGGCCTGGAAGACATGGGTGGCACCGGTGCCGGGACGCCGGCGCTGCGCGTCGGCGAGGGCTCCACGGCGAAGCTGACACGAGTGACCCTGCAGCGCAGTGGTGATGCGGTGCAACTCAGCGCTGTCGACAGCGCTGTGCTGCGCGATGTGCGGGTGACGCGGTCGGTAGGCATCGGTCTAGTCGTGCGCGGCGGCCGATCGGTGTCCCTGAGCAGCGTCAACGTGGTCGGTGGCGGTGCCGACGGCATCCGGATCGACGGGCCGATCGAGACTCTGGACGTGTCGGGTGGTCTGGTCGCGAACCGCAACGGCGGCGACGGCGTCAAGCTGGTGGACGTCCGCGACGCCACGGTGTCACTGGTGTCCACGGCAGGCAACGGTGGCACCGGCCTCGACATGCGCGACGTCGCGGGCCTGACAGTGACCAACGTCACGGCACGCAACGACGAGACCGCTGTCGCCGTGCGCAACTCCTCGGACGTCCGGCTCCTCAGCGTCGCTGCCATCGGCGCCGCGGTGTCGATCAAGGACAGCAACCGAGTGGCGATGCCCAAGCTCTCGGTGACGGACAGTGGCCGAGAGGCCCTGTACATCTCAGGTCGATCCGTGACGGTCACCGGCGCGAGCCTCGTGGGCGGCGCCGGGGGAATCGAGATCGGGCCCCAGAGCAGTGACGTCACGGTGCGCGACACCACGGTCGAGGCCACCGGCGACGCCGTCCGGGTGTCCGCCCAGGCGCGCAGCATCGTGCTGGATCACGTGACGGCCAGCGCGGCGTCCGGGACGGCGGTGTCCACCTCGGGATCAGACGTGATCGTGCGTGACAGCACGCTGAGCGGCGCCGTCGGTGTCCGCGTGCGTGGCTCGGCGGATGCGGTCGTGATCGAGGGAACATCGGTGCGAGCCACGGGTGCCGCCCTTGACGCGGCACGAGGGACGGTGAGCGTCACCGTGACGTCGTCCGAACTCACCTCCGGCGGTCCCCGGGCGGTCATCTCCGGCGCCGCATCGCTGACCCTCGAGGGGACGACGGTGGACGGCTCGGACCTCGGTCTCGACGTTCTCGGCCAGGCAACTCTGTCGGATGTCGGGATAACGGCCGAATATCAGGCTGTCCGGGCCGGGCAGGGGAGCGAGATATCGATCACGGGCAGTCGGCTGGCGGCCGCCGAAATCGGGGTATCCGGGAGAGACGGCGCGCGCGTGACAATCGCGGACAGCCTCGTCAGTGCCCGGCTCGCTCGCACCGGCGATGTCACACTCATCGGAGACAACGATATTTCGCCGCTGCCATTGCGATGGCTCGGGCTGGCGGTGGCGGCCGCCATCGCGCTGGCCATAGGACTGGAATTGCTGCGCAAGTTCCGCGACACCGACCCCCGTCCGTCACCGCCGCCCGCGCACGTGGGAAATCGCGCGTGACTACCAATCGAACAGGAGCACATCAGATGTCCGTTCATCGAATCGCGGTCGTGGTGGCCGTATGCGCACTCGGGGTCGCGGGCGGCCTCGCCGGGGGGGTGGGTGCGGCATCGGCGGCGTCCTGTACCGGTCAGGTTCGGTACGCGGCGTCGTCCAACACCCTGTACCTCACGTCGGGCGATGTCACCCTGCGAGAGCTGGCAGCGCTGTGTCCGTCGGCACCGCTGGCAGCTGCCGACTCGGCCGGGACCTGGGACCTGGGCGCGAATCTGGTGGTACAGAACGGCGCCACATTGCGGGTCAAAGGGCCCTCAGCCGGTGGCGAAGTGGCGACGTTGCGATTGCGTTCCCGCGCCACGGGTACCCGGGTGGACGTCGTTGAGGTGACAGCGAATTACGGGAACCTGGTGTTCGACTCGGTGGCGGTGACCTCGTGGGACGACGTCGCGGGATCAATCGATATCAATCCCGAGCTGGCGGCGGGCGCTCCCGCCGGGTCACGGGGGCGGGCGTTCGTCCGGGCGCTGTCCTTCATCGACCCGGCCACCGGCCTCGCGCGGGAGTCACGGATGGACATCACGGACTCCGACTTCGGCTACCTGGGATGGTACGGCGGTGAATCCTACGGCGTGTCCTACAAGGCCCGGGGCTGTGAGATCACCCGTCCCGACCTGTGCGACAAGGTGGCGGTCTATGGCAGCCAGGTGAACAGCCGCTTCCACCACCTGTACTTCGGCACCTACACCTGGGGCGCCGAAGGCATGCTGTTCGACGGAAACGAGTACGACCACAACGTCATGTACGGGCTGGACCCGCACGACGACTCCGACAACCTGACGATCACCGACAACCATTTCCACAACAACGGCACGCACGGCTTCATCTGCTCCCAGCGATGCAACAACCTCTACATCGCGAGGAATGTCAGCAACAACAACGGGAACCCGCCGCACGTGGCGGCCGCCGACGACAACCCCGCCGACAATCAGGTGCACGGCATCATGCTCCACCGGGGCGTGACGGACAGCATCGTCGAGAACAACCTGGTCTACGACAACATCAACGGTGCTGGCATCGCCGTCTTCGACAGCATGCGGAACACCGTGCGCAACAACGAGATACGCGGCAACGAGTACGGGATCCGGGTGTCCGTGGGCAGCCGCGACAATCAATTCGTCGGCAACCTGGTGGCGGATTCGTCACAGTACGCCGTCTTCACCTTCGCTGGCTCCGACCAGGCGGTCTATGGCAATCTGAACGGCCGCAACACAGATCTGGTCTTCACCGACAACACTTTCTCGGGCAGCGGCAGCGACCTGATCAAACTGCGCGAGGCCGACCGGGTGAGCTTCATTGGCAACACTGTCGCCGGGGTTGTGGGCCCGATGCGGATCGACTCCTCGACCGGCATCGACTGGCAGGGGACGACCTTGCCAGGCCGCGATGTGATGCTGCGCAACACGACGGGGCCGGCGTCCGGAACGCTGCGCAACCTCGGCGTACCGGTCAAGGTCAGCCTGGGGTCTGCGGGCACGTACGACATCGTCAATGACACCGGCCGGCTCATGGCGCCGAGCCGGGGGCCGGCCACCAATACGGTCGACCCCGCCAATGCCCGGCTGTCGATGTCCACTGCCTCCCAGGGCGCGGCGTCACTGACCGTCAGGCCATTGGCTGTCCGTGTTCGGCCGACCGCAGGAACAGTCACGATCACTCCGGGAGCGCAGTCCGCCACCCAGTCGACATTCGTCGTGGCCGGCGGGCAACCAGGGTCGCCACTGGCCTGGACCGCGGGCGGCATGACCGCGGGGCGCCGGTACTCGGTGGTCGTTGATGCCGTCACGCTGACGACCGTCACTGCTGACTCGCAGGGCACGGTGCGGTGGAGCCTGCCGGTCACCAGCACGGCCTCGCGGAGCCTGGTGCTGACCCGCCTTGCCTGAGCTGCGCGCCGTCAATCGCCGGGTGCGGCTGGGCGTGCTGGCGATCCCCGTGCTCGTCCTCGCCGTGGTCGGGACGGGCGGGTGG